>JAEEGK010023608.1_pt1 | contig 12811 bp, 9 predicted proteins | sample 8958771 | NCBI WGS metagenome assembly JAEEGK01 (sample SAMN16246547, study PRJNA631951) | gut metagenome | biome: gut microbiome; feature: rumen; material: SC-attached | host: Bos | place: Iran: Karaj | collected 2018-10 | reverse complement strand
AAACTATTGCCAAAGGAGCATCACTATGGCCGCATCGGATTACCCCAATCTGCTGAGCCCCATCGTGCTGGGCAAGCAGTTTTTCAAGCACCGCATCTTCGCTTCTCCCCAGGACAACCCCCAGCTGGACGCAAACAAATTTCTGACCCGGGACGCCATGGCCTTCTATGAGCGCAAGGCCATGGGTGGCTTCGCCTCCGTCTGCGTGGGGGATTTCATGGTGGATTCCCGGGCAGGGCACAGCCATCCCTTCCAGCTCCGGGGCGACGACGTACGGGGCAAGGCCAGCATGTTCCGCACCGCCATGGGCATCGTGAAGCACGGGGCAGTGGCTGCCGTGGAACTGAACCACGCGGGTGTCAACTCCAACATGTGGGAAAAGGAAGGCTTTGTCTACGGCTTCGCCGACGGCGTCCGGGAGGACGGCGTGGAGGTGCGGGCCTTTGACGACGCCTGGCTGGAACGGCTGATCGCCTGTTTCGCCGAGGTGGCGGCCTACGCCCGGCAGGTGGGCTTCCAGATGATTACCCTCCATGGGGGCCACGGCTGGTGCCTCAACCAGTTCATGAGCCCCAGGGAGAACACCCGGCGGGACAAGTGGGGCGGCAGCCTGGAGAACCGGATGCGCTTCCCCCTGGCGGTGATCGAAGCGGTGCGCAAGCGCGTGGGCAATGCCATGCCCATTGAGATCCGTCTCTCCGGGGCCGAGTGGGTGCCGGGGGGCTACGACGTGGACGAATGCGTCGCCATCGCCAAGGCTCTGGACGGGAAGGTGGACCTGCTGCACATCTCCACCGGCCACCATGAAAACGACACCGCAAGTATGCGCACCCACCCCACCATGTTCCTGGAGGACGGGTGCAACACATTCTACGCCGCCGAGGTGAAGAAGCACGTGAAGACCCCCGTTGCCACCGTGGGTGCCCTCACCGACGTAAGGATGATGGAGGAGCTGATCGCCTCCGGCCGGGCCGACATCGTGGAGCTGGGGCGGCAGAGCCTGGCAGACCCGGACCTGCCCCTGAAAGCCCAGACCGGGCGGGAGGATGACATCAACCGCTGCATGCGCTGCTTTACCTGCTTTTCCAACAGCACCCTGGGAGGCATTTTCTACTGCTCCACCAATCCGGAGATCGGCAACGAGCTGGATTGCATGTTCGACGTGCCGCCCAGGGAGAAGAAGACCGTGCTGGTGGCGGGGGGCGGCATCGGCGGCATGCAGGCTGCTCTGACCCTCAGCCAGCGGGGCCACCGGGTCATTCTCTGCGAGAAGGGACCCAGGCTGGGGGGCGTTCTGCGCTGCGAGGCTAGTATTCCCTTCAAGAAGCCGCTGGAAAACTACCTGGACCTGCAGGAACGCAGGATCGGAAAATCCGGCATCGAGGTGCGGCTGAACACCGCCGTGACCCCGGAGCTGGCGAAGGCCCTGCGGCCCGATGTGATCATCGCCGCCATGGGTGCGCGGCCCGTGAAGCCCCCGGTGAAGAATATCGACGCCCCCAACGTGGTGGGGGCGGAGGAAGTCTACTACGACCCGGAGAAGGCGGGGCACAAGTGCGTCATTCTGGGTGGCGGCCTGGTGGGGCTGGAGCTGGGGGTGTTCCTGGCCGGATACAGGGGCCGGGAAGTGGACGTGATCGAGATGCTGCCCACCACCCTTGCCTCCGACAAGTCCGGCGGCACCAGCGAGCGCATGGACAACGTGGGCATGGCCGCCGGGGAAGCCCTGGTCCAGGGCGTGGCCCTCAGCGTGAAGCTGAAAGAGCTGCCCAACATGGCCGTGCACACCTCCACCCGGGCGGTGGAGGTCACGGAAACGGGCCTGCGGGTCGCCGGGCCGGAGGGAGAATATGAGATCGCCGCCGACACGGTGATCTACGCTGCCGGGCAGCGCCCCCTGCGGGAGGACGCCCTGGCCCTGCGGGACTGCGCCAAGGAATTCTACATGCTGGGCGACTGCGTGACGCCGAAGAACATCGTGGCCGCCACCCAGGCCGCCTTCCAGCTGGCGAGGGATATCGGGCGTTAATGGCCCGCTCTCTGAGGAAGGAAGTCCGCAGCACCGGAGCCCCGCCATAGTGGTGGGGCGGAACAGAGAAATACGCAGGGACTCAGCCGGGTTGGCTGAGTCCCTGTTTTTGCTATCCCTGGTATTCCAGGAAATACTCTCCGCATTTATAGACTTCGCTCATGACCCTGCGATAGCTTTTTTCCTGCAAATACCAGTCTTCCCTTCTTATTCCCTGCGTTTCCGTCGGGACGACCAGGATCTCCGTATCGGGAAAATGCTTTGTGTAGGTCATAAATGCCCTGCGGGCGTGGAACGCCTGGCAGCAGAGGATCGCCTTTTCGACTTTGATCCCCAACTCCTTCAAAACCCTCGCGGAATACTCCGCATTCTCCCCGGTGTGCGTGGAACGGTCCTCCCGGAGGATCGCGCTTTCCGGCACGCCGTTAGCCAGGAGGATATGTTTGCAGTACGCCCAGTCCGTGTCATATTCCCCCGCATAGCGCGCCTTGTCGATCTTCTCTGAGGCGAACTTCCCCCTTTTGCCGGAATACATGCCGGAGGGGAGAACATATCCCGCGTAGCCCGCGCAGTATAACCGGGCGGCTGTTTCCGAAATCGCCGATTGGGACGTGCCCGGAATGAATATGATATCGCTCTTTTGAGGTACGTCCTTCATAAAGATAAATTCGGTGATATCCCGGATCGCTCGTGGATTCATTGTATCCGCCTCCAGCAGAAACCGGGTCGTGCGTTGATGTACAACCCGGTTATCTTTTTCAATTACTCGGCTTTGGGTTCCTCGGCCTTGGCGGGCATGGGGTCGCCCTCCTTGAGGCCCAGGCGCTCCCGCTCCCGGTAGGCTTCCTTGCGGCTCAGGTTCAGCCTGCCCCGCTCGTCCACGCCCAGGCACTTGACCCAGGTCATGTCGCCCACGTTCAGCACGTCCTCCACCTTCTCGGTGCGCTTGAACTCCAGGTCCTTGATGTGGACCATGCCCTCCTTGCCGGGCACCAGCTCCACGAAGGCGCCGATGGGGATGACGCGGGTGACCTTGCCGTAGTACAGGGCGCCGGTCTCGGGCACGAAGACGATGGACTCCACCATCTTCATGGCCTTGCGGCAGTTCTCCAGGTCCAGGGAGGAGAAGTAGACCATGCCGTCCTCCTCCACATCCACCTTCGCGCCGGACTCGGCCACGATCTTCTGGATGGTCTTGCCGCCGGAGCCGATGACCTCGCGGATCTTCTCCACGTCGATGCGCATGCTGAGCATCTTGGGCACGTTGGCGGGCAGCTCCTTCCGATACTCGGGGATGGCCTTGAGCATGATCTCGTCCAGAATCTGGATGCGGGCTTCCCTGGTGATGTCCAGGGCGCTGCGGATCACTTCGGGAATGAGGCCGTCGTTCTTCAGGTCCATCTGGATGGCGGTGATGCCGGCCTTGGTGCCGGCCACCTTGAAGTCCATCTCGCCGTGGAAGTCTTCCACGCCCTGGATGTCGATGAAGGTGTTCCATTTGTCGCCGTCGGAGATGAGGCCGCAGGAAATGCCGGCCACGGGGGCCTTGATGGGCACGCCCGCGTCCATCAGCGCCAGGGTGGAGCCGCAGACGGAGCCCTGGGAGGTAGAACCGTTGGAAGAAAGGACTTCGCTCACCACGCGGATGGTGTAGGGGAATTCCTCCACGGGAGGAATGACGGCGGCCAGGGCCTTCTCCGCCAGGGCGCCGTGGCCGATTTCACGGCGGGAGGCGCTGCGGGAACCCTTGGCTTCGCCGGTGGAATAGCCGGGGAAGTTATAGTGGTGGATATACCGCTTGGTCTCCTCGGGCCAGATGGTATCCAGCTTCTGCTGGGCTTCCAGGGTGTCCAGGGTGCAGATACTCAGCACCTGGGTCTGGCCGCGGGTGAAGAGGCCGGAACCGTGGACGATGGGCACCACGCCCACCTCGGCGGCCAGAGGCCGGATCTGGTTCATGGCGCGTCCGTCCACACGCTTGCCCTCCAGCAGCCACTTCTTGACGACCTTCTTCTGGATGCGGTAGGTGATCTCCTCCCACTGGCTGACGACTTCGGGGTATTCCTCCTGGAACTCGGCGAAGACCTCCTCCGCCACCTTGTTCCAGCGCTCCTCCCGCACGTTCTTGTCGTCGGTGTCCATGGAATACTCGGTCTTGTCGTAGTATTCCTCCACGATCTTATTGAACAGCTCCTCGTTGAAGGAGGTGTGCTCATAGCTGAACTTGGGCTTGCCGATCTCCGCCACCATCTGGTCGATGAGGGCGATGGCAGGCTTGATGACCTGATGGGCGGCCATGATACCGTTGAACATGACGTCCTCCGGGATCTCCTGGCCCTCGGCCTCGATCATGACCACCTTCTTCGCCGTGGCGGCGATGGTGACGGTCATCCTGCTGGTCTCCTTCTCAGCTGCGGTGGGGTTGAAGAGGTACTTCTCCCCATCCCAGCCCAGGACCACGCCGCCGATGGGGCCCGCCCAGGGCACGTCGGAAATGGCGGTGGCGGCGGAGGCGCCCAGCATGGCGGTGATCTCCGGGGAGCAGTCCGGGTCAACGGACAGCACCAGGCAGGAGATGACCACGTCGTTGCGCAGGTCGGAGGGGAACAGGGGGCGCATGGGCCGGTCGATCATACGGGAGGCCAGGGTGCCCTTTTCGCTGGGCCTGCCCTCACGGCGCAGGAAGCCGCCGGGGATGCGGCCCACGGCATAGAGCTTTTCTTCAAAGTCCACGTTCAGGGGGAAGTAGTCCACGCCCTCCTTGGGACGGGGGGAAGCGGTGCAGGCCACCAGGACGGTGGTATCCCCGTAGCGGGTCATGACGGCGGCATTCGCCAGCTCGGCGAACTTGCCCACGGTGAAGCTCAGCTTCCTTCCGGCATAGTCCATGGAATAGGTCTTTTCGTTGGGGAATTCTCTTTTTGTGATGATCATGTTGTTCCTTTCCGCGGGGGACGCCAGCCCTTTAGCACTTGAAAAAACGCTGTGTTATGGGAGGATCGGAAGCATGACCTCTCCACCGCCTTCGGCGGTCCCCCTCCCCTTTCAGGGGAGGCTTTCGATACGGCAGCGCTTTTTCAACTGCTAAAAAGGTCGGTTTCTGCCCGCTCTCATAATGTCTCAGGGGGCCGCCCGGTCGAGCGGCCCCCGTGTGAATTGACTTACTTGCGGATGCCCAGCTTGGCGATGATGGCACGGTAGCGCTCGATGTCCTTGCGGGCCAGGTAGTCCAGCAGGCTGCGGCGCTTGCCGATCATCTTGAAGAGGCCGCGGCGGGAATGGTTGTCCTTGGGATGGACCTTCAGGTGCTCGGTCAGGTTGCTGATCCGGGCGGTGAGGATGGCGATCTGCACCTCAGGGGAACCGGTGTCGGTCTCGTGGGTGCGGTTGGATTCGATGATCCCGGTCTTTTCGTCTTTCTGCATCATGGGGATATACTTCCTTTCCTTGTTTATTGCCCGCTGAGCTGGGTCATGGAGGGAAAGGATCCGTGTCCCATAACCAAGCAGAGGGGCCTATTCGATAAAGCACGTCATTTTACCACGGTCTTTTCCGCTTGTAAAGTGAAATTTTGTTTTTTTCCGTGAGGATTTATGCTATACTCGACATATCTATCAGAGTAGGAGAAATGGCATGAACATACTTGCGGTGGGCGACGTGGTGAACGAAAGCGGGCTGGGCTTCCTGCGGAAGAAGCTCCGGGGGCTGCAAAAGCTCGTGGGGGCGGACTTCACCGTGGTCAACGGGGAAAACGCCGCGGGCACCGGCATCCTCCCCCGCCAGGCCGACGAGATCCTGGACGCGGGGGCCGACGTCGTCACCCTGGGGAACCACGCCTTCCGCCGCAAGGAGATATGCCCCTATCTGGACGACTCCCCTTATATCCTGCGGCCCCTGAACCTGGCCCCCCAGGTGCCGGGCCGGGGCTGGGGGGAATACGAGACCCCCGTAGGGAGCGTGCTGGTGGTGAATCTGATCGGCCGCTGCGGCATGGATTTTGGCCCGGACAACCCCTTCCTTGCCATCGAGCGGCTGCTGAAGGAGCATGCCCCCCGCTTCGTGCTCATCGACTTTCACGCGGAGGCCACCAGCGAAAAGCTGGCCATGGCCTATCTGCTGGACGGGCGGGTATCCGCCCTCTGGGGCACCCATACCCACGTGCAGACCTCCGACGGCGCCGTTTTCCCCAAGGGCACGGGCTACATCACCGACCTGGGCATGACCGGACCCGCCGTCAGCGTGCTGGGGGTTAAGGCGGAGCAGAGCATCCGCATGTTCATGGGGGACCCCTACGTTCCCTTCTCCGGGGCCTCCGGCCCCGCCAAGCTGGAGTGCGCCGTCTTCACTCTGGACGACGCCACGGGGCTCTGCACCGAGGTGCGGGCTTTACGCATCGAAGAATGAAACCTTTTAAGGAGGCTGGGTCATGCTGAAGATACTGCATGCCGCCGATTTTCACCTGGATTCCCCCTTCGCCGCCCTCAGTGAGGAGAAGGCCGCCCTGCGGCGAAAGGAGCAGCGGCAGCTGCTGCGCGACCTGGCGGAAGCAGCCGCCGGCGCGGACCTCGTCCTGCTCCCCGGCGACCTGCTGGACAGTGGCGTCTGCCACCTGGAGACCGTGGAGGCCCTGGAGGAATTTCTGAACATCCTGCCGGGCAGGGTCTTCGTCGCCCCCGGCAACCACGACTATTATGCCCCCGAAAGTCCCTGGGACCGCATGGAGCTTCGGGACAGCGTCCATATCTTTACCTCCCCCCAGCCGGAGCCGGTGGAGCTGCCCGACCTGGGCTGCACCGTCTGGGGCGCGGCCTTCACCTCCCCCCGCTCCGCGGGGAAGCTCCGCTCCTTCCGGGCCCCGGCGGAGGGCATGCAGCTGATGCTGCTCCACGGGGACATGGGCGGGAGCATGGGCTACGGCCCCATCGGAGAGAGCGAGATCGCCGCCAGCGGGCTTACATACCTGGCCCTGGGCCACGTGCACGCCTGCAGCGGCCTCAGGCAAAGCGGCGACACGTACTGGGCCTATCCCGGCTGTCTCATGGGCCGGGGCTTCGACGAGACCGGGGAAAAGGGCTACCTCGCCCTGGAGTTGGACGAGGAGGGATGCCGGGCGGAGTTCCATCCCCTGCCCGGCAGGCGCTATGAGATCCTCAGCGTGGACGTGACGGGGGCGGAAAGCCTCCTGAGCGCCATCGAGGCCGCCCTCCCCCCGGACGCACGTGAGCACATCTTCCGGGTGCTGCTGCGGGGCCAGTGGCCGGAGAAGCCCAGAGTGGAGGCCCTGGCAGAGGCCCTGGCGGAACGCTGCTTCCAGGCGGAACTGCGGGACGAGACCCGGCTCCTGACGGACATATGGCTGGACGCCGGGGAGGACACCCTGCGGGGCAGCTTCCTGCGGGTGCTGAAGCGGAAATACGACGCGGCCCCGGAGGAGGAAAAAGCCGGGATCACCCTGGCCGCCCGCTACGGGCTGGCGGCTCTGGACTACCGGGAGGATCTGTGATGGAGCTTAAGAAACTACAGGCTTCCTTCGGCTGCCTGGACGGCGCGGAGCTGGAGCTTCACAGCGGCCTCAACGTCATCGAGGCCCCCAACGAATCGGGGAAATCCACCTGGGCGGCATTCCTCCGGGCCATGCTCTACGGCGTCAGTACCTCTGACCGGGTGCGTAACGGCGTGCTGCCGGACCGGATGCGCTACCAGCCCTGGAGCGGCGCGCCCATGGCGGGCCAGGCGGAACTTATCTGGCATGATCGGGACATCACCCTGCGCCGCGTCTCCCCCGGCGGCGGAAAGCCCATGGGGACTGCAGAGGCGGTCTATTCCGGCACGGAGGAACGGGTGCCGGAGCTGCGCGCCGGGGTGCCCGGCGAAGTCATGCTGGGGGTGCCGGAGGCGGTATTCCGCCGCAGCGCCTTCATCTCCGGGTCAGACATGGCCCTGGACGCCAATTCGGAGCTGGAAAAGAAGATCACCCGCCTGGTGACCTCCGGGGAGGAGCGCAGCTCCTACACGGAGGCGGACGAGCGGCTGCGGCGCTGGCAGCGGAAGCGGCGCTGGCGTACCTCCGGCAGCATGCCGGAGGCGGAGGGCCGCCGGAAGGAAGTGCAGGGAAAGCTCCTGCGCATCGAAAGTGAGAACAAGCGCCTCAGCGAGCTGCGGGAGGAAAAGGGCAAGCTCACGGAGCAGCGCGCTCTGCTGGAAAACGAGCTGGCCCTCCACCGCCGGGACGAGCGCCGGGCGGAAGCCCGGCGGCGGGAGGAAGCCATTGCCGAAGCCGCTGAGGCAGAAAAAAGCGCGGAGGAGGCCAGGGCAAAGCTCGCCGAGCTGGAAAGCAGGACCGAGAACCTGAGCGGCGAGAAGATCCAGGACCTGCGGGCCGCCGCCGTGCGCCTGGAGGAAGCCGCCCACGACCGGGACCTGGCCAAGGCGGCATACGAGGAAGCGAAAAAGGTCCTGGAAGCCCTGCCGAAGCCGGAAAAGCAGCCGAACCCGAAAAAGGGTGCGGTAATCGTCCTCTTCATTCTGGGGGTGCTGGCGCTGCTGGCCGGCGCCGCCGCGGGGCTTGGGCTCTACAGCCTACCCGTGGGCTACGTATACGGGATCATCCTGCTGGCCCTGGCGCTGCTCTTTATCGCCTGCCTCTGCTCTTTCTCCGGAAGGAAAGCAGCGCGGGAAAAGGAAGCCGCCCTGGCCCATGAGCGGGAATTGAAGGAACAGGCTCTTCAGGCCGCTGAAAAGCAGCTGGGCGACTGCCAGAAGGAGACCGACGAATGCGCCCAGGCCAGGCGGGACGCCCTGGCCGCCCTGGGGGAAGCCCCGGAGGCGGAGCCGGAGGAGGCCGCCAGGCGGGCGGAGGAGCTGCTGCGGGAGCTGCGGGACGCCGCCATCCGCAGCGAGAACGCCGACGCCCTGGCAAAGCGGCTCTATGTGGAGCCCGCGCCGCCCCCGGAGCCCATCCCGGAAGACGAGCTGATCGGGGAACCCAAGATCAAGAAGGACGCCGCCGAGGACTACTTAAGGCGGACGACGGACAAGCTGCGGGAGATAAGTCGGGACCTGGACCGGGGCGAGGGCATCTTCGACCTGCTGGGGGATCCCCTGCTGCTGTCCACGGAGGAAGCCAATCTCACCGAGGACATCCACCGCCTTCAGGCGGAATATGACGCTCTGGAGCTGGCGCTGGACGCCCTGCGGGAGGCCAACACCCAATTGCAGACCCTGTTCAGCCCCCTCATCAGCCGCCGGGCTGCCGCCCTCATGGCGCGGATGACGGATTCCGGCTATGCCGGGGTCTACTTTGACCGGGAGATGCACTTCTCCGCCCAGCGCACCGGGGACCTGAACGCCCACGCTTTGGAATACCTCAGCGAGGGCACCCGGAATCAGCTGTACCTGGCGGTGCGCTTGGCCATCTGCGAGCTGGTGCTGACGGAGGAACCTTGCCCCCTGATCCTGGACGACGTGCTGGCTGCCTTCGACGACAAACGGGCCAAGGACACCCTGCGGCTCCTGCGGGAGCTGGCACAGGACAGGCAGATCATCCTGCTCACCTGCCAGAGCCGGGAAAAGCGGTTTCTGGCTGAATTGGAAAAGGAGGCGTAAGCATGCCCGCCGCTATGATCCATATGCTCGCCGCGCGGGACTATGATCCCCAGGGGGACGCCCGGTATCTGCTGGGCAGCATTGCCCCGGACTACGCCTTTGACCGGGCCTTCAAGGACGCCATCCACCTGCGGAACGTGCCGGACCGCCCGGCGGCCCTTTCCGAGCTCCGGGCCGGGCTGGACACGTCGGACAGCTACAGCCTGGGCTGGCTCCTGCACCTGTTCACGGATATGAAATGGGACGAGAGCTTTCTGGCGGACTACCGCGCCGCCCACGAGGGGGAGGAAAACTGGTTCCGGGGATATCACAAGGAGCTGCACAGCGCGGGCTATGCCCTCTACCATCGCTATGAATGGGCGGATAAGGCCTGCGGCGATATCCTGGAAGTGGACCTCACCACCCTGCCCCCCGCCCTGCCCGGCGACCCGGCCCAGATCGAGGAATTCCGCACCATCCTCATGGAGAAGACTCGGGAGAGCCCGCCGGACATCCATTCCGACGTCTTCCCGGCGGAAACGGTGGAGCGCTTCGCCGCGGACACGGCGGCGGCTTTCCGGGCCTGGATGGAGGGAAAAGCTTGAAGAAAGTTTTGACTGTGGCCGCCATGCGGCGTGCGGACGCAGATACCATTGCCGCCGGGACCCCCGGACGGGAACTCATGGCGCGGGCTGCCAGGGGCATCTTTGACGCCTGGCCATGGCGGGGCGAGACCGCCATTCTCTGCGGCAGCGGCAACAACGCTGGGGACGGCTATGCCCTGGCTCTGCTCCTCCATGAGGCAGGAAAAAGCTGCCGCCTTCTCCGCCTGGGGGACAAGTTCAGCGAGGACGGCAGGTATTACTATGACCGCTGCCTTTCCGCAGGCATCCCCGACGGGCTTTACACCGAGGGGACAGAGCTGCGGGGATATGACCAGATCGTGGACTGCATCTTCGGCACCGGCTTCCGGGGCGTGGCCGGAGGCCTGGCAGCGAAGGCCATCGAGGCCATGAACCGCAGCGGCGCGAAGGTGATCGCCGCCGATATCCCCAGTGGCCTCAGCGGTCTCAGCGGCCTAGGGGACCCCTGCGTCAGGGCGGACATGACCGTTTCCATCGGTTTCCCCCAGCCGGGGCATTACCTCAATGCCGCCAAGGACGCCGTGGGGACCCTGGTGAACGTGGATATCGGCATTCCCGCCCCGGAAAGCTGCCTCCGCCTGGCGGAGGACGGGGATTTCCGGGAGCTTCTGGGGCCCCGGAAAAACTACGCCAACAAGGGGGATTACGGCTATGTGGCCCTCGTGGGGGGCTGCCGCAGCTACTCCGGTGCGGCGAAGCTCAGTTCCCTCAGCATGGCCGCCCTGCGCGCCGGCTGCGGGGTGAGCATGCTGGCTGTCCCCCGGTGCATCGCGGAGGCCGTGACCCCTTACCTGCTGGAAAGCACCCTGTCCCCCCTGCCGGACAGGGACGGCTTCATGGCCTTCGACCCGAAAGCCCTGGATGGGCTGCTGGGCCGGGTGCGGGCTTTGGCCCTGGGTATGGGCTGGGGCATGGGGCCGGACAACGCCTCCATCCTGGACTACATCCTCCGGCATTTTGAGGGGGGCGTGGTGCTGGACGCCGACGGTCTCAACACTCTGGCCGCCATGGGCCGAGGCATCCTGAAGGAAACGAAAGCAAAGCTCATCCTCACCCCCCACCTCAAGGAGTTCACCCGCCTCAGCGGCCTCGCCAAGGAGGAGGTGCTGGCAGACCCCGTCGCGGCGGCGGAGGGCTTCGCCGGGGAGACGGGGACGATCCTTCTGCTGAAGGGTCCCGCCACCATCGTCACCGACGGGAAGGAAACCTGGCTCACCGATGCGGGCTGCCCCGGCATGGCCACCGCAGGCAGCGGCGACGTGCTTACCGGCGTCCTGGCCGGGCTGCTGGGCTGGGCAAAACCCAAGGTGAAGACGGCGGTGCTGGGAGCCCACCTGGCCGGGCGGGCCGGGGAGCTGGCCCAGGCGGAAATGGGCGATATCGCCATGACCGCCGGAGATACCGCAAGTAAAATACCGCAGGCACTGAAAGCCCTGCGTCAGAAAGAGGAAAAGAAGATGGTATACTACAAAAGGATCCCCATGGAGACCCTGGTGAACACCCGCGACCTGGGCGGCTGGAGCGTCGGACCAGGCAAGGTCACGAAATACGGCGTGTTCATCCGCACGGACTGCCCCATCGGCATTTCGGAAAAGGACAAAAAGTTCCTGCTGGACCACGGCGTGACCCTCTCCATCGACCTGCGGGGCGTGGACGAGGTGGAGAGCCAGCCCAGCGGGATGAAGGACGTGCCGGGCCACACCTACATCCACTGCCCCATCACCGAGGAGCACCGGATCATCAAGTCGAACGACGGCGAGAAGGACGCGCCTCCTCCCCCGCCCCGGGAGCTGCCCAAGGATTTCAATTTCGGGGACACCTACGTGGAGATGCTGGAAATGGGCAAGCCCTGGGCCAAGAAGGTCTTTGAGCTCTGCGCCAACTGGGAAGGCACCGTCATGTTTCACTGCTTCATCGGCAAGGACCGGGCGGGCACCATCGCCGCCCTGCTCCTGGGGGCCGCCGGGGTCTGCGACACGGATATCATGATGGACTACAGCGCCTCCATGAGCTGCCTGCGGCCCAAGTATATGAAGATGGGCACCGATTTCCTGCCCAAGAAGGGCGGAAGGCCTGATTTCAGCTGGGGCTTCTTCGGCTCCGTGCCGGAGACCATGGAGACCGCCCTGTGCCACCTGAAGGAGAAGTACGGCGGCGTGGTGGGCTACCTCAAGGACGCCGGGGTTTCCGACGAGACCATCCAGAAGCTCCGGGACAAATTCATCGAGGGCGCGGAATACTGATACGCTTCGCGAGGCGCATGTCCCCGCGAAAAATAACCCCGATTCTTTTCGCGCCTGCGGGCGCGAACTCTGCGAGGCCTTTCTTATAAGTCACAATGGACAGCGCGGGCGGGACCGGTTTGGCCCCGCCCGCGCTGTCCGCTTTTCCTCCGTAACCTGTCATTTCATACAGTAGTTGGCATAGCTTATACTAATACCTGATAGAAATCTAGGATCGAGCAGCGAGCAGAAATCGTGTCAGACGAGGCGGAGGACGAAGGCGGGCTGTCGCCCGTCAAGGCCGACAACGAAGTTTGGCGCGATTTATGCCA
>JAEEGK010023607.1_pt1 | contig 12812 bp, 7 predicted proteins | sample 8958771 | NCBI WGS metagenome assembly JAEEGK01 (sample SAMN16246547, study PRJNA631951) | gut metagenome | biome: gut microbiome; feature: rumen; material: SC-attached | host: Bos | place: Iran: Karaj | collected 2018-10 | reverse complement strand
ATTCAGGATGACTGGAGGAAATACCAGATCGTCGATACACCCGGTCTTCTGGACAGGGAGTTCGAGAAGAGAAACGACATCGAGAAGCAGGCCGTACTGGCCCTAAGATACCTCACCGACGTCATGCTCTTCGTCATCGACCCCTCGGAGACATGCGGATTCAAACTCGACGTGCAGGAGAAACTCCTTGCCAACGTCCAGGAGAACTTCGAGGGTGTGAAGATCATCGTAGCCGAGAGCAAGTCCGACATCCTCAAGACAGGGAACGGAAGACTGTTCTTCTCGGCCCAGACCGGAGAGAACATGGATGCCCTCACCGAAGCTGTCATCAAAGAGATGAGGGAGATCAACCGCAAGAAAGCCGTCGAAGCGGAAGTGGAATGATGGCGGGCCCGGTCTACAGCCAAGAGATGGCCAATTACTTCTCGGAACTCAATGCGAAGAAAGATGAGATCTACGAGCTGGCCACCAAGGCCAGGGCCATGGGCTTCGACCCCGAGGACTATGTGGATGTCCCTCAGGCAGAGGATTTGGCATCCCGTTGTGAGGAACTTCTCAAGGATTACAATGTAAAAGGCGTCGCCGAGATCATCAGGCAGAAGACGCTCGAGGCAGGGAACCGTGAGGTCGCATGTCTGCTGACTGCAAAGGAAGTGGCCACATGGCCAGCTGAGAGCTTGGAACAGGCTCTGGACAGGGCCACAAGGGTCGGACTCGCCGTTCTCACAGAAGGTATCCTGGTCGCACCGCTGGAAGGAATCGCGGAGACCAGGATTAGAAAGAACGAGGATGGTACGGATTACGTCGACCTCCTGTTCGCAGGACCTATCCGTGCCGCGGGAGGAACCGCACAGGCAATGAGTGTCCTCATCGCGGACGTCGTGAGGACCGAGCTTGGAATCGGCAGATACATCGCCACCGATGCCGAGATCGCCAGATTCGATGAGGAGATCCCTCTTTACAAACAATGTCAGCACCTTCAGTACTCACCTACATCGCAGGAGATCGACCTGATTGTCAGGAACTGCCCCATATGCGTCGACGGTGAAGGTACAGAGCAAATCGAGATATCCGGATTCAGGGACCTTCCCAGAATCGATACCAACCGTGTGAGGGGAGGTGCAGTGCTCGTCATAGCGGAGGGAATGTGTCAAAAGGCCGCCAAGCTGAAGAAGCACGTCGACAAACTCCAGATCCCCGGATGGGAGTTCATCGGACAGTATTTGGACGCCCACAAGATGAAGGAGCCCGAGAAGAAGGAGGACGACAAGCCCGTCGAGAAAAAGGTCCAGCCTCTGGACAAGTACCTCAGGGATATCGTCGCAGGACGTCCGATCTTCGGACATCCCTGCAGGGTCGGAGGATTCAGGCTCAGATATGGAAGGGCGAGGACATCGGGTCTCGCATCACTAGCATACAGCACCGCCAGCATGTACATCATGGATGACTTCATGGCCATCGGTACACAGCTGAAGATCGAGAGGCCGGGTAAGGCATGCGTCGTCACACCGTGCGACATCCTCGAAGGACCTACGGTCCTGCTCAGGAACGGCGATGTGGTCTACTGTCAGACCAAGGAGGATGTGCTGGCAGTCAGGGACAGGGTAACAGAGATTCTGGACAACGGAGAGATCCTTGTCCCCTTCGGAGAGTTCTGCGAGAACAACCACACATTGGTCCCCTGCGGATACCCTATCGAGTGGCATAAGCAGGTGCTGAAATCCAAGGGAGAGCTCCCTGCGGATTGGATCGACCCCACATACGAGCGCTCCAAGGAGATGAGCGCACAGCTCGGCGTCCCTCTACATCCCAAATTCAACATATTCTGGTCAGATGTGCCGCTGGACAGTATCAGGCTGCTCAGGGCCCATGTACTTGCTACAGGATCGTTCGACGGGAAGAACCTCGTCGTGGACCTCGAGGACGAATCCAAGAAGGTCCTTCAGAACCTGTGCGTCCCGCACCGTGTGAAGGACAAGAAGGTGACGATCGACGAGAGGTATTCGGAACCCATGCTCGACTGCATGGGGATCAAACATGATTCCAATGTACTGTCTCCCGGACCCGAACTCGAAGGGGACAACACCCTCCAGGCCATTAGCAAAGCGGCCGGTTACGAGGTACGCGCAAGGGCGATGACCCGCGTCGGAACAAGGATGGGACGTCCCGAGAAGGCGAAGGAACGTGAACTGTCACCCAAACTGCATTGCGTCTTCCCCGTAGGAAAGGATGCCGAGACCGGAAAGGAGGTCAAGGCCACGATCCTGAAGCATCCGAAGTACGAGGAGGTCGTCGCCAACAGGCTGTGCAGGAACTGCAACATCTACACATTCCGCAACTGGTGCAGGAACTGCGGCGGACATACGGTCTATGTGCCCAAGAAGAACGAAATGGGAGCAGACGGGCCTGCACCCATGAAGATCGACCTTGCAGAGGAGTTCGACTTGGCATGCAAGTATCTCGGCATAGCGAACCCAAGCGAGGTCAAATGCCATGACACGCTCATCTCGAGGACGAAGACTGTCGAGACATTGGAGAAGGGAATCCTCAGGTCGAAGAACGGCATCTCCGTGTTCAAGGACGGAACCGTCCGTTTCGATATGACCGACATCCCGCTCACACACTTCAAACCGAGGGAGATCGGACTCTCGATAGAGAAGGCCCACGAACTCGGATACACCAAGGATTGGAACGGCGATCCCCTCGTCGATCCGGAACAGATATGCGAGCTGAAGGTCCAGGATGTCGTACCCGCGAAGGACTGCGGGGACTATCTCGCAAAGGTCGCCACATACTTGGATGATGAGCTCGAGCTGCTCTATCATTTACCACGCTACTACAACGTTCAGAACAGGACCGACCTGATCGGTAACATCGTCTTCGGTCTCGCACCTCACACATCCGGATGTATCCTCTGCCGTATCATCGGTTACGCCGATGTCCGCGGATGCTACGGACACCCGTTCTTCCATGCAGCGAAGAGGAGGAACTGCGACGGTGATGAGGACTGTCTGATGCTAGGGCTCGATGCACTGCTCAACTTCTCAAGGAGCTTCCTGCCCGACAGGAGGGGAGGACTCATGGACGCACCTCTGGTTCTGACTACCAGACTGGACCCCAACGAGATCGATAAGGAGGCCCACAATGTGGACTGCCTCAGGGAGTATCCGTTGGAGCTATACGAGGCCGCGATGGCGATGAAGGAGCCTAAGGAGATCGAGAAGAAGATGGACCTCATCGCAGGGCGTATCGGTACCGAGAAGCAGTACGAGGGAATGGGATTCACTCACGATACAAATGACATCTCGCTCGGTCCCAAGTACTCCGCATACACCACCTTGGAATCCATGATGGATAAGATGAACGCACAGCTCGAACTCGGCAGGAAGATCCGTGCCGTCGACGAGAAGGATGTTGCGGTCCGTGTCCTGAGCAAGCACTTCATGCCTGACATGATCGGAAACCTGAGGAGCTTCTCCACACAGTCCGTAAGATGCACCAAGTGCGGAGAGAAGTATCGCAGGATGACATTGAGCGGAACATGCTACAAGTGCAAGAACCCGCTGAACCTCACCGTTCACGAGGCGTCGGTGAAGAAGTATCTCGAGATCTCCAAGACCATCGGCGAGAAGTACGGACTCGATGCCTACACCAGAGAGAGGATCGACATCCTAGAGATGAACATGAACTCGGTGTTCAACAACGACAAGGTCAAGAAGTGCAAGCTGTCGGACTTTTTCTGATTGTTTCTAAAACAGGCGGCCTCACGGCTGTCCTTTCTTGATCTTGACTTGGACAGTTGACTTTGCCTCTTTAGCCGCTTTTTGATGGATCAACCGGATCCGCCCTCAAAATATGCTTATCAAATCTAACTATCCGGAATGAATGTACGGCGGTTGTTTCCGGCATTTCCGCAGAATTCGAAAAATGAGGTCATTGGACAGTTGCCCATTTATCAGGTGTTCAGCCTTGCCCGAAATGTAAAAAGGATCCTGATCACACTTGACATTCTATGAAGGATGTCCATTTTCGGCGGTTTTCAGCGTGAATCGCACGAATGATCGTCCTCCATCCTTTTTCGTATCGGTCAGAACTTTCCAATGAAGCAGATTCCCGAAAACCGTCTTTTCAGAATTGCCGCAATCGATTCCCTGTCTTCTTGAAATACATGCATTCTGCGAGCGCTGATTCGAATAGTGGTTATTCTGTTAGTGAAGACTAAAACCAACGGCGCGGGAATACCATTATATTATGATGAGAGGACTCATCCGACGATGTGCTATAAAGTCGTGAAGATGAGGATCGAGCCCAATTCCTCTCAGAGGAGGATCATAGACCATACCATCGATTGCAACAGGTACATCTTCAATTCCCTGATAACCGCCAATAAGCTGTTCTTCAGGAAGCACAACAGGTTGCTATCCGAGTTCGAGATGAACAACCTCTGCACGATATTGAGGGGGAGATGGCCTTGTTTTCGCGTCATGCACAGCATGACGCATAACGATGTATCGAGGAGGGTGCACCAGGCATGCAGGAAATGCATGGACATTGCCGTCAGCAAAAAGAGGAGGGCCGTTGCCAAAGGGACGATGGCCGAGAGCGACCCCATTCCCATGACCTGGCCGAGGTACAGGAACCATAACAGATACGATTCGTATGCTCATCTCAGCAACAGGGACTTCGGCATCGTGGAATCGACGAATGGGAACGGGAAGATGGTGAGAAGGCTCAGGCTCGGAAAGGTCAAAGGTACCATAAGATGCTACAATCAGGGCACACCGGTGACCGGAATCCCGAAGACCTGTATCGTAACCAGGAAGGACATGGGGACGCATACGGAATACTACGCTTGCATCTCTTATGAGATCGCGGAGTCCGAGCAGAGACATCCCGAGAATCCCAAGGCCGTCGGCATCGACCTCGGTATAAGGCACATCGCAGCGACATCGGAAGGAAAGCTGTACGACCATCAGAACGACATGAGGAAGGATCTGAAGAAGCTCAAGAAGCTGAGCAACAGGCTGTCCAGGGACAGCCACGATAGCAGAAAAAGAAGGAAATCATTGAGCAGGCTGAAGCACCATCACAAGAGGATGGCAGACAAAAGGAAGGAGAACATCGAACATATCTCGAAAGAGATTGTGGAGGATCACGACATAATCGTGATGGAAAGACTGAAGGTGAAGAAGCTGTGGGAGAAGTCCTTGGGCAAGAGCATGACCCGCGGCTTCGTCAACAGTTCCCTGGGAATGCTGAGAAGAAGGATCTCCGACAAGGCAGAATGCGCCGGCGTGAAGGTCATCGAGGTCGACCCCAGAGGGACATCGCAGACATGCTCCCAATGCGGGGAGCATGTGGGGAAGACATTGAACATAAGCATCCATAGATGCCCCGTATGCGGATACACCGCGGACAGGGATGTCAACGCGGCGATCAACATCCTCCTCAAGGGGTTGACTGGCAACCCCGTTCCCGCAAGGGACGAATCGCCTACCGCATGAGCGGACAGGCACGTACCTGGGCGGTCTATTCTGTCATCCAGACAGGATCGAACTGTCCAAGTCAAGTTCAGGCAACAATTATGAACGCAGTCCCCATTCCTCAATGCATGATGGACCTCGTATCAGCCGATGACGATAGGATGTATCAGGTTTCGTTGCTGCAGGCGTTGGCCACAGGCGACTATCACGGCCTTGCAAGCATGGATGAGCTCAAGGAGCACGGCGATACGGGGATCGGGACGTTCGACCGCCTGGACGGGGAGATGATCATGTTGGACGGCTCTGTCTTCAAGGCATCCGGAGACGGGTCGGTGCAAGAGGTCCGCGAGGACACTTCGCCCTTCGCCTGCGTCGGACGTTTCCGCTGCGATAGTTCCGTCAGGATATCAGCAGATTCGTTCGCAGATATGACCGCTGGACTCGACCGTTCCATCCATGACAGAAGGAACATGGTCCACATGCTCAGGATCGATGCGGTGTTCGATTCCGTCGAGATACGCAGCGTCCCCGGACAGTCGGAGCCCTATAAACCCCTTGCGAAGACCCTGGCGGAGCAGCAAAGGGTCTGGACGCATCGGGACATCTGCGGTACCGCCATAGGCATCTACTGCCCTTCGTACCTCAGGACGGTCAACAACAGCGGCTGGCATCTCCACTTCATCTCGGATGACAGGCACATAGGCGGGCACATCCTCGACCTCTCCTTATCCGATGCGGAATGCAGGCTTTGCCGTTTCAGAGGTCTGGAGATTAGACTCCCGGATAACGACCGCTTCAGCTCCCTCGACCTTTCCGACGATATGAGGGATGACATCCGCAAGATCGAAGGGAATCAGTGAAAACCCGATTGTTCGGGCGAAGAATGATAATGAAAGAGTTTTGGACCGGTCACTCGCATAAAGTGGGCGGCAGCCCCCGGTATTTCCTAAGGGGAAGTAACGGACGTGAGTAAGGAACATCACGGAGTTCCCGTATCCCTCTCGCCAGGGTCCAGACCGGTACTCTGATCCCGGGCATCAGAGCTCCGACAGCCTGGTCATCTCCCGCGATGCGTCCTCATGTGCTCCGCGATGGAGCGTATGGTGTCCCTGTCCACATCTTCAGGGCTCAGATGCTCTAGTCCGTACCTCTTCCTGATGGACTCCAGCCTGGAATCCAGCTCCGACCGGTCGTCCTGGGGGCCCATGAGGGAATCCAGGGTGGTCTGGCTTGAATCGGCCTTTGAGAGATTGTACACGCTGATCCCGATGCGCCTGACGGAACGGAACGGTATGGTGTCGAACAGGGCCATGGCGACCTCATGAATGTCCATGGCATCCTTGCACCCCTTCGCGGTCCTGTTGGCGGAGAATTGGGACCTGTCGCTGTATGCACCTATCACGAACACCCCGCCACCGTACCTGTTGTGCTCCGCAAGCTTGTTCGCTATGTCCACGCAGATCAGGAACATCACGTCGGACAGCAGCCAGTAGTCGTCTACATCGGACAGGAACGTCATGCTCCTGCTGATGGACCTGGAATCCTCCGGGTTGTGCGGGGTCACAACCCTGTCGTCAATGCCGTCGCAGAGGTCCAGTATCCTCTGAGCCTGAGATCCTAGGAGATTCGCGGCTACGGACCTGTTCTCGCGGACGTCGCCCACGGTACGGATCCCTGCCTGGTAGAGCTTCTCCGCGGTCCTGGGGCCTATGGAATTGACCTCGGAGACGCCGCGGTCCTCCATGAGGTCTATGAAGTCCTGTCTGGAGAGGATCTCGAAGTACCCGTTGGGCTTCATCTCCTCGCTTCCGGTCTTGGCGGACACCATGTTGTATCCGAGGCCGACCGAGCATCCCATGCCCATCTCCTCCCTCACGCGCCTCTGTATCTCATGGGCGAAGCGCCTGGCCTCGTCGATGCTGCCGGCGGTGTGGGTGACATCCAGATACGCCTCGTCCAGCATCACCGGCTGCATGAGGTCGGTGTATTCAGACCATAATCTGTGGAGCTCCTCTGATACCGCGCGGTATTTCCTCAGGTCGCCGTTGATGAAGGCGCCGTCCGGGCACATCATCTTGGCCTCGGCCACGGACATTCCGGAATGCAGGCCGATCTCGCGCGCCGGATAGTTGCAGGTGCCTACGACCTGGATCTGGTCCGATGGGGACAGGACTATCACCGGTCTGTCCCTGAGCGAGGGGTCGTCCCTCATCTCGACGGATGCGTAGTAGCAGTCCATGTCCACGTGGATTATTATGCGGTCCAGGATAAGCCTCCGCAAGCTGGTATCGCATGGCATCAGATAATGGTGATGCTCCCGATACGGGGGCCTGAAAGTTTTACCGCATGGCAATGAAATGCATACGTGGGAGAGGACTGCGTCAATGTGATACCGATAGGTTCGCTGAGAACCTGAGACGCGGACCTGCAGCTCCGCCACACCGAAGATAACAGGCCGACGGATGAGGAGTGCAGAGACGACTTGCGGTCTGATAGGATATAATGCGGAAATCGCCCAAATCTATGATATCGAATCCCATCTTGAATCCAGATACGAAATCTATCTACATCCTCCGAGCGTCAATACGCACAGACATCGAATGAAATGGGTTGCCCATACGAAGTTTACAGTTTCAGACCGGGGAAGATCATCAACCGTCCTAGCGAAAACATGACTGTCGATTATGACCACCGGAATCAATTATAGTAACACGATATAATAATTAGTAATACTAAAAGGAACATGAATCTCGCGGATAACGACGCTTGGAACCCAAAAACAGGAAAAAACGCAGATATTTAGGGAACGGTCGAAATAAGTGCTGTTAATACACCCCCGACAGATAGGAACGTGCTAATACAACATTAGATTCCTGGGGTTCAGAGGCATATCATGTCGAAGAAGGTACTGATCCTATCAGGGAGCCCCCGCAAGAAGGGCAACTCCGACACATTGTGCGATGAGTTCATGCGCGGCGCGCTGGAAGCCGGCAACCAGGTGGAGAAGATCCGCGTATCCGAGAAGAAGATCGGATACTGCACCGGATGCTACCACTGCCAGGATTCCGGCGGAGTATGCGCCATAAAGGATGATATGAACGAGATCCTGCAGAAGATGATCGACGCGGACGTCATCGTCCTCGCCAGCCCCGTCTACTTCTACTCGGTGGACGCTCAGCTGAAGACCGTCATCGACAGGACCGTGGCCAGATGGCTGGAGGTCAAGGACAAGGAGTTCTACTACATCGTGACCTGCGCTGAAGAGGGCAGGGAATCCACCGAGCGCATCATCGAATGCTTCCGCGGATATGCGGACTGCGTCGAGGGGGCCAAGGAGATGGGCATCGTCTACGGCACGGGGCTCTACGAGAAGGGCGATGTTATCGACTCCCCCCAGCTGAAGGAAGCCTATGAGATGGGCCTGAGCGTGCACTGAGCACGTCCGACATATCGATTCGGACGGTCATGAAAAGGCCGTCCGACCCTTCCGACATGCCGAACATTCCTCCCTAACCCTTAAATCAGTGAATGAGTGGAATCAAACGGAGACAATCATGTTGGAGATAGTGGACGCCAGGAATGACGCTGAGCATATGTCCATGGTGCAGGACCTGATCAGCGGAAGCCTTGACGAAGACCTGTCAGGATTCCGTCCGACTTACGACGGTGTGCTCCTTGCCCTGGACGACGGCAGACCTGCAGGGTTCGTATGCTTCGACATGGATGATGTTTGCAAGATCCGGGCGCTCTATACTGCTGACGGCTCCCCGGAGGACACATCGGAGAGGCTGCTCTCCGCCACGATATCCATGGCGCAGTACAACGGCGCCTCCGGCGTGCACATAGAATCCTCCGATTCCGGGGACAGGCACGACAGCGTATGCAGGCGCATGGGATTCTACGAGACCGATACCTGCCCATGCTGCCAGAGATCGGGTTCGATCTGCCTGAACATGAATTTCTGAGCAGAACACCTATTTCCAGTACGTCCGAATCTATGCTGGCTAGAATCCGTTATATGAATTTTACCATTAGATATAACTTCATTATTTTACTAATGAAACCTTAATTACAAGAAGCATAATCGAGGATTCGATCGGGTCGTTCCGAATCGCTACCCAGACGTCTGCTTGGTGATGATGTATTGTCAGACGTCCGATTAAGGACGAAACGGTCCGGTCCCGAAGGACCGACGGACAGAAAGCGCTGGTCGAAATTGCTGACCTGCCTGTCGGCCCTCGGGATCGTAACACCTTCTTCGTCTTCTGTGATTGCCTGGTTTTTCATCGGTCCACGGAGGCTGATCCGGATACCGGTTCCGCCCGTTTCCGGAGAGCCGATCAGAGTCCGCATCAAAATTGCAAAAAACCACCGATTTTCGTCAAAATCCATAGTTTCCAAGAAAACAGAAAGACTAGCCAGCATCAAAAAACAGAATCCCGTCCAAAGAGTCACTCTAACCCGACCTCGCCACTTTGTGACTGCTGAACGAAGCCTGGCCCATTTGCCACTTGCGGTTTTGCATAGCGTCCGCTGCACGATGCTTCGATGATCGCGGTCCCGAATGTGTGTTTTCAGGCCGGAATTACCAGATTTCCTTCAAGATCCGCACGGATATTGCCGAAAATCTCCCTCGAGATAGGATTCCAATTGCTGTAGATCGCCTGTTTCCTATGCCCGTCCCCGATTATCCTCGTAAGTGTCAAATGGCCTAACGACCAAATGATGGATTCGGTATTCGGTTTCTCGATTACGGTCTTGATCCTTCCCCGTTTGTTCTCCGTTCTCTCTACGCCTTTCATCTCGTATCTTGCCATGGCTATCGCAGTTTCGGAAAGAAGGGCCAGCATCATCGATCCGCGGATCGATGATTCGCTCCATACTCTCAGAGGCTTCAATCCCGTGACCCTCTTCAGGGAATGTATGAGGTGCTCGACCGTGGCCCTTGCACGGTATTTATCCAAAGCTTCCGACGGTGTCAATTGGTCCGAGGATTCCAGTTTGAAAATCCCTGCACGGGTACCCATGATCTCCCTGATGATGCCTTCTCTCTCGTTCTCTTCGAAAGCGAATTTGGTCTGCAGACTCACCTTCACCTCGATATCCGCAAGTACGTTCCTCTTCACGGTAACGAAATCAGACTTCCTGAAATGCCCGTCCTCATAGGTCTTCACCGCTTCGACCATGCGGTCGAAGCTCCTGGAAGCGGAATGGTATGAACGGTACCAATTGTCCAGTGAGAAGAACAGATACGTCGTCCTTCCGGACGAATCGAAGGTGTGCTTCTTACAGCACACCCCGTCCTCCACGTATTCCCATTCGCACTCGGGATCGGCTATCCTCTTGTCATCGGAAGCGTTCATCTTCACCCTGGTGAGATACTTGTGTCCTGATTTCACTATGGAATCGAGGATATCTCCGGAAGCTCCCCCGTTGTCCACGATTATCCACGACCCTTCCCGAATCATGGAGAAGATGTCCGGAAGGGCGTCCCGGTATTGCTCAGGGTCAGATGTGTTCCCTTTGTATGCTCTCATGAAAAATGGGGTCCTTGATTTCTGGAGTTCCGCTGTCAGGAACTCCACCTGTTTCCTGCTCTGGTCCCTGAAATCCCTTGGATACCCCACGGCCCCGAGCTCCGCTTCGGGGCCGTTTACTACCACTGCCGAACCGTCGATGTTCACATCGGTGTTCTCGAAACGATATCTTGCATCGAGACCTTCCCACAGTCTCACGAGGATCTCATCGCTGTGATTCCCTATGAGCGAAATAGCACGGTTGATGGTTCTCTGCGACAAACCCGAATCCAATCCGAGTTCCTTCCTCACATCCCTGTTCTTCAGCCAATCGGAACATCTGCTCATGGAATTGCTGCCCATGAGGATGTGCGTGCACATCGCCGTAAGGATCCTGCTCATGGGTACACCACGGTGCTTGAACGTATCAACGAAGTCCAAAACACCCGCAGAACCGAGATAATGCTCAATGGTTCTCACGAGTCCGGTCGGAACTGATATATTCTCGTTCGGACTGGGAAGTTCCGTCCCAGTCGTTAATTGTTTTTGCTTCACAACTGAACATTCCGGCCGGGACACTTTTTGATTTCGGTCCCAAAGTCAAAAATCAATGTTCAGTTGCGCTTGGTGGCGAGGTCAGGTGAGAAATCAACTTTTTATAATATAGTAATGTCCTGTATCTATGATATTTGACCGCCTAGCTAATGGCATTCAGAAACATGCCAAGCTTATCATCGTGCTGTGGGTGGTCATACTCTGCGTCTCCGTTCCGTTCGCTATCAAGGCCGGACAGGTCATGAGCTATAACCTGAACGACATGGCGTCCGAGGATTCAGAATCCATCCAGGGTATGGCCATAATGTCCACGATGTTCCCGAGCTCCGACTCGGACACGTCCGGTGACATCCTCGTCCTCTATTTCCACAACGAGGAGGAGATGGTCACAGCGCAGAAGTTCGTGGACGACCTGAACGATTCCCTGACAGGTTCGGAGCATATCGCATCGATCCTGAAGATGGACCCGATGATCGCCGAGAAGGGCGACGGTATAGTCCTGGCCGTGGTCGCACTGGATGTGACCACGGGAGGTACCGCACTGACGCCCTCCCTGCGCGCATTCATCAACGATGTGGCCGAGAAGACCGGATTCACCGGCGCTCACTACCTCACCGGAATGAACGCCATCGGATACGACATGGAGCATGACGCCCTTGAGGACGTGTCGAGGATCGACCCCTTCACCATCCTCATGATCCTGATCCTGGTCGGACTCTTCTTCAGGTCCTTCGTGTCCTCCGCGACCCCTCCGATGACCATTGGAGTGGCCTTCGCCGTCACAATGGGTCTGATCTTCTTCATAGGTCAGGCGCTGAACATCTTCTTCATCACGAACATGCTGATCCTGGTATCGATGATGGGTGCAGGGTGCGATTACTGTATCTTCATCATCGCCCGTTACAGGGAGGAGTTGCGCAAAGGCCTCTCCCATGACGAGGCGGTGCACCAGGCCATCGTATGGGCCGGCGAGTCGATCTCCATCTCCGGAGCATCGGTCATCATCGGTTTCGGAGCAATGGCGATCTGCAACTACTCCATGATTTCCACCATGGGTATCTGTCTCGCGCTGGGAATCCTCATCGCGCTGATGGCCGCACTTACGCTCATCCCCGCGATCCTCCAGCTGGTAGGGGACAGGATCTTCTGGCCGACCAAGCTCGATGCGTTCAAGGAGGGCGGAAAGGCCACCAAGGGATGGTACGCATGGTGCGCCAAGGTCGGAAACGCATACTTCCACAAGTCCGCGCACTTCTCG
>JAEEGK010023606.1_pt1 | contig 12812 bp, 9 predicted proteins | sample 8958771 | NCBI WGS metagenome assembly JAEEGK01 (sample SAMN16246547, study PRJNA631951) | gut metagenome | biome: gut microbiome; feature: rumen; material: SC-attached | host: Bos | place: Iran: Karaj | collected 2018-10 | reverse complement strand
CCTTATATTACATATTTAGCACTCGTCATCTTTGACTGCTAACACCTACATTATAACCAAAATTAGCACTCTGTCAATAGGACTGCTAAAAATATTTTAAACTTTTTTATTTAAATAACTAGTTATTTAATTTTTTTAATAATTCTTGCATTTCAGGGCATAATTCCGCGATAAATTCCTTATTTGAAAGGTAATTAAATGGGCCTTTTATATCCCCAAATACTAATTTATAGGAGTGTAAAAACTGGTTTTCGAAGCCAAATTCTTTCTTAAAATAGTTGTTAACTTTATAGTCACCATACTTGATATCACCAACGACGTGATGACGGATGTATGACATATGCGCACGTATTTGATGTGTACGGCCTGTCACTAATTGAACATCTAATAATGTATAATCATTAAATCTTTCTTTAACGTAGTATTTTGTGACTGCGGTTTTCGCACCACTTTTAAGCGGGGCCACGACCATCTTCTTACGCTCATAGCTTTTTCTAAGAGGAGCATCCACAACACCATCTTCAGTAACGTTACCCGCGACTAGTGTTAAATAATGTTTCTCTACGACAGCATGATCATTAATGATATTAGCGAGTTCAGTCGCACTCTTATTGTCTTTAGCGAACACGATCAAACCAGAAGTATCTTTATCCAATCTATTTATAAGCATTGCTTGCTTACCTAAATATTCAGAAAGCACAACATCTAAAGAGGGATTATCTTTATTACCATCGAACTGTGATAAAAGACCACGTGGTTTATTAATAATCACGAGAGATTTATCTTCATAGACAATTAGTTCTTTGATATTCATTCTGGTTGGACCTCTTTAATACGATTCTCACTTAATGATAACAAGTATAGGTGCATGTGTTCCTTATTGATATTAAATAAATATTGCACGTTGCGTTGATAGACCCTTAGTTGTCTTTCGTAAGCTTCATCATCAATAGAACGGGATTTATAGTCAACAATATAGCATTCATTATCTTTGAAGTAGAGTAAGTCAATGAAACCAGTTGTTTGCATGGCTTCGTCAAAATAGCCATATTCTTTATAGATCTTCGCATTAGATAAATCATCAAAGACCGGATTACTTAAGACATTATCAATTAGTTTTCTATCTTTTTCATTTCCAATGAAAGATGTGTCTTTGCTCACAAAGTCTACAAGTTCCATAAGTCTATGGAGATAAACACCACGAGTTAAGACTTGATCTGGGATAGTATCCTCTAAAGATTCATCATAATGACGTTGTTTAGACGCTCTTTCTTTGATGATGGTTGGGAAGGTGATAATGGAATCATCCACTGGTAATTGGTCAATCTTACCAATCACTTCTTCAGCATCTTCTTCATCAATATCATATTCAAAGTCATCATAATCAAACGTTAATACTTCATCCTTATAATCCTTATTTTCATAAGATTCATAAATGAAGCGTTTTTGACCATCGAAGACTCTAACAAATACTGGCATTAAAATATCAAATAAGCCATATGGGATATTGTCTTCTGTCTTTTTCTCTAATTGCTTAGCAGCAGTTTGAGAAACAAAGTATGTATAATCGCCACTACTGACAGCATTAACAAATTCATTAAGTGTAGTTTGTAAATCCACTGACCCATTAGCGTCTCTTCTAGCGATTTCTTCTAACTCCTCTAAAGAGTTAATATCTTCGTTATATTGATAATAGGCATAGATAGTCGCATCCATAGCGGGATCACGAGTCATATTCACAAATCTTAGATAATACTCTCTAAAAAGAGGTTTAAATAAATCTTCTGTTTGAGTATCTAAGATGCCAGTTAGTTTATCGGTGTAATATTTATTGAATAACTTGCTATATAAATCAGCGTCTATTCCTTCACCAGACATTAAATCAATACCCTTAATGACTTCAATAGTCTTTAAGTAGTTTTGATACTTGGAGGCATCGACTTGTTTATCTTTAATCTTTTTAGAAATGTATTCTTCATCGATTCTTTGATAATGCGGTAAATAAGAAAGCATGCCATAGAGGTTCTCTTTCTTTTTATTATCACCATCTGGTTTATCCCCAACGATATAGACGATATTTTCCGCTCTAGTGAGAGCAACATAGAATAAACGAACATGTTCATCTCTTTCAGGATCTTTATCACTATTCTTCAATAGAATACTTGGTAATGTTTCAAATAAAACATCTTTGATGTTGCCATCTTCATCGGTATCGTTTTCATCATAGTTATAATAAGGAAGAATGATACCATATTTTTCATCAAAGATATAATCTGCTTTATCAGCGTTATTACCTTGCGAGATTTGATTATAACTGACTGGTAAATAAACAATCTTTTCTTCTAAACCTTTAGAAGCATGGATTGTCATCATATCCACAGCGTTGCTTGTTTTAACAGTTGTGTCACTGCCTAAGCCTAATGAGTAGTCGGTAATATCATTTAAGAACTTCACGAAGTCAGTTAGGGTATCACCCATCTTTTCTTGTGAAGATAGAATTGCGCCTAATGATTCAATCTTACTGATGTTATCTTCGACATCCCCTACAAGGTATAGTCTTTCAACGATACCGAAGTAATTAATCATATTAATGAAGAATTCATAAGCACTGACATCTTGGTTTTCCGCGATAAACTCATGCACGTCCTGCATAATTTGGTCATCATCAAGACGAGACTCATCACGGTCTTTTAAGATGTCATATAAAGTTTGATCATCATATTGATAAATATAGCTACGAGCCACTGACGCAAATAAGAATGCTTTTTCACTATGTAATTCTGGAACTATTTCATTAACAATTAATTCCGTTAAGGATTGTAATAACAAAATAGCGTTAATTTCTTTAAGGTCCGATTTTAATTTATTGTTTAAAGGAATATGCGCATCTTTAAAGACTTCTTGATAATCTTCAAATCCTTTTGTGGTGCGCATAATGATGACAAAGTCATCGTAAGTGCAGTCTTCTAACTTGCCACCATCAGGGGTGCGTTTATAAACCTTAAAGTGATTTTCAATTTTATTCTTAATATCACTAGCGATAGCCATCGCTTCCCATCTCTTAGGATCATCAAATGAATCGTTATTCTTACCAGAGATAGAAGTAATACGAGAAACACCAAAGTGTTCATATGGTAGCTTGCTATATGGACCGTGTTCATCATCATATTCTAAACCTTCATTAGCAAAGGCATAGTCGATACCACCATGACTCAAAGTCATATAAAACTTAAAGATATGGTTAATCTCATTAAGTAAGCCTTTACCAGAACGATAGTTCTTGTGCATTAAGATGACTCGATGGCCTGGACCACTGCTATATTGTTCTTGTCTTTGAGTGAATAGTTCTACTTTAGAATTTCTAAAAGCATAGATAGCTTGTTTAGCGTCACCCACACAGAATAGATGCGCACTACCGCCATCTTCTTTAGGGGCAATTAAACTGTTAATAATCGCTTCTTGGAAATCGTTAGTGTCTTGATATTCATCCACCATGATGAACTTAAATTGTTTTCTAATCTTTTCTGCGGTCTTTTCATATTTTGGATTAGTTAATAAAGAGACCGCTTTTAAAAGGATGTCGTTAAATTCAAATGAATTAGTGATGGCCTTATAGTCATCAATACGTTTATTTAATTCCTTAACGATTTCTAATAGTAAAGCAATATCTTCTTTGAAGGATTTGAGTTTATTAATCTCTTCATCCAAATCAGAGACAGTCATTACTGCGTCTAGTTTTTTAGTGACACCTTTAAGGATGTCAAAGACCGCTTTATCTTTTTCATCACCAGAAGGATTCTTTTCAGATGTTGAGAACTTAAGTGATTTATCACTAGCGAAGTTATGAATCTTTTTAATAAACTCCACTCCATCGGAAAGTAAGGCGTCTTTTAGACGACGATACATTTCTTGATTGAGTTCAGTGTTATAGAAGTTACATAAATTGATATCAATGTTGAAAGCGGACTTATTGTTAAATAAGTTAGCGATTAACTCCGGATTATCTCCTTCAATCACATCAAAGTTCTTCTCGACAAAATAAGCTTCTTTAATAGTGTCTTTAATAATGTTCTTGCTTGCTCTAACAAGTTCATTAATAACATCTTTAAAGAATGCTTCGCTTAAGAACTTGTTTTCATAATCATTGAGTATCTCATCTTTCTTTTCTAAAGTGAGTTTATCTAATTGTTTATATAAATCTTGAATAACTTTCTTAGTGTTTCTATCACCAGCGATGTTGAACTTCGCTAGTGTTTTGACTAATCTTTGATACTTCTTTTCATCGTTATAGTATTCATCAAAGATGTCATCAAGATAAACACTCTTCTTCGCGGTGATAACATCACTATTAGCTAAGTTAACATTCGAGGAGATACCTAAAACATCCGCGTATGAACTAACTAAATATCTCGCAAAAGAGTCGAATGTTCTAATATGTGCAGAGGCTACTTGTTCAGCGATATCATCTTGGCCTCTATCTTTAAATGTTTGGATAATTCTTTCACGCATTTCATGCGCAGCGTTATCGGTGAATGTTAAAACAAGTAACTCACTGGGTTTAACCTCACCCTTATCGATGATAGTAAATACTTTTTCAGCGAGAGTTCTAGTTTTACCTGAACCCGCACCCGCGGCCACTAAAACGTTTTCAGTAATTGGGGCAAATATCGCAGATTCTTGTTCTTTATTAAAACCCATGATTATTTACCTCCTTTCTGAAAGTGTTTAAGAATGTCTTTCTTATAGTCGACAGCGTCTTTATTCTTGCGGTAACAAACTGGACGATATGGACAGTTATTACACGCTATCTTTTCCGCGTTAAATTCGTTTAGTGAATACGAAGTTGGAGCGATAGGGAAATCACCGTCACAAATTCGATTGATGATTCTAATCGCTGCGTATTTCGCATCATTCACTAAATCATTTAAGTTATATCTTGCCAGCTTAATACCATCATCTTTGATGATAACTTCATCAGCATCCGGTTCTTTGAATTGGTGTTTGATTTGTAAAAGGTCGCCACCATTGCTCTTAATTGAACCATCTTTCTTGAAAGCACTTGGATCAATTGAGGAGATATAAGAAACCGATTCGTTATTAATACCACCTAAACGTGATTGTTTAAGTAATCTATTCTCGGATAATGTTGGTTTATTTGGATCCTTCAAAGCACCTTTAATTGTGCTGAAGAAGATATGTTGAATATAGAAGCCACCGAAGTCGCCATCATCAGTGTATTGACTTGGTTGGATATTGTTTTCGATTGCGTAGTAATAAAGAGGTAATTGGATAGATTTACCAAGGAAGACTTCTAAAGGATTAAATTCTTCCATACCGGTTTTATAGTCGATGATGGAATAGTATTTATGACCATTACTTTCAGAAACCACAATCTTATCAATTGTGCCTCTAAAGTTATAGGTATTGTGCTTATCATCTTCTAAGTAGAATTCGATACGTTGTTCATAGTCGTTATCGACAGGTTTAACAAAGTTAATACCTTCAATACCCTTTTGATATGACTTAATAAATCTTCTTAACCAGATTTGAGCGATTTCCAAATAGGCTTTATCTTTAGGGGTTGGTTCAATTTGGGCTTTTTCAAATTGTTTATAGTAAGCTTCTTCCCCTTCTTTTAAAGCTTGTTCGATATTGAAATCACTATGATTAAACTTCTCAAAAACTTTATGGATTGCGGTGCCAATAAATCTTCTTGAATAATCATTTCTTTCTAAAGGAATAAGGTTTTGTACGTAGTATTTAAACGGACAAGATATATATGTTTCTAATCCTGTGACTGACCAGGTGTTTTTTCTAAAGTCAAAACCACTACTTAAACCTTTAAATGATGAGTCATAAGAATTGAAGATATTAGATTCAAACTTTAGACCTGATTTATAAAGAGCAATTGCACTATAAAGGTATGCAGCATCTGAAGTAAATGTTGGTAACTCTAAGTCTTCTTCGTTTCTGATTTTCTTATCCCATCCAAGCTCTTTTAATAATGGGGAGTCAAAGATCTTATCATTTAAATGTTTCTTCACACGGGAAATAACAGCGACATTATTGTGACGTAAAAAGTTAATCTTCTTACGTCTTTCCATCGCGGTTTTTCTGTAAGAAGTGTTATAACCAATTTCTTTTAATTCGATATCGGATAAGACATTGTCATCAGTGAATATCTTGTAGAAGGCATCGGAATTGAAGTTGGTAACATAGGTAAAGAATGTTGGATCAAAGACAAACTTATTAGTGATGACAATACCACCATTACCATTAGGGATACGTGTATTCTTAGACGCAACAATTTCTAATAAATTAGCGTAGCTATATGAGAAATCCCCTAGTTTATTTAATCCATAATATTCAATTAACTCTTTAAGAGTTTTAACATCTTGGTCTTCTAATTCTTCTTCGTTAAAATCAAAAGACTTACTTTGATAAATCTTATTAATCTTATCTTTAACACTTTTAACAGAGATTAATGGTCTTTCTTCCACATAGCAGATTGGTAAATGGAATAATTCAGACATGATTTTGACATAGAATAAGTCTTCATCACCATCGACGATAACACGTTGCTTTTGATTGTTATTATCTCTTGCTTTATCCCTCATCCAAGAGAAGATATAGAAGAACTGTGTCATCTTATTTTCAAAATAGATGATATTAGGACTAATATAAGCGTTATTCTTTACTAGTTCTAAGTCCTCTAATCTTAAAGGTTTGAATTCGATATTGTTTCTACTTAATAATCCCTGAATTGCATGGTCTTGTTCCATTTCAAATAAATAGACATGACTATTAGATAGTTCATATAAACCATATTCGTCTTTAGTGAGATAGCCATTTTCATTTAAATCATTAAATAATTTATTAAGTTCTTCGTTCTTATCGGCTTCTGCGATTAAAAGAATATCTAAATACTTTTTGGCTTTCTTATAACCAATACCTTTACTAATTAAAAATGGGATTGGATCTTTAGCAAATGAATATGAAATTTTATTGATGAGATCATTACGAGAAATTATTTTAATATCTAATTCTGGATGTCTATTTTTAAACAAGAAAAGAGCGGACTGATAGTCAAAATCAGCGATGATAATATTCTTATTTGGATAGAAAGACTCGCGCATATACATATTAATTATAAAATACTTTTTCTATTTTTTTAAAAAATATTAAAAGTTTTTTACCGTTATAATCTAGCCTTTTTAGAGTGTCTATTTATTTCTTATTCTTTTCCTTTAAGAATAAGAGAATTTTACTTATAATGATTACATTGCGAGGTAATTCATATGTCAAAAGCTGACCAAATTTTTATTAACAACATGAAAGACATCATGGAAAACGGTTTCTGGGATACCGATTTAAATGTTAGGCCACATTGGGAAGATGGCACTCCCGCTCATACAGTGAAAAAGTTCTGTATCGTTAACCGTTACAATCTCCAAGAAGAATTACCAATCTTAACTATTAGAAGAACCGCTTTTAAGAGTTGCTTAGATGAACTCTTATGGATTTGGCAAAAGAAATCAAATAACGTCCATGATTTAAACTCCCATATTTGGGATTCATGGGCAGATGAAACTGGTTCTATCGGTAAAGCCTATGGCTACCAATTAGCGAAGAAATCCATCTATCCAGAAGGTGAATTCGACCAAGTCGATAGAGTTTTATATGACTTAAAACATAATCCTCAATCCAGAAGAATTATGACTAACATCTATAACTTTGAAGACTTACATGAAATGGGCTTATATCCATGTGCTTATTCCATGACATTTAATGTCAGCGGCGATACTTTAAACGGCATCTTAAATCAAAGAAGTAATGATATGCTTACCGCGAATAACTGGAACGTCTTACAATACGCTTTACTCTTAATGATGTTTGCGCAAGTCTCTGGCTTAAAAGCGGGCGAACTTGTTCACGTTATCGCTGACGCTCACATTTATGATAGACACATTGATTTGGTGAAAGAAGTGATCGCTAAACCACAACACAAAGCCCCTAAATTAAAAATGAATCCAAACGTCAAAAACTTCTATGACTTCAAGATTGAAGACTTTGAATTAATTGACTATGAATATGAGGACCTTGGTAAGAAGATACCAGTGGCTATTTAATTATGATTATTTCCATTCTTAACTGCGATAAAAAATACGGTATTGGTAAGAGAAACGGATTGCTATTTTCTCTTCCTTTGGATATGAAGTTCTTTAGAGAAACCACTCAAGGTCATACTGTCTGTATGGGTGAGAATACTTTATTATCTTTCCCAGGTAGTAAACCATTAAAGAACAGAACAAATATTGTCTTATCTCAAGATCCTACTCATAACTATGAAGGTGTCGTTAATGTTCATAGTTTTGAAGACTTCTTAAGAGCGATGAAACAAGCGGAAATAAGCGACACGGTATTTGTTATTGGTGGCGCTTCTATTTATAGACAAACTCTTCCATATGTTGACGAAGTTTATTTAACTAAAGTCAACGCTGATGGAGGTGCGGAAGTATTCTTCGTTAATTTGGATGAGAATCCAGATTTTGAATGCATCGACGAAGGCACTCCTGTTATGGATGGAGATTTAGAAATCAGATTTATAACATATAAGAACAAAAACAAGAAAGAAATTATCTAGCATGAAAAACAACATCTATCCAAAAAACTATCAAAGCGTTTTAAATTTGGTCGATACTCAAAAGGCCATTAAGTTAATTAAAGACACATTCGAAAAAGAACTCGCTAAAGAGCTCGGTCTTATGCGTGTGTCCGCTCCACTATTCGTGGAACCAGGCACAGGCTTAAACGACAACCTTAATGGTTATGAAAAACCAGTTTCTTTTATCGTTAATGAAAATGGTCGCGATTTAGAAATCGTCCAATCCTTAGCGAAGTGGAAAAGATACGCTTTAAAGAAATATAACATCGATGGTTTATATACCGATATGAACGCCATTAGAAGATTTGAAGATTTAGATAATCTCCATTCTTTATATGTTGACCAATGGGACTGGGAAAGAAAGTTAGACGCTAAAGAAAGAAACGTTGCCACTCTTAAAAGAACTGTTAGAAAAATCTACAAAGCATTTACTAAAACTTATAAAGTTCTGATTAAGCAATATCCACAATTAGAGACTGAATTACCACAAAACATTGTGTTTGTGACCACTAAAGAATTGGAAGAAATGTATCCAAAGCTTTCTAGGAAAGAAAGAGAAAACGAAATCTGCAAACAATATAAAGCTGTTTTCTTAATGCAAATCGGTGGCAATCTCAAAGATGGTAAACCACATGACGGCCGTGCAGCGGACTATGATGATTGGAAACTTAATGGTGATATCTTACTTTGGTATGAACCACTTCAAATTGCTTTTGAAATAAGCAGTATGGGTATCAGAGTTAATAAAGATTCATTAGTGAAACAACTTAAAGCTAAAGGTGAAATGGGTAAGTTCGCTTTGGCGTATCACCAAATGGTTATTAATGAACAATTACCTCTTTCCATCGGTGGAGGTATTGGTCAATCTAGACTTTGTATGTATTTATTAAAAAAGGTCCATATCGGAGAAGTGCAATCCTCCTATTGGCCCGAAGAAGATATTAAGCAATTTAAGAAATATGGTGTTGATCTACTTTAGTGAAGGTAGAACTTCATTCATATCATTGATAAAGAGGTCTGAATTAGACCTTTTTTCATTATCAAATTCTTTAGAGGCATTATCATAGACCGCCACTGTGATAAAGCCATTATCATGACAGGTCTTAATACAAGTAGGCATATCTTCAAACACTAGAGTGTTTTCAGGAACAGAGCCCATCTTTTCACATAAGTATGAATAGATACGAACACTGTGTTTACCTTCTTTGACATTATTAACATCCGCAATGAAATCAAAATACTTGCCTAAGCCAAGTCTATTGATGCATGGCATGTACAAAGAATCATCATTCGCAGTGGCAATAGACATCGTAATGCCTTTAGATTTAAGTAAGTCTAGAACTTCTCTAACGCCGGGTTTTAATTCGACATCATATTGATACATATCAATGGACATCTGGTGCCATTCATCCATGATTTCTTGTTCACTTTCTTTAATACCATATGTCTTCTTAGTAAATCTCGCAGCTTCTTTTAAACCAAGGTGCACAATATTTTGCGCGTAATCCCTAGGAAGTTCCATGCCTCTTTTAGCGAAGAACTTCTTATCAATTTCATGCCAAAGACCGGTGGAATTAATCATAGTTCCATCCATATCGAAGATAACCGCTTTGATGTCCTTGCCTAAGAATTTCATAAGATTTCGATTTCTCCACTATCAATATGTAAAAGAATATCACGCGCTTTAATTTGTAGACAGAATGAATCATCGATTCCCACTACTTCGCCAATGAATTCTTGGTTATCAAATACAGCTTTAACGCGTTTGTTTAACAAATAGTTATGTTGTCTAAAGTATTCTAAAGAAGCATTTAAATCTAGATTAGTTAATGAATTAACAATTTGTGGAAATAGCTTCTCTTTTAATTCTTCGATATCAATATCTTTCTTATATTCCAAGCATAATGATGTTGCTGGTCTTCTTAAACCTTCAGGGAAAGTCTTTTGATTAACGTTTAAGCCAATACCCACCACCATATATTCAGGGAGTTGACCTTCAGCAAGGATACCACATACCTTTTTATCACCGATTAAGACGTCATTAGGCCATTTTATGCTCACGTCTTTGATTTTATATGTCTCTAATACTTTAGCGACCTCTATCGCGCTTAAAAGGGAAATGATTGGTGATTGCTTAATTAATTCCTCATCCTTAATCAAAAAAGAAAACATTAAGTTTTCACCTGGTTCACTATTCCAAATACGATCGTTTCTACCTTTTCCGTGGCTTTGATAATCAGCGGACACAAAAGTAAAGTTACCTAAGAGTTTATAGGTATTCTTTAAATACGTGTTTGTGGAATCAATTTCTTGGAAATGTAGTTGATGATATTGCATGTGTTAATTGTAAAACAAAAAAGCCTCCGCTTTAAGCGAAGACTTTTGAATTTTTAGGGTTTTTCTTATTAAGCGAATAAGAGGAGCAAGACACCAGCCGCAACAGCGGAGCCGATAACACCAGCCACGTTAGGACCCATTGCGTGCATTAATAAGAAGTTTGTTGGGTCTTCTCTAAGACCTTCCTTATGGACAACACGAGCGGCCATAGGAACAGCGGAGACACCAGCAGCACCAATCATTGGGTTAACTTTGCCTTTGGTTAAGACACACATTAACTTACCGCCTAAGACACCAGCGGCAGTCGCAACCGCGAAGGCAATAATACCTAATCCGAAGATGAGGATTGTATCTAAGGTTAAGAATGTGCCGGCATCAGCAGTCATACCAACACAGGTACCTAATAAGATGGTGACGATATACATTAAGGAGTTGGCTAATGTATCTCTAATCTTTGGTACCACACCACATTCCTTAATTAAGTTACCTAACATTAAGCAACCAATTAATGGAGCGGCACTTTTCACTAAAAGACAAGTAATGGCAGTAACCACGATTGGGAATAAGATTCTTTCAGTCTTTGAAACTTCTCTTGGAGTTTCCATTCTAATAGCTCTTTCTTTCTTAGTGGTTAAGAGTCTAATGATTGGAGGTTGAATAACAGGCACTAAAGCCATGTATGAATACGCAACAATCGCGATGGATGATAAGTATTCAGGAGCCAACTTAGTGGTGACCAAGATAGCGGTTGGGCCGTCCGCACCACCAATAATACCGATGGAAGAAGCGATACGTGCATCAAATTGTGTCCAGCCTAAGCCGTTTTTACCGATGGCAATAGCACCGATAAAGGTAATGAAGATACCAATTTGAGCAGCGGCACCTAATAACATAGTTTTCTTATTAGCGATTAATGGACCAAAGTCTGTGGTCGCACCAATGCATAAGAAGATTAAGCATGGGTAAATGCCCCATTTAACACCATAGTAGAGGAATCCGAACATCCCACTATAGTCATAGTTGAATAAGTGATCAACATCCGCAATGACTGTGCTATTAAAGCCTAACGCAAGAGCGTTATCATTAAGGAAAGCGGAATTCATCACTAAATCATGTAATTCTCTTGTTGTAACTTTTAATCCAACTCCGACTTCATCAACAATTTCCGCAACCGGAACATGTCTTATTTCAGAAATCAGATATTTAGCTTGATCGACGGTCAATCCAACTTTAGACATTAACGAAATATAGTTATATTCCGTGCCGCCTTTGTTGAATATTTCGTTACCAACACCTGGTAAGTTGACAAGCAACATACCAAATGCAATTGGTAAGAGGAGGTATGGTTCAAAGTCTTTCTTAATGGCGAGGAACAAAAGTACGCACGCCACTAAAATCATGACTAAATTGAGTCCACAACCATGGAAAAAGCCCGCAATACCGGATTGTTGGAAAAACGCTACAATTGTATTCCAAAATTTTTCCATATCTTTTTCCGTTATTGTTCAATAGTAACGATGACTTCTTTAGCCTTAACGTTTTGGCCTTTAGTTACTAAGATTTGTGCAACCTTTCCTTCAAATGGGGAGACGACTTCGTTTTCAAGTTTCATAGCTTCGATGATTAATAAAACATCACCTTTTTGCACTTTGTCGCCTGGTTTAACTTTGATGTTAACAACTTGACCTTGGATTGGAGAAGGTACTTCTAAGGCACCAGTGGTGTTAACAATTTTCTTTGTTTCTTGTTTTTTCTTCTCTTCTAATGGAACAGTATCAACTTGTTCAATAGCTTCGAGTTCAACACGGTA
>JAEEGK010023605.1_pt1 | contig 12812 bp, 10 predicted proteins | sample 8958771 | NCBI WGS metagenome assembly JAEEGK01 (sample SAMN16246547, study PRJNA631951) | gut metagenome | biome: gut microbiome; feature: rumen; material: SC-attached | host: Bos | place: Iran: Karaj | collected 2018-10 | reverse complement strand
CCCAATCCCCAATCCCCAATCCCCAATCCCCATCTTTTCGATTTTTAATTTTAAATTATTATTAATTATAAATTTAAATAATTTATTTCTTAAAACCAATTATATTCAATTAAAAAAAATATTAATTCAAAAAAATTTTAATTAATTTTTTAATTTTTTTATTATGAAAGAAACTAAATATAAAACCAATGATTCAGTAAGAAATTTTTTTAATTTTTTAGAATAATTCAGAAAATAATTTAATAGTCAATCCTTATGATTTAATAGGAAATAATGTATTATGGTGTAATAATAGATGTATTTCAGGATTTAATTATGAAAAAATGTTTATATCATTACTTTTATTTAGTATTCCTTATTATATAATGTTAGGAATTTTAATAAGAATTTATGATGATTATAATAAATCTCTTCCACCAATAATAATAAATTCAATATTATATATAATATCAATTTTTGCTTTATTTAGAGGAGGATTAACTGATCCAGGAATATTAGAAAAACAAATATATCATCTTTATTGTAATCCAAGAAAAGCAGTTATTAGAAGAGTAATAAATGGAGAATTAATACAAATTATTTATTGTCCTACTTGCAATTTATATAGACCTCCTAGAACGAGTCATTGTGCGGTTTGTGATAATTGTGTTAAAAGATTTGATCATCATTGTATTTGGTTAGGAACATGTATTGGTCAAAGAAATTATAAATTTTTTTATTTACTTGTTTTTACTTTAATTATTTCTTGTTTATTTCAAACTTCTTATTGTGTTTATTTTATTGTTTTTCAAACAACTAGTTCGGAACATTTAAAAAAATATAATATTAGTTTGATTGTTTGTAATTCTTTAGTTATTTTTTTTGATGTTATGTTTATTATTTTTTTTTTAGGTTCGTTATTTGCTGTACATACTTATTTAATTTTTCATAATTTAACTTTTTATGAATATTTTAAAAAAAAATGGAATAAACCTCCTGGAACTAATCCATTTAATAAATATTTTGGATATTGGATTTGTAGATTATTATGTTATTTTAATAGAAAATCATATTTACATTTAAGAAAAGAAGATTATGAAAAGAATGATAAATATTTTGATGGGTTTATAAGAGAAGTAGTTAATAATAATGATTCGAGAAGAATAGATAAAATAATGATAACTCAAGTTAATGATAATTCAAATAGAGGATTAAAAGAAAATAATGAAAAAATAACGACTTATATACAAAATATTTAAAATTTAATAATTTTTTTTGTCAAAATTTATAAATAAAAATTAATTATGTTTAAATATAAATATTAATAATATATTATTTTATTTATTATATAATTAAATTTACTTTAGTTAAATATTTTTCCAATAATATATATATCAAAAATATATATAAATGAACATATTAATTTATACATAAATAGAAAAAATTAAATATAAATATTATTTAAAAAATTAAAGAATCTTTTAAATTATAATCATAACCATTTACTTTATGAATATTATTTTTTTTATTAATATTATTTTTTTTTGGAAATTCGTAAGTTTTTTTTTGAGAATTTCTTTTACTTACATTATGTGAAAAAAAAATTGGATTTTTTTTTAAATATTGAAAAAAATTTATCATATTTCGTTTTTTTTTATTTTTATATTTATCACTATTTAAATTAATTGTATTTAAATTATTATAATAATTATTTTTAAGAGTTTTGATATTTTTTAAATATTTAAAAACTAAATCATATTTTTTTTTATCTAAAATTAAATTCATAGAATTATTTCTAATATGATTATTATCTAAATTTTTTTTATTTGTTCTTGAAACATAAGATTTTTTTTTATTTAATTTTGAATTTTTATTAAAATTACAAAAATTTGAAATTTTTTTCAAATTAAAAATTTTTAAATCTTTATTATTTGAAATGGTACTTAAATTTGAATTATTTTTTGAATTATTTTTTGAAATTTTTGAAGTTAAAAAATCAATTTTTTTTTCATATTCAATATTTTTTTTCTTAAAATTATTAACATTTTTTTCTAAATTATTTATAATATTTTTTAATTTAGAATTTTCAGTTCTTATAATTAAAATTTCATTTTCTTTTCTGTCATTTTCTAAAAATTTTCCATTGTCATATTTAACTTTAACTTTTAAATCATTAAATTCTTTTTCCATTAAAACAAAATCATTTAATTTTCTTTCTAAACTATCAATTTTTAAATTTAATTCAAAAATTAATTTAATATTTTGTCTTTCTTTATTTTCATAAAATTTTAATAATTTTTCATATATCAAATTTATTTTATTATTGTCACTATTATTATTAACTATATTAAAATTTGAATAAATTTTTATATTAGAATCAATTTGATTTTTTTCTTTATATTTTGATAATAATATTTGTAAAGTTTCATATATGTAATCAATTATTTGAAATACAGAATATTTTAATAAATTTTCTTGAAATTCATCTTCAAAAATTTCAATTTTTTTACCTTTTAATTCACTAGTTAATTCATAAAATAATGTTAATAATTTTTCTTTAATTTTAAATTCATTTATTTCATATTCATTTAAATTATTATTGAATTCTTTATTTTTATTTATTTCACATGAATTCATTAATTTTAATTTTAATTTTTTAAAATAATCAAAATTTTTTGAAAATAAATAATTAAAATATTCGAAAACGAAATAATTATAAAAAATTTATATAATAATTATCTTTTAATTATTATTATAAATTTATTAAAAAAATATAATAAATATATTATTAAACATTAAAATAAATTTTTTCATTTTATAATATTTAATTCTACGATTTTAATATTTTAATAATAACAAAAAAATAATATAAAAGATATTAAAATAAAAATATAATAATAATTAATGGAGAATTCAACAAATGAAAAAAAAGAAGATGAAAAAAATCAAAATGAAAATACTTCAAATAATCATAAAAATTCAGTAATATTTAATGAAGTTAAAAATGAATTAAAAATTTCAAGTTTACCAGAAAAAACTCAAAAAAAAATATTATTTAAAAAACAAAACACTACTATTATTCCAAATCAAGTAGATTTTAACTTTATAAAAGATGGAGAGCAAACATCATCAACAAAACTAATGCCCGCAACAAATGAAAAAGAGAATGAATCCGAAGAAAAAAATCAAACAGAATCTGAAAAAGAAAAGAAAAATAATTTAATAATTTTTGATTGGGATGACACACTTTTTTGCACATCATTTTTAAATGTTTCTGGATTTTTTGAAGCAAATATGAATTTATCTCAAAAAGAAAAAGAACAAATTTTATATTTAGAAAAATTAGTAATAGAACTTTTAGAAAAATGTATAAATAAATGTAGAACATTTATCATAACTAATAGTGAACCAGGATGGGTAGATTATTCATCTAAAGAATTATATAAAGTGATTTATGAAAAAAAATTATTATCAAAAATAGAAGTTATTTCTGCAAGAGGGAGATATGAAAAAAGATATCCTGATAAAAATAGATTTTGGAAAATAAAATGTTTTGATGATGTTATTAAAGAATATGATAGTACAATAAAAACAAATATTATTTGTATTGGAGATTCATTTGATGAAGTCAAAGCTGGAAAAGTTGCGGCAAAAAAATTTAAAAAATCTTTTATTAAAGCAATTAAATTTAAAGAAAATCCTACTTTAGAAGATTTAATCAACCAAATTAATCTTGTAAATAAACAATTTGATTATATCTATGAAACGGAAAAAAATTGGAATATTAAAACTGTGAATAATAAAAAAAAATAAAGTAAAAATTATAAATGTAAATTAAATATTAAAAGTGTATATGACTAATGAAGTATTATTATAATTATTATAATTATATTATTATTAATTATAATGTAAAAATAAGGTTTATAATTAAATAAATATTTAATTTTAAAATATTTAACAATAAATAAAATTGAATTAAAATATTAATAAAAGATTTCATAAATTTAAAAAAAAATAAATAAATATTATTTATTATTATATTCGTTTAATATATTAAATTCTATTTTAAAATTTATAATATTATATTTTAAATCCGATATTTTAAATTAAATTAAATAATATTATTTACCAAATAAATACTTCTAATTTCTAATTAGTAAACTAATTAGTTGTATTATTCTATATAAATTTAAACAAAATAATAATATTCTATATATATATTTATATAAAATGACATATAATTTATAAATTAAGAAAGAATTTTAATTTGTATGAAAAAATAATTATAATATATTCGCTATTTATCACAATTAGTAATAATAAATAATTTTTTTTTTTCGAAATTATTGTTATCTAAATTTTTTGGAGTTACTACATCATAATAAACACAGAAATTTTTTGCTACAAAATTATATAAAATACCTATTCTTTTCCCTAAACATTTTTTAATATTTTCTAAATCTCTTTGATATCTTTCTGATTCTAAATAAATTTGATATAAATTTCTAAAAGTTTCATTCACAAGAATTTTATATAAATTTTCTTTATTATTTTTAATATAATTTTTTTCCGATAAATCATCAATTGATGGTAATAAATTAAAATTATTATAAATATCAATTATTTTTCTATTCATTAATTGTTTATTATAATCTATTTTAATATTTGTGATAAATTTTTGTGGTAATCTTTGTAAACATATATTTAAACATAATTTTACATAGTCATGAATGGCTTTACAAAATTTACCTTTACATTTTTTTAAAAGACAATCGATTTTTGATTTTCGAGAATTTTTGATTTGTAATTTCTTTTTTATATAATTAAAATAAAAATAAAATTGTTTTTGGTCATAACATAAATAATCTATTTCAATATTTAAATTATAATTCTGAAAATCAGGTTTAATATTTTTTTCCATGGAAAAAAATTAGGTTTTTTTTATTAAAAAATAAAATAAGAAAAAATAAATAAATTGTTGTTTTGTTTTTATAATATTTATTTTTCGGATATTCTAACATTATATCATTTAAAAATATATTTAAAAGAATTAAAAATGCATAATATATATAAAAAAGTAAGATATGTAAAATTATATATCTTTTTCTAGATATATTTTATTATTTTATATTTAAAAAAATAAAAAAATAATATTATTTTAACTTTTATTATATTTAATTTAAGTATATATTTATATTTATGATAATATAGATATTTATAGATTTTTTTAGATTAAAATTTACATTTTATTTAATAAATTAAAGATTAAAACAAAAACAATTATTTAATATTTTTAATAAAAATATCTATTAATTTTTATTATAATAAATTAACATTTTATTTATTATTATTTTATTTTGATTAAAAAATAATATTTATTCATTAAAAACATCATCAAATAATTAATAATTAATTCATTTTAAAATAGTAATTAAATAATTTATAATATTAAAAAATTAATTAATTTAAAAATAGTTATTAATAATTTTAATATGATGGATAATTTATAATTTTATTTTTTTATTAATTCAATTAAAATTTTAAAATAAATAATATTATATAATATTTTATTTAGTAGATTTATTTAGATTTATTTCCAATAATTTTTAATATTTGAATAAATATATTTATAATATCTAAATAAACATTAATTGCTGCTAAAATATAATCATCAATTTTATACTTTACACCAAATTTACCATATATTAATTGAGTATCATATATTAAATAAAGAGAAAATAATAACAATGATATTGAAGTAATTATTATATCAACTATATGATTTTTCCCTAATAATAATATTAATAATCCAGAAACAATTAATAAACATAAACTTGAAAAAAGAATTCCACCTAAATAAGTAAAATTTGTATTAGTATAACAAGCATAAAAAGATAAACCTACAACTAATCCAGTTGTTAAAAATACTGCCATAATAATTGAATCAGGATTATATTGAATACAAAATATTAATAAAGAAAAAGATTCTGTGATTGTAAAAATAGTTAAGAGAATATAATTTATGGGGACTTTTTTAGCTAAATTTTCACTACAAACTAATATTAAAATTGAAACAAGAGAAATAATAGCTGAAATTATATTTAAAATATAAAACATATTTATATTTTTTAAAATAAATAACCTTACACTAGGAATTAAAGATAAAGAAATAAATAAGGAAGTTACAATTAATTGAAAGCTTAAAACTCCATATACTTTTCTTATAAATGAAGCTCTAATATTTTTTTCAATATTTACATCATCATCTTCCACATCTAATTTTTCATAATCATTATTATCAATAATATTTTGATTAGAATTTTCTTCAATATTTGCAGACATTTTAATTTATTTAATAGTTAAATTATTTTATAATATTATATATATTTTAACAATTTTTAAAAATATTTTTCTAAAGTTATAATAAATAATTAATTCTTAAATAAAAAAATAAAAATTTTTAATAAAAAAATGATAATATTAATGAAACAATTTTTTAAAAATAAATTTTTATAAATTTTTATTATTTAAATTATATGAATAAAAATTATTTATTTAATTAAATATTTAAATTTATTAATTTAAATTTTGTATTTTATCCAATAAGTTTTTATACTAAAAATAAAAAAATGGGAAATTATTGTAAATTTTATTATTTTAATATTAGTGGTGAAGATTTTATTAAAGATATATTAACAACTTCTTGTTTATTAAATTTAAATTACAAAGATTTAGATAGAATTATAAAAAAAAACACAAATATTATATATTTGAAAAAAAATAATAAAAATTATGTAATGTCTGATGATTCTTTTTACACTATTTGCAAAAATATTTTTGGTAAATTATATTTTAAAAATAAAGATAATCAAAAAAACATTATAGATATTGATTTTTATGATCAAGATTTAGTTAAAAAATTTTTATATGGATTATATAATTTAATAAAAATTAATAATAAATTGGATCAATCAATTTTTTGTCTTATTATGCTTCCATTTAATTTTAATGAAAAAGATTTACCTGATAATAAAAAATATCAAATATTTTTTAATGCATTAAAAAATATAAATTTTTCTATAGATGAACAACAAAATTCTATCAACAATGAATCTATTACATATTCAATGTTTTTAGAAAATTTTAATTTGTATTTAGCTTTAACTTTGTCTGGATTTACTAAAATTATTTATGAAAATTTACATGAAAATAATAGTGAGGAAATAATTAGAAAAGAAATTTTATATAATTTACAAAATTATTTTATTCCTGATAATATTAATAATTTTTACATGAAAATATCACAAAATTTGAGAAATAAGGTTGAAATGAAAAAAAATGAAGAAAAATTATCTACTATAAATGAAGTTGAAATTACTTTTGCAATGTTCAATGTTTTTTGTAATGAAAATAAATTTATTATTAATTATTTTGAATTAAGAAAAGAATTTATTTCATTTGCTAAAGAATTAAAAGAAAAGGAAAAAAAAAATATAATATGAATATTTGAATTTTTTTAAAACAATTTAATTTAATATAAATTTAATATTATATTTTTTAATATTATTATAATTATTTTAGTATAAATTATGAATGATGATTTTGTATGGCAAGATAGATATGTAAAAATAGATTGTAATAAAAAAGATATAAGTTTAAGAAAAGGAGAAGAATCATATGAAATTTTAAAATTAATAAAAGATTCAAAAAGTCCTGCTGGAGCAATAGGCACATTTTTATTTACAAATTTACGTTTAATATGGTATGAAAATGGAAATGTAAAAAATAATTTTTCAATAGGTTATGACACAATAGTTGATTTATCAGAGAAAAAAACTGAATCGAAAATAGATGTTGATAGTGAAATAATTACTTCTTTATGTATTAAATGTAAAGATAATGATAATGAATATGAATTTTTATTTACTTCTATTGCAGAAAAAGATATAAATCTAAAAACATCATTGTCAAATATATTAAAAATATATGAAGTTGGTAGGTATTATAGAGATATAAAAGTTAAAGGGGCTGATATTGTTGTATTTAAAGAAAAAAAATTAAATCAATTGCCTGATGAAAATATTTTAAATACTTTAAATGGAATTAGTTATATCAATAATCAAGGAAATTATCCAGGAATATTAATTCTTACTAATTTACGTATTGTATGGTTAAGTATTCAATATGAAAATTTTAATTTAACTATTCCTTGGATTCAAATGAGTAAAATTCAATCAAAAGGTGATTCAAAATATGAAAAATTAATTTCAGTTAAGATAAAAAGTTATTTTGGGGGAAATTTATATAATTTTTATATAGCTAAAACTAATTTATTTGATAAAATTTTAGATGATATGACTAAAGCAATGTATTATTATCAAGAAGATCCACTTTTAGGTGTTAATATTAATAAATTAATGATAGATGATAGTAAGGTTAATAAACAAAAAAAAGATAATAAACAAATATCCCAAATCCCAGAACAACCTCCTAAAAAACTTAATAAAATTGATGAACATTTTAAAAAGGTTGTTAATAAATATTTTACAGATGAAGATATTATTGATAATAATAATTTTAATGGAATTTCAAGTATTTATTTATTAAATGATTATAAAAATAAACAAAATAATATTAATGATATTGTTTTTTGTAAAGAATTAGGATGTGCTATTGAAAAATTACCTGATAAAGTAACAATTGATAATTTATGGAAAATAAATAATTAAAAATATACAAATATTAAATAAAAACCTATATAAAAATAAAATAATAATTTTTAATAATTTAATTATATTTTATAAATTCATTATAATATTATTATTGAATAAAAAAAGTAAATAAATTATTCTTATAAAAAATATTAATTATAAATATAAAATTATAAATATTATTTTTATTATTTTATATTATAAAATTTTAAATTATATAATATAGAATTATATTTAAAAAAATTATTTTATATGGTATACATTAATAATTAATTAATTCAAATATATAATTTAATTATAATTTTAAATTTTTATATATAAATTAATATATTAAAATTTAAAATTAAATTCGTTTATTTATTTAAATAATTTAAATTATTATTATTATATTTTTAATTTAATACTAATTTTATTACAAATATGTAATAGCAACTTTAATCTGTATTTGATTATTTATATAATAAATAAATTTAAATGTTATTTTAAAAATATTAATTTATTTATAAAGTAATATAAATTAAATATTTTGTTAATTTATATTTTATTTATAAAACTTATAATGATTTCACTATTTATGATAAAAAATATAAATATAATTTTACTTTACATTTTTATGTACATTTTTGAATTAATTACAGACATAAATAAATTAATTAATTAATAATATCTAATATTTTCATATTTTCATTCAAATATTTATATAAGAATATTTTAATAAATTATAAAAATTTATATTTTTTACTATAATCATCAAAAAATAATAAATATTGATTAAATTCTAATTCATTGATAAAAAATTGAAAATTAATTAATTTGATAAATTCATATTCTAATTCATTTAATTCATTTAGATTTATTCCAAAAACTTTTGCATAAAATTTATTTTCGAAAATTGAATCTTCATTATATTTTATAGCTAATAAAATAGAAATTACCAACAATTTATGAATATTATAATTTGTTAAAAATAATTTTTGTTTACAAATTCTATCTAAATAAATCAAACTTATAATTAAAGTTGATTTTTCTATGAAAGTATATTTAAATATTCTATGTAAATATCTTTGAATTGTTACTGAAGGTTCATTTAAATTAAAAATTGAATCTTTTTGTTGATTTAATTTTTCATAATAAACATTCAATTTTTTATTTTTATTTATTATTTGTTGAACAATATTAGCAAGACTAAATTCATATTTTATATCTAAAATTTTATTTTCCGTTTTATTCGTTGTTTTTTGCGTTGAATTAGATTGAGTTGAAATAGAATTTTCAGACATTTATTATTAGAAATGAAACAAAATTAAAAAAAATTTAATAAAAAAAAAATAATAACAAATAAATAATAATTAAAAATAATTTTAAATATTACTCTATTTTATATATATTAAATAAATTAATATATAAATAATTATATTTATAAAGAATCTACAATTTAACCAATAATTTATTTTTAAATAAAATTAATAATATAATATAAATGAAGCTCATAATTAAAAATTTAAAACAAGTTCCTCACAATGTTGAAGTAGAAAATGAAAAGGTGACAATAAAAGATTTAAAACTCGAAATAGAAAAAGAACATGGATTCGATGCTAATCATTTAAAATTATTATTTAATGGAGTTGTTTTAGATGACACAAAAACATTAGAAAGTTATGGTATAAAAGATGAATATGTCATAATAATGATGAACACAAAAGCCAAACCAAAAAACACTTCAAATGAACAACAAACTGAACAAACAAATCCACAAACAACAAATACTTCAAATACAAATGAAACAAAAACTGAACAAAATCCAAATCCTCAACCTTCTCAACAACAACCTCAACCACAACAACAAAATTACACAGAACAAATTAATAATTTAGTTGATATGGGATTTGTTAGAACCGAAGCAGAAGCTGCTATTAAAGCAGCGAGGGGCGATACAAATTTAGCTATAGAATTTTTATATAGTGGAATCCCAGCTAATCTACCCCCTGAAATACCTCAAAGTCAACCTACCTCTTCTTCTTCATCAGAAGCATTACAAAGAGTAGCAAGTGCCATTAAAATTATATGCTCACAAAACCCAAATGCTTTACAAACTATTTTAATGAATATAGAACAAACTAATCCTCAATTAATGAATAATATAAAAGAACATGAAGAAGAATTTAAAAATTTATTACAATCTCCAGTAACTCAAGCTGATATTCAAAATTTCCAACAAATACAAAGTTCTTTAGGAGGTTTAGGAGGTGGTCTTGGTTTTGGGGGTGGTCATGGTCAAAGACAGAGACCTCAAGGGGGGCTTCAAATACCTTTATCTAAAGAAGAATTTGAAGCTGTTAAAAGATTAAAAGAATTAGGTAACTTTAGTGATATTGAAGCTGTTCAAGCTTATATGGCTTGTGAAAAAAATGAAGAATTAGCTGCTAACTTTTTATTAGAAAGTAAAATGAATGAAGGTTTTGAAGATCAAATGTTTGGACAAAATAATTATTCACAACCTCAACAACCTGTACAACCTCAACCTCAACAACAACAACAATCTCAAGAACCTAAACCTGAAGAAAAAAAAGAGGAACCTAAGCCTGAAGAAAAAAAAGATGAACCTAAACCTGAAGAAAAAAAAGATGAACCCAAACCTGAAGAAAAAAAAGATGAACCTAAACCTGAAGAAAAAAAAGATGAACCTAAACCTGAAGAAAAAAAAGATGAACCTAAACCTGAAGAAAAATAATTTGAGAAAATTAATAATTAAATAATGTATAATAAATTAAATATATTTATATTAAATAACACTTTTAAAAATAAATATTATTTATTATAGATAATTTAATTTTTTTTTATATTTATATTTAATATATAAATAAATATTATTATATTTATGATTTTAACATATATTTTTTTATAATAATTTATATTTATAATACCTGACTCTTATTTTTAATAAATAATAATAATAAAATCATCAACTCTAAATTTATAAATATATATATAAATAAGTAAAATAACATATATATATAAAAAATATATATATATTAAATATACTCTAAATGTTTTTAATATTATTTGAAACTTTTTTTTCAACAGTAATATTTAAATTTTTATAAACTTTAAATAAATAATCAAACTTGTTATTTACTAACTTTAGCTGTTCATATAATTCTTGAACATTAGGATGATATTTAAATTTAACACATTTTATATAACATTCTCTAAATTTAGGGTGTAATGTTTTAACAGCTTCCATTTCGTTATAAGAATCTCCTATGCAAACAATATTAGTTAAAAAATTTTTATTATATTTTTGAGTTATATCATTAAACATAAAAGTTTTCCATAAATTTGGATTTCGAGGATATAAATTTTCATATTTTTCTCTTGCAGAAAATATTTTAATTTTATTTTTTAATATTTGATTTTTATATAGTAAAGGAAAAAATTTTTGACATGAATATTGTACCCAAGATAATTCACTATTAGTAACAATAAAAGTGTCCCCAAATTGAATTATTTTATATAGAAAAGAAATAACTTTTTTTTGTAATTTATTTATCAATTCTAAATCTTTTGTATTTAATTTTGAGTTTTCTTCAAAATATCCGAAAGGACTTAAATATGATGTGCATAATAATGTGTCATCCCAATCTAAAATTATTATATTATTTATTAATTTAAGAGGTTTTTTTATTGAATTTTTATGCGAAATTGTTTCGAATTTATCTTTTAAATTAAATTCATATTTTTCGAAATTTTCAGGGAGAGAAAATTTTCTATAATCATCTAATATTTTTGAAAATGAATAGTTACTATTTATTGAATCCATTGTTGATGTTGAATCAATTGTATTTTTTTTTAATTTTATATTATTAAGTAATTTATTTATTTTATTTATTTTATCTTCTACATATAAATTATTTGCTTTTAAATTTTCATAATTATCATTTTCGAAATTTTCAACCATTTTTAAATTATTTTTATTATAATTAAAATAAAGATGTAAATTAAAAATATTTAATAATAATAATAATAATAATTATAATTGAATAATTAAATATAAAAAATAATTTTTATTTTTTTTTTAAATTGGGGATTGGGGATTGGGGATTGGGGATTGGGCCCAATCCC
>JAEEGK010023602.1_pt1 | contig 12813 bp, 13 predicted proteins | sample 8958771 | NCBI WGS metagenome assembly JAEEGK01 (sample SAMN16246547, study PRJNA631951) | gut metagenome | biome: gut microbiome; feature: rumen; material: SC-attached | host: Bos | place: Iran: Karaj | collected 2018-10 | reverse complement strand
TCCCGGCGGTGGGGAAGTCCCGGGTGAGGAGGGAGGCCAGAATGGCGGAGGCGTGGACGATCTCCGCGCTGAATTTCTTTTCCAGCAGATCCTTCAGCCCAGCCCGGATGAAGGGCAGGCCGTTGATCGCGGTCCAGGCATAGCGGATGGGAGCGGGGAGGAAAAGGCGCTTGGCCACCCGGGCCATGATGAGGGTGCCGATCTCCTCCTTGAATTGCTCGTTGGTGGCCCGGGCCGAGACGGCGGGCACCAGCTTCCTGAGCTCCGGGTCCTCCAGAGAGACGCCCCGAAGGAAACTCACGACCTTCTCCGGCGCGTCGGGCACGCAGGGATCGAAGCGGAGCAGGATCCTGGCGGTGCGGTACAGCACGGAGACGCTGCGGACTCCCGGCCGCTCCACCAGGGCGTAATAGAGGGTGTCCGCGTCCTCCGGCTTCAGCCGCCGGAGCCCCAGGCCCAGCTCCATCTGCCCTCTGGCCCGGTGTAATACCTTGACGTTCACTTGCGGCAGCCTCCTTCTCAGGCTTCCGCGCCCTTGGTTTCCTCTTTGGCGGCCTCCGCCGCAAACTCCGCGTCCTGCTTCTGATAGTACTGCTCGGTGATCTCCTTGGCCTCTGCGGCGATGTTGCTGACGGCGGCCTGCACCTTCTCGCTGTCCGCCATGATGCGGTCCCGGGCGATCATCGCGCCGGCGAAGACATACTTGTAGCCCTTCATCACCAGCTTGCTGGTCAGCACGCTGAGACCGACCGTACCCACGGCGATACCCGTGGCAAACGCCCAACCCTTCGTCATTTCGATTTCCTCCTATATCATCAGTGATTTGTCTTTTCCGGATACCCCATCGGGTATCTTCTGGTTGTAATATACCATAAGGGGTATAGGTTTGCAAGAGGAAATTTCGCTTTTTTTCAGGTTTTTTTGAAAGCGGCGGCAGAGCACGGAGCAGGCGGAAGCCGTCCGGACAAAATCCGAAGCCCGCGGCGTCCGCTGATCCGTATCGAAGCGGATCAAAGAAAACAAAAGTAAACCCCGGTTCAACTATTCGTTGACGGTGATCGCCTTGACATCGTTTTATTGGAAGATTATAATTCAATGCAAGGACTATTAACTGAAAAGAATGCTAATGTTGAAGAAATATGAATGTAACTGTATAATTTACCGTTTCAGTAGCTGCGATTGAATAATGGATGGACAGGATCGTGCTGAGGTCTCCACGCGGAAACGGGAAGGATCCAGCGCGTATCCACCGGCTGCGGGCTGCGGCTTTGGGAGGTCTCTTCGGCGGTAGAACTGCTGACGCCGCAGGTATACCCATCGTCGGCAATCCTGTTTCCTTCGGGAGGGAGGCGCGGGACGGATCGCCCCTTTTCGGCGGATCGAGAGAATGTAAAACACCAAAGGAAAACCGAGGAGGTAAGCGCAAATGGGTAAGATCGCGACACTCACCTGTCTCCTGTCCAACAAGGTCTGCGCCAGAGCATCCTGTCTCAAGGCGTTCAACGAGCGAGAGGCGGCGTTCGCCGGATATCCGGCAGATACGCAGCTCGCTGCGCTCATGACCTGCAACGGCTGCAAAAGCATCACGGAGACCGATCCCGCCGAGGACAGGGGGATCCAGGAAAAGATCCAGCGCATGAAGAAGGAAGGCGTTGAAAAGGTCCACGTTGGCGTCTGCACGGTCATGCGGGACGGCAAGGAGTGCGGGCGCATCACCACCATCCGTAGGATGCTGGAAGAGACGGGGATCCCCACCTCGGACGGCACTCATATCAATCATGCCCCCAAGGGCAAGTAAACGGAAAGAACGATCGGGAGGGATCAACATGAAAAAGAAAATGACCTGCATACTGGCGCTTGCGCTGGCGTTCCTGCTGCTCGCGGCCTGCAGCGGCGCCGGACAGGATGCTCCCACGTCCGCGCCGACTGCCGCGCCTGCCACTGCCAAGCCGACGGACGGCGGTTCAGCGCCCGCCACGACCGAGCCTGCGCAGACGCCGGCGGAAACCGGCCCCAAGCATGTCGAGCTGCTCAGGATCGGCACGACCAGCGCCAACGACACCTTCAACCTGACCACCCAGGGCGGCGCCTTCGGCGTCATGAACTACAATTCCTTCGTGGCCGGCCTGCTGTGGGAACGGGATGAATTCGGCAAGCCCCAGCCCGGCGCCATCAAGAGCTATTCCATCAGCGAGGATAACCGGAGCATCACCATCGTGCTGCCGGAGGACCTCTACTGGCACGATGGCCTGCAGGTCACCAGCGACGACATCATCTTCACCTTCGAATATTCCCGGGACGTGCTTCTCAGCTCCAAGCTCCAGGACATCGTCCTGACCCGGGAGGGAGATTATCAGGCCACCATTACCTTCCCGGAAGGTCAGTCCGCCTTCGCCTATGTCAACGGACAGACCACCTGGCAGAAGATCTATCCCAAGCACATCTGGGAAAATGTGGACAACAACAAGGAATACACCGGGGAGGATCGGGTCATCGGCTGCGGTCCCTACCGTTTCGTTTCCGTGGACGAGGACGCCCAGCTGGCCACCTATGAGGCGGTGGACTACTACTGGAAGGGCGAGATCCTGGTGGACAAGGTGACGGTGAAGACCTATGCCAGCCAGGAGGCAGAGATCATGGCCTTGCGCAACAATGAGATCGATGCCATTTACAATTACAGCGGCCCCATCGCCGCCACGCTCTTCGCCACCGTGGAAGGCGACCCCAACTGCGATTTGGGCGTCAGCCCCGATCCCGGCAACTATATGATCATGTTCGGCTACAACGAGGCCCCCACCAACGACTATGCCTTCCGCGAAGCCGTGACCCTGGCGCTGAACTATGACCTCTTCGGTCAGACGATCTACGGCCAGTATTATTCGATCCCGACCAAGGGTGTCATCCCCAGCCCCAACATGGGCTACGACAGCTCGCTGCCCCAGATGAAGTACGATCCGGAAGCGGCCAAGGCCGTCCTGGAGCAGGCCGGATATGTGGACAGGGACGGGGACGGCTTCCGGGAGGATCCCGATGGTCAGCCTCTGGATGTGCTCATCACGCCCCAGAACAACAAGGCCAGGGCGGAGCTGCTCACCCGCATCGCCGCTGTCATCGGTGACAATCTGGCCAAGGTGGGCGTCAAGACCACCCTGGACGAGGAATCCCTGACTTCCCGGGAGGCCTGGTCCGCCCGCAGCGAGAACGGCGGCACCTATCAGATCTACATCGGCTACTGCACCGCCGGCATCGCCTCCTATATCGGCGCGCCCATGTATATCGTCAACTACACCGAGACCGGCTGGTGGGGCACCTGGCAGGATCCCGATTTCATGACGGCATACAACAACGTGCGGGCCTCCAGCTCCTTCGAGGAGTATGAGGATTCCATGCACAGGCTGCAGCAGGTCGTCGCCGAGCAGCTGCCGGCCGTGTCCTTCGCCTTCGGCACCTCCTCCTTCCCTTACCGCACGGATAAGATCGAGGGATGGATCAATTTCCCCGGCTGGGGCGTCATCAATCCCAAGACCTGGTATACAGCCCGGGCGAAGTAAAAAAGCTCATACATGCGGGGTCTTCCCCATCCAGGGAAGGCCCCCATGCTGTGTTTGGGTGTGCTTATGAAAAGAAAGATCATCCTGAACCGCATCCTCATCTCTCTGGGCACGATTTTTCTGATCGTCACCATCAGCTTCATCCTGGTCAACCTCATGCCCGGAGACCCCCTCATCAACATCATGGGGGACGACGAGTACTACAAGGTCAAGTCCTCGGATCCCGAGCTGTTGGAGCAGATCGCCGAAAAATACGGGCTCAACGGCTCCCTGGGCGAGCGGTATGTAAAATATATGGGCAACATCCTCCGCCTGGATTTCGGCTTCTCCTTCACCCGGAACCGGCCGGTGCTGGAGGTGGTCTGGTATCGGCTGCGGTGGACGCTGGTGCTGGCCATCCCGGCGACGGTCCTATCGGCCCTCTTCGGCGCCTTGCTGGGGATACGGGCCGGCTGGGACGAGAACGGGCTCCTGAACCGGATCATGACCCCCCTCACCCTGGTGCTCAACACCATCCCCACCAACTGCATCGCCATCCTGTTCCTGGCGCTGTTTTCCTACAAGCTGCGGCTGTTCCCCATCTCCGGCATGGCCTCCGGCGGATTGACCGGCTGGGCCTATATCCGGGATGTGATGTGGCATATGTGCCTCCCCCTGACCATCATGGTCATGTCCAGGACCTGCAGCAATTTCATCCATATCAAGAGCTATGTGGCCCAGGTGAAGGGGGAGGAGTATATCCTGGCAGCCGTGGCTAAGGGTGTGCCCAAGAGGAAGGTACTCCATCGGCATGTGCTGAAAAACGCCATGCTGCCCTACGTCACCATCCTGTGCATGCAGTTCGGGCATATCGTGTCCGGCTCCGTGATGATCGAGGTGGTGTTCTCCTGGGTGGGCATGGGGAACGTGATGAACACTGCCATCTCCTCCAGCGATTTTCCCATCATGCAGATGTGCTTTCTGCTGACGGCGGTGTGTATGGTGGTCTCCAGCGTGATCGCCGATCTGCTCTATGTGCTGCTGGATCCCCGGATCAAGGAGGTGTGAGCCACGAAAAAGCTTTGGAAAGAATTTCGCCGCAACGGGTCGTTCCGCCTGGGCGTACTGCTGCTGACCTTTTTCATCCTCATGGCGGTGCTCGCGCCGGTGCTGACGCCCTACGATCCCGAGGAGCTGCAGGGCATGCCCAACCAGCGGCCCTCGGCGCAGCACTGGCTGGGCACCAACGATATCGGGCAGGATATCTTCTCCGAGCTGGTCTATGGCTCCCGCATCTCCCTGCGTATCGGCATCGTGGCCGCTCTGGCCGTCACCGTGCTGGGTTCCACCATCGGGATGGCCGCAGGGTACTATAAAGGCGCGGTGGACAAGGTGTTCACGGTGCTGACCAACGTGGCCATGACCATTCCCTCTCTGCCCCTGACGATCCTCCTGGTGGCCTTCCTGAAGGCGGGCATGCTGGGGATGGTAGTCGCCATCTGCATCACCTCTTGGGCAGGGACAGCCCGAGTGGTCCGGTCCAAGGTGCTGCAGATCCGGGAACTGCCTTATATCCAGATCGAAAAGCTCATGGGCGCCTCCGACGTCAAGGTCCTTTTCAAGCATGTGGTCCCCAACATCACGGATATGGTGCTGACCCGCTGCGCCCTGTCCGTGGGCGGCGCCATGATGACCGAGACCTCCCTGAGCTTTCTGGGCCTGGGCTCCTTCACCCAGAAAAGCTGGGGAAACATCCTGCATTTTGCATTTTACCGCAACGGCGTCATCAACAACATGTGGTGGTGGTATCTGCCGCCGATCCTGTGCATCTCAGGCTGTATGCTGGGCTTCGTTCTGGTCACGCATTACGGAAAGAGCCGGAGCCAGCTGATCAAAGGGTAGGTGAGGGGTATGCTGGATATCCGCAGCGTAAGCGTGAAATTCTCCAGCGCGTCAGAGGTCGGCGCGGTGGAGGACGTGTCTCTCACCCTGCAGAACGGGACGAAAACGGCCATGATCGGGGAGACCGGCAGCGGGAAAAGCGTTCTACTGCTGTCGATCCTGAAGCTCCTGCCCGCCACGGCGCAGATCACTGGCAGCGTGCTGCTGGACGGAACGGACCTTCTGGAGCTCAGCGAAAAGGAACTGGAATCCATTCGGGGCGACCGGATCTCCTATATCCCCCAGGGAGGAGGCAACGGCCTGGACCCCCTCATGCGGATCGGCATGCAGGTGGGGGAGCCCCTGATCGATCATCGCGGCTTTTCGAAAAAGGACGCCGTCGCCAAGAGCGTGGAGCTGCTGCGCAGGTTCCGCCTGGGCAACGAGGAGGCCTGGGTGCGGGCCTATCCCCATATGCTCAGCGGCGGCATGCGCCAGCGGGCCATGATCGCCATGGGCATTGCGGCGGGCAGCCGGGTCATCCTGGCTGACGAGCCCACCAAGGGCCTGGACCAGGATCGGATCGAGGGCGTGGCGGAGTGCTTCCAGAACCTGAAGGAGGAAACGCTGCTCTGCGTCACCCACGACGTGAATTTCGCAGCTTCCGTCGGCCAGTATATCAGCGTCATGTATGCGGCGCAGCAGCTGGAGTATGCGGAGAAGGACGAATTCTTTGCCCATCCCCTCCATCCCTATTCCCAGGCCATTCTGGAGGCCATGCCGGAGCGCGGGCTGAAGAGCAATGTAGGCTTTGCACCTCCCCATAACGCGTATTCCGTCAAGGGCTGCCGCTTTTCCGACCGCTGTCCCCGCAAATGCGGGCGCTGTGAGGTAGAGAAGCCGCCCTTCGTGGACAAGGCTGGACATAAAGTGAGGTGCTGGCTGTATGCTGATTGAGGCAGCAGGTCTGAAAAAAACCTATAAAAATGACCGCGGCGTGCGGATCGAGGCCCTGAAAAACGCCGATATCCGCATCGGCGAGGGGGAGAGCGTAGGCCTGTTCGGGAACAGCGGCAGCGGGAAAAGCACCATCGGGCAGATACTGGTGGGCTTGCTCCCCCAAGACGCAGGCGTGGTGAAATATCGAGGAAACCCCGTCCGCATCCCCTTCGGAAAAGCCATCCGCCGGGAGGTGCAGATGCTCTACCAGCACCCGGAGGTCTCCTTCAATCCGAAGCTGACCCTGATCCGCAGCCTGATCGAGCCCTATCAGCTCATGGGACTGGAGCGGTCCCGGGAGCGGATCCTGGGGGATATTGCTCGTTTCGGCCTCTATGCGGAGCATTTGGAGCGCTTTCCGGGAGAGCTCAGCGGCGGAGAGCTGCAGCGGGCGGCCATGGCGCGGATCCTGGTGCTGCAGCCCCGCTTCGTCGTGCTGGACGAGCCTACCAGTATGCTGGACGTCATATCTCAGGCGCAGGTCATCCAGATCCTGCGGGACGTGCAGCGGGAAACGGGAGTCAGTTACCTTTTCATCACCCACAATAAGGCGCTGTGCCAGGCGTTCTGTTCCCGGATCTATGGGATCCGGGAGGGCGTCACGGAGGAGATCGGCGCACTGTGATCGGATCCCGGCAGGATATGATGCGGGGGCTGCTGCGATCTGCAGCAGCCCCCGCGTATTCATTTCGATACCTTTCAGCTCCGTGACCGTGACCGTCATTGACTTACCCCCGCAGCAGCTCGGCAAAGGCCTCGACGGCGCTGCGGGCCTGCTCCCAGGAGCCGGACTGCTGGTCCGCCTCCACCGCCAGCAGGGGAATGCCCGCCTGCTCCAGCATCCGCTTCACGGGCACATAGTCGAATTCCTCCGGGTCGCAGAATTTCGTCATGACCCACAGGACCCCGTCGGCCTTCGCCGCCTGGGCCAGGCGCACCAGCTCTTTTCCCCGCTCCTTGCCGGGGTCGAAGAGCACGCTGCAGCCCTCCAGCAGCCCCAGGCGCTTTGCCATGCCCTCCACCGGGTCTGCCGTCACGGGGGTGTCCGTGCGGAAGAAGCCGGATTCCTGGGCCACCTGGTCGTCGACGACGGCCATGCCCTGTTCCTCCAGGATCGCGAGCAGGGGAAGCATGTCCGCCAGGATGCCCGTGGTGACCAGCTTCAGCCCCTTCCAGGGGCTCTCCGGCAGGGCGTTAAGCGCTTCCGTCAGGGCCCGGAGCTTCCGGGCATGCTCCCCCCGGTCCATGAAGTACCCCGCCTTGATGGCCGCGCAGCGTTCCCCGGCCGTCACGGCCTCCGGGTGGGCCGCAGCGGCGGCGCTGAAGGCCCGAAGGGCGGCCCGGTCCTCGTTATAGACCGCCACGGCCTCCGCGATCTCCCCGTCGGAAACGCGCGTTCCGGCGATCTCCTCCAGCCTTTCCAGCACTCTGCGGAAGCGGGCCCGGGTGAATTCCGCCCCGGCAGCCGTTTTCCGATTCTGGGCCCAGGCCACGTCGATCACCGGCACGCTCCCCACCCCGTATTTCCAGTTGGGGCCGAAGCACTTGAGGGAATCGCAGCAGAGGGGGACCATGACGGCGCTGAGGCCATCCAGCTCTCCCCGCAGCCCCAGCTCCAGCGCGGTGTGGAGCAGGCTGCAGGTGAAGGCGGGGAAGTAGCGCCCGGAAAGGGTGGTCCGCATCTCCGCCCCCCAGAGGCCGAAGGGCAGCATCCCGGCGGCATAAATAAGCTCCTCCGGGCAGAAGTAGGGCAGCACGCCCACGGCCTTCTGCCCCCGGGCCAGAGCCGCATCCAGCTGGGCTTTCGGATCGGCGCAGACGCTCTGCAGCTCCGCCAGCAGCTTTTTCACTTCACGCATCCCGGTCCGCCTCCTTCTTCGCGGCCTCCATGATCTCCGTCAGGGCCTCGATCCTGGTTTCGTACTGGCTTTCGGAGAAGCAGCGGGGGTCGGACTGATCCCCGTCGAAGACCACGGTGGGCGCTCCCGTCCTCTCCCGGAACTGCCGCTCCATCTCGTAGAGGTTGCCGCTCCACTTCTTACAGCTGCGGTTCATGTGGAACACCGCCCCGTCCACCTTGTTTTTCAGCGCGTCATGCACCCGCAGCTCCAGTTCCCGCTCGAAGCAGTTGCAGTTGGGCACCAGGGCGTAGGCCGCCATCAGCTCGTCCAGATTCTGATACAGGAAGCTGAAGGCGGGGCCGTAGACCGTGGCGGTGAGGTTGATGCCCCGGCTCTGCAGGGCCTTGTAGGTGGTGCGGAGGTTGGCCCAGCAGGCGATGCCCTCGAAGAGGATGCGGTATTTCTCCTCCCCCTTGAAGCTGCTTTTGCCCTCCGCCGCCAGGGCCTCGTATTCGTCGGCCAGCAGCTCGAAGGCCTCCGCCGCCTCCGCGGTGCCCCGGCCCACGCAGGCCACGGCCATGTTGTTGAAGATATCGAAGCCGCTGAAGGGGCTGGGTACGTTGGCCATGGTCCCCACCGCCCGGAGCCAGGCCCGGCTGGACCGCTGGGAGATCTCCATGACCTCCCGCAGGCGGTCATAGTCCATGGTCTTGCCGGTGATGGTCTCCAGCCGGGCGATGCAGTCGTCGAACTGGGCGCGGATGTACTTCACCCGGTCGCTGTCGCAGCTCTCTCCCTCCAGATGGGGAATGTCGATGAGGATCAGGGGGATGTCCAGCTCCAGGGCCAGGTTTTCATACCACTTGATCATGCAGTTGCAGATGTTGTTGCAGCACAGGAGGAAATCCGGGAAGGGGATCTCCTGCTCCGGACAGGAGCGCAGATCGGCATAGGCAAAGTTGATGCGGGAATAGGAGCAGAGATCGCCGGAGTAGCCCAGGCCCTCCGCGTGCTCGCACATGCGCCGTCCGCCGCCCTTGGCCCCCACCGCGGCCCCCATGTTCTCGGGATACACCACGGGGATGCCCATGGCCGTGGTGATCTCCTGGGGGAAGTTGGAGGCGCACCAGCCCACCTTTTCGCCCCGGTTTTTCGCGTCCCAGGCGTCCTGGGCGATCCTGTCCTGCAGCTGCCGCAGCACGGTCTTTGCCGGGAGCCTTTCCGCCGTTTCCGCCATTTCGTTCACCCCTTTGCTTTTTTCCGGCCGTGGATCGCCGCGCCGTAGGCCCCGTTGAGCTGGCACAGCGGGGAGACCAGCAGCCGGATGCCCAGCTCCTGCTCCAGCGCCCGGCGGACGCCGCCGTTGCGGGCCACGCCCCCGGTCATGACGGCGGGCTCCGTGAGCCCCAGCCGCCGGATGAGGCTTGCCGTCCTTACCGCCACGGAATTGTGGATGCCGGCCACCACGGCGTCGATCTCCTCGCCCGCTGCCAGCTGGGAGATGACCTCCGATTCGGCGAACACCGTGCAGGTGGAGCTGATCTCCGCCGCCCGGGCAGCCGCCGCGTCATGGGCTCCCAGCTCGCCGACCTCCAGCTCCAGAACCCGGGCCATGACCTCCAGGAAGCGGCCCGTGCCCGCGGCGCATTTGTCGTTCATCACGAAGGTCTCCAGCCGCCCCTCGGGGTCCAGGCGCAGGACCTTCGCGTCCTGTCCGCCGATGTCGATCACCGTCCGCGCCTCCGGGAAAAGGGCGTGGGCCCCTGCCGCGTGGCAGCTCAGCTCGCTCACCACGGCGTCCGCGCCGGGGAAGGTGTTGCGCCCGTAGCCCGTGGCGGTGACGAAGGCGACGTCCTCCCGCCCGATGCCCGCTTCCGCCAGAGCGGCGGCCACGGCCCGGCCCGGCCCGCTGGTGCCCGTCCCGGCGGGGACGACGGCGGAGCCGGCGATCTCCTTTCCGTTTTTCAGGATCAGGCATTTGGAGGCGGTGGAGCCCACGTCCACCCCCATGGTGAAGATGTCAGCCCCCATGCTGCGCCTTCAGGTCTTCCCAGGTGCTGTATACCCCGGCATCGTGGAGCCTGGCCAGCTCCCCGTCTCCGAAGCCCAGGCCCCGGAGGATCTCCTCGCTGTGCTCGCCCAGCAGGGGAGCCATGCGGTAGTCCGGCAGCTCATCCCCCACGAAAATGGGCTGGCGCACCAGCACCCGCCGGTTCCCGGTGGGATAGTCCATCTCATAAAAGGCGTCGTTGGCCCATGCCTGCTCGTCCGCCAGAGCCTCCTCCCAGCCCTTCAGCACGGAGTGGGGAATGTCGTTTTCCGTGAAGATCGCGTCCCATTCCGCCGCCGTCTTCTTTTCAAAGGCCTCGGTGAGGATGTCGATGAATTCGGCGTGGAGCTTGTTGGCGGAGATGCTCGCCATGGTGTAGCGGGGATTCCCCACCAGGTCCGCCCGGCCGATGAGGGGCATGAACTTGGGATAGAAGACGTCGAAGGGAGGCATGGAGATCTGCATGAAGCGGCCGTCGGCGGTGGGGTAGGCGCAGTTGAAGGGGTTGTCCGCCGTGCGCCGGGAGATGGGGTATTTCTGGCCGTATTCCGTATACTGGGCCGCCTGCACCATGATGGCCTGGTCCCAGATGGCCGTGTGCAGCAGATTGATGCATACCCGCTCGCCCTGTCCCGTGCTCCGGGCCTTCCACAGCGCCGCCATGACGCCGGAGGCCAGCAGCAGCCCGGCGATGTGGTCCCCCATGCCGGGAATGAGATTGATGGGCCATTCGCCCTTCTGCCGCAGGGATTCCATGATGCCGCCCCTGGCCCAGAAGGCCGTGAAATCATAGCCGGGCAGATCCTTGTCCGGACCCTTGTCCCCGTAGCCGGTGAGGGTGCCGTAAACCAGCCGGGGGAAACGGGCGTGGAGCTTTTCATAGTCCAGGCCGTTTTTCTCCAGGGCCTGGGGCCGCCAGTTGGTGAGGAAGATGTCCGCGTCCTCCAGCAGACGGAAGAGGATCTCCTTTCCCTCCGGGGCCTTCAGATCGAGGACGATGCCCCGCTTGTTGGCGTTTTCCAGATCGAAGGTGGTGTTTTCATAGGGGCTGTCGCTCCGGCCCTCGCTGGTGCCGTTCCAGCGCACCGCGTCGCCCCCCCTGGCCTCCACCTTGACGACGTCCGCCCCCAGGTCCGCGAAAAAGCGGGCGCAGGCGGGAACTGCGATGAACGTGCTGAGCTCCACGACCTTCAGGCCGGCCAGCGTCGTATTCATATCGGGCGCTCCTCTCCGCTCCCCTCCGCTGCGGCGCAGGGAAGCATACGTTCTGCGATTCATTATACCGGGATCGCCGACCCTGTCAATACTCGGAGCCGGGACGAACGGAACCGCCGGAGCGGATGCTCCGGCGGCTCGTGCATACGTATCGGAACTGCATGCCCAGCGCTTTGATGAAGCGTTCAGCAACGGCGTTATACCGGAAATCCCCCGGCTTTTCCGGATTGGCGGCCGGGATCCGGCCCCCGGCCATGGTCGTGGCCGCTCCCTTCCGGCGGCTTCAGCGCTTTTTATACAGCAGGAGCTCCGGGTCGCTGCCGCCCGCGCCGTAACGGCAGAGGAGAATGAAGGGCGTGTCGGCTGCAGCGCCGATGCAGGCTTCATTCCCCGGCTGCTCGACCTGGGCGCCGAGATATACGTCCTCGTCCTTCAAAAACTTCACTTTCTCCCCGCCCGGCAGGGGATATTCGAGATTGATGTATGACCCCGGAAGCTCATACAGCTTCTCCGCCGCCGGGAACCCCTCCGCGGCCAGAAGGGCGTTTACCTCCCCCAGCAGCCCTTGTTTGAAGGCCCGGTATGCCTCCGGCCCCCGGGATTTGATATATTCCGCCGCCGTGCAGCGTCCCCCGAAGGGGGAGCCGCATGTCGCCCTGCAGCCCCTGCAGCTCTCTCTGCTCCGGCAGCTGTCACAGTCCGCGCCGCAATAACCGGTCATGTCTGTCCTCCCTTTCCCGTGCTTTTCTCTTCCCGGATGCGCAGTCCCCGCAGATATTCCTTCCGCTCGGGACTGATCCGGTTGCTTTCGATCGCCTTCCGTATGGCCCTGTTGTGGGTCCATGGGTCCAGCCGCCGCTCTTCCAGCCAGGGAAGGGCGGCGTCGTACCGCTTCGCCAGTGCCGTGGCGAAATACCAGGCCGCCATCATCCGGACGTAGTACTCTTCGGAGCGGATCGCCGCCACCGCCGCCGGATACTTCGGATCGAAGTCCCCGTCCAGGAAATGCTCCATCAGCATGCCGATGCCGAAGCGCACGGTATAGGTCTCCCCGGAGGCCAGCCAGGCTTCAATATGGGGCAGTAGCTCTGCCCTGTGCTTCTTGAACACCTTCGGGGACATCTGATCGCAGGTGGCCCAGTTATCCACATACGGCAGGAAATGCTCGAGGGCTGTGATACACCTGTCATAATCCTTCATTTCCGACAGCACGAACGCATGAAGCTGATTCTCGTCAAAATAAAGATGCGGAAGCCCTTCCAGAAATGCAGGCAGATCCTCCCTACTGACGACCTCC
>JAEEGK010023601.1_pt1 | contig 12813 bp, 10 predicted proteins | sample 8958771 | NCBI WGS metagenome assembly JAEEGK01 (sample SAMN16246547, study PRJNA631951) | gut metagenome | biome: gut microbiome; feature: rumen; material: SC-attached | host: Bos | place: Iran: Karaj | collected 2018-10 | reverse complement strand
GAAGAGTTTTCACCAAATCGCACGCGCCACCGGCATTGCGCCACAGACGCTTTTCCGCGCCGTTTCTGGCAAGCCCGTTGGCGCAAAAAGCATTTTCACCATTGCCGAGGCTCTCGGTGTCAATCCGTTGGAGTACCTAGCCAACGATAAGGAGGGTTAATATGACCGATAATGAACGCGAAGCCACTTTGCAAGAACTCGACAACATAACAACTGAACTGCTTGAACTGGCACGCCGTCTCCACGACGTTGCCGCCCGTATCGACGAGGCGGAGGAATAATTTATGGAACTTGCTAGGGTAAAAATCGATTTGCACGGGCATAATCTGGGGCAAGCTGTTCAAAAAACCGTTGAAGCTGTGATGGACGGGCTCACATACTGCAACGCCATTTCCCCGCGTGTCACTATCGACGCGGAACCGACCTTTGACCCCAAAGTAGCTTACCTTGTTTTCAACCCCAGACCCAAAGAAGACGCCGCGCAGTCGTAAATATCCCATCACTTCGGCGACCTTCAATTTTCCTGTCGCAGAAACACGAAAGCGGTTGCCTTCGCTCCTTCTTCGGTTTATAATCTGGTTGTCTACACTAAACTATAAGCCGCAAGGTGGCAAAGACCGCCGCCCGTGTGACGTAGCATTTCTGCAATCGTCTTTGTCATTGTAGCACCGAATCACAGCTAAGGCAACACAGGCGAGTGAAAAAATATCCGATAGAAAGGAGGATACTCACATGACGCAATTCAGAGACCCGACGCTTATGGAGCTAATTGAAATCAACATGCGCAATGTTGACAGTGATTCTGCCGATATTGCAGTTTGGAGCGCACTGGAAAGCGCGATTCTCTTACTGTCGAAAAATCCCGCCGCTACTGACAAACTGCTGGCGATAATAACCGAACTCGACAGTCGCCCCATTGCGCAACCCGTCGCCGACGACGAGGAAGACGACACCAACGCTAAGACGCCCGCTTAATCACCAACTGCAGGTAAAACCCGCTCCGATGGCGACCGCTTATCACGTCTAAGGAGCGGGCAACCCGCACATTTGAGGAATGCCCTGCGCTATTGAAAGGAGAAAATTTTTATGAAAGACCTTATTAGGACTAAAGAGGCGGCAGAAATCCTCGGCGTCACGCCCGATGCTCTTAGAAAATGGCGGACGCGTAAATTGTTTGGCTGTCCTTTCTTCCCTGCAGATGAATTGCGCGGAAAAATTTGGTACTACGACCGCGAACGCGTCGAACAACTTAAAGCCGTCTATCAACCGGGCACATTGAGCAATATGTATAAGCTCGTGAAGGAAAGCGCGAACATCTTTCTTGTCGAAGGGCGTATCGTTAAATCTACCGTGACAACTGGTAGACAAACCGCTATCGTGACAAGCCAGGTGCATCATGGATGCTTTACTCTTGAAGACGTGGCGGAGATTTTTTCTGTCACGATAAATGTAGCTAAAAGTTGGGTAGAACGCGGCACGCTCCGCTGGGATTTGTACGATCACGCGAATCGCTGGCTCTTCAAGAAAGAGACTATTGAAGCGTTTATGGAACGTCGTAAGCGCAAAAAAATTAACGCCGATACTCAACCGACGCCCAAATCAAACACCATGATTTCCAATCTTTGCAAGGAGGATTGTACTATGATTTTCCATTCGGCGCAAGCCACTATCGACGAGGTTAAGAAGCTTAGCTACGACGACCGCGAGCGGTTGAAGGAAGAACTCCTTAACTGCGACCCGCATGTCGTCTTCGCGCCCGCTGGCGAGTCAAGCCGTGGCGATGTGCGCAAAATTATCTGCCCTATCTGCGGTAATGGCTCTTCCGGCAAGAACGCCACGCCCGTCGAAGTTCATTATAAAGACGGAAAGTGGCTGTACAACTGCTTTCGTTGCGGCGACTTCCACGGCGACCTTATCACTATCATTGCCGATGATTTGAAGCTCAACCGGAAAGACTATGACGACTTCACAAAGATATTGGCGGCTGGAGCAGAGGCTATCGGCTACAACTTTGTTTCGCGCACGTCCAAAGCGGCAACTCGCAAGCCCGTTATCGTTCAACCGCAACATGACGCCGACGCTCAGCAAATCCCGTTGATAAAAGCCGATATTGCCGACGCTCAAGCACATTTGGAGGATTTGCCCGAATCAGATCGTCGCGGGCTTAACCTTGAGACCTTCCGCCATTTCGGTTGCGGCTACCTTAAAGACTGGACGCACCCTAGATGCCGCGTCGAAGGAACCAAAACTTATCCGACGCCACGTATCATTATCCCGACCGAGGACGGACCACATTATAACGCAGTCTTGCCGCCTTCAGCGAGAACCCGCGCAGATAAGCAGTTTTGGAAAATGCATGCGGGAACTAAGGACACGCCTTTTAATGCGTCGGCACTCAAGGACGCCGCTGACCTTGTTATCGTCGTTGAAGGTGAAATCGACGCTATGTCCATATGGCAAGCCACTAAAGGAAAGGTTGCTGTCGTTGCCACTCTCGGCGCAGGCAGTTTCAACATTCTTTTGCCACTCCTTAACCGCAATCAAAAATGCGTTGTCCTATTCGATGACGATGGCGGCGGACAATCGAACGCTAAAAAAATCGTCGACACGCTGATTAAGCGCGGCTATCCTGCCGTATCCTTAACCTTCGACGCCGTAATCACTCCAGAGGATAAGGAAATAATTTGCGCGGACGCAAAGGCACTCGACGCCAATCAAATACTTATGGAAGCTGGTGAAGAATTCTTGAAAGACGCTCTCGAAACTATTATTGACGTTGCCGACCCCGACCTTGTTGCCGTTGAGGAAGAAATTGCACGTAATCAGGATTCAGCTGATTCTGCCGAGGAACCCGCGCAGGTTGATGACGATATGGAGCAATACCTTTACGGAATCAAAGATTTAGGCAATGCTCAACGTATGGAAAAATTCTGCGGCAAGTATATTCGTTGGCTTTATGATTCACAGCGTTGGCTTGTCTGGCGGAAGCAAGGCGTCTGGTTTAAGGCGTCCGATGATAATTCCGTACTCACTCCGCATTTCAATCGCTTTGCCGCCAAAATGCTTAAGTACAAATGGAAACTCGTCAAGAAATTTGATTCGCTAGCAAAAGAAATGATAACTCAAGGCGCGGACGGTCGTATTCAAAGCGTTAATGAACAAGTTCGCAAAGACTATGACGACGTTAAGACGCGCACTAGTATTGTTGATAATATCGTCGAAGATTTTCATTCGTCCGGGAAAATCGCCGCCGCTTGCGCCATGTTGAAAGGTATCGAATCAATCCTTATCTGGGAAAAAGATTTGGACACTCACACTAACCTTATCAACTGCTTAAACGGCGTCGTCGATTTGCAGACCGGCAAGCTTTATCCCGCCAACCCGTCACTGCTTATCACTCAACAAGTCAACGCGAACTATCGCCCAGGCTATCGTAATCCCGAGGTTGATAAATTCTTGCGTGACATACTGCCCGATGAAGCGACGCTTGCCGCCTGGTTACGCTGGTTAGGTTATTGTCTTACTGGCTCTGTCGCCGAGGAAAAGGCTTTCATGATGTATGGACCCGGCGGAAATGGCAAAGGCACACTGACCAAATTACTTATGACGCTCTTTAACGATTATGCTTGCTCCTTGCCCGTTTCGGCGGTTTGCGAATGTTCGCGCATGCAAGACGCTGGAGCCGCTACCACTGAACTCAACGGTTTGGAAAAATCAAGGCTTGCCATTGTTGAGGAACTCCCTCAAGGCAGGAAACTTGATACCGCCAAATTTAAGCGTATCACCGGCGGCGATAAAATTCCTATCCGTCGGCTGTATGAAGAATTCACGCTGATTGAGCCTACTCACAAAATCATTATCAGCGGTAACTATCGCCCTGAATTGACCGACGCTCACGATGACGGCTTGATTCGCCGTATCAAGAACGTTGACTTTCTTCAATCCTTCACCGGCGAACGCAGAGACCCGCACTTGAAAGAAAAACTCCTTAATCCCGACGCCTTAAGCGGCTTGCTTAGTCTCCTTGTCGACGAAGCTGTTGCCTGGTACAAGCACGGCTTGATTTTCTCCCCTGCTATGGAGCAATCGACAAAAGGTTACTTCAACCAATTTGACTTCCTCGGCGAATTCATTAGCGAATTCTGCGAGTACGGCTCCGGCAAGTTCATTGAGATTAACGGCTTTGTTAAACGTCTTCGCGAAGAATATCCCGATGAGACCGCTATTATCAGCGACCGCAATCTGAAGGATATGATTAAACGTCTCGCTGGCAAGGACGGCGTCGAATATCGGCGCGTTGGAGCAAAAAGCCGATATGGGCTTGCAGGTATCGGCTTTAGGAACGACGACGACTGGCACGGCGAATGCGTCAACCCGAACACTACAGCTATACCCAAATAAATATACAGCGATTATTGCCGTTGAATGGTGACTATTCCTTTTCAGCGGCTTTTTTTTTACTCTTTCGCCGTTTGTGCGCAAATTTCAGACCGAAGCAACCGAACCTAGACCGAACTAACCGAACCTAGACCGAACTAAATACCGAACCTAGACCGAACTAAATTCGGTCGAAAAATGGCGTCGTTACGCCAATAATAGCACTAGACCGAACTAACCGAACTTTTGGGAGACCTTGTGCTCACGAAAAAATTTTCAAATGCTAATGGGGGGCGGTAATAAAAAAAAAATAGCGTGGATAACTTTCCCCCCATTGCTTCGGTTAGTTCGGTCACTCCCAACAAACCCGCATTGTAGCTAGCTTTGTTGAAAAAAATTAGTTCGGTTTTAGTTCGGTCTTCCTTCGGTCTTCCTTCGGTAAGTTCGGTTTTAGTTCGGTCTCCTTAAGAAAGCGGCGATATGATATAATAAGCATAGAAAGAGGGGCTACGGAAAGAAAATTCACTTCAATGGCACAATTCGGGAACGTATATTTGAGATGGAGGCGGTACAGATGATGACGTATGAGGAACTAAGCGGGGCACTGGAGATAAGGCGGCAGATAGAATCGGAATCTGCGCGGCTGGAGGATTTGCGGTTATGCGCGGTATCAATCAGCGGCAGTAAGCTAGACGATATGCCGAAAGCAACGCCGATGACGTCGAAGACTGAAAAGCTCACAGTCAAGATAATGGAAGCCGAGGAAAGACTGAACCAACTTCGCGCTGAACTAGCCGAGGCAAGCGGGCAACTGGCGGAAAGACTAAGCAATGAACTTAACGGCTCGTCGCTAATGTTGTCGGTGTTGTTGCGTCGATACGTAGCGGGCTTGTCACTTACCGCCATATCAAGACAGTTACACTTTACGCGTGACTATATCCTCAAAGTGCATAATCGTGGCGTGATTCGGTTGACGGGAAGCCGACCGCCGAAAGCCTAATCCTCTTCAACGGCTCAAAGTCGGACGTAAAAGGTACTGGGTAGGTTAGGGCTTGAGGGCGGTCACCGCGGCGACGGCGGCAATTTTTCAAGTATGGGGTTTCAGGATAGTGTAATTGTAGTAAGGAGGTAAAGGCATGAGCATAATATTTGACGGCGACATAGGAGAAATCGCCGTAACACAAACGAAGTTTGGGAAGTATATTGGTCTAAGTCAGCAGAAAATATCGCAGATGTTAGCGGCGCAGGAATTGATACGCGATGAGACGGATAAGAGCGGTCGTGTGATGCTGGCGGCGTCGTTAAGGGAGTATTACCTTTCGAAACGCGCCACAGGCGACAACGTGAACTATTGGACGGCGAAGGCACAGCGCGAGGATATCAATCGACAGATAGATGCGCTGAAGCTGGCGAAGATGCGCGGGGAAGTGTACGACGCGGAGACCGTTGAAAGCGTCCTTGTCGAACTGCTAACGAACTTCAGGAACAAGCTAACGGGCTTACCAGCAAAATATTCAACACAGCTTGAAGGCAAGACACGCGGCGAAATTTACGATTTGCTCACAACGGCAATCGAAGAGGAATTAACGGAATTAAGCGAAGGAGTTGCGGCAGTAGACTTTGCCGAGGAACGAGCAAGCGATTAGCAAGCCGCGAAAATGGAAATTGATTTCCGATTTAGAAAGGAGAGGAAAGAAATGGCAAGAAATTATACGGTCAGTTTCGATATACGCGGCACGATGGACGGGTCGTTACTGGCGGCGATACAGGCGGCACAAAATGCCTTGAAGGGCTTGAATAAGAATGCACTCACGGCGGCAAATTCCGCCACGAAAGCACTATCGGGCTTAACGGGCATGAATCAATCCTTAAACGCGATACAGCAAGCGGCGAACAAGTTCCGCGAACTAAAAAAAGCGTCCGTCGAGACGCAACAGGCATTAATGAACGCGCAGAAACAAGCAGGGCAGTTAGCGCGGCAAAGTAAATCGGACGCCAAAGCAGTTGAGACGCTCCAAAAGAAATATGCGGACTTGAGTAAAGCTCAGTCAATGGCACGACAAGAACGCACTGCCGATAAGGCAAATGCAACCGCATTGCGTAATCAGCTGAAAGAATTTAAGGCGGTATACGCCGAAGCGAAGAAACTCGGCGATACCGCAAAAATGGCGGGCTTACAGGCGGCAATAACTTCGACGGGCGCGGCACTGAATGCGCAGCGGGCAAAAATCAAGGAGACAGCTCAAGCGTACAAGGATTTATCCGACAAGGTAAAGCAAACGAAAGCCGATTTGCGGGCGGCGGAGGCGACGGAAAAATTATCAGGGCAAAGGTTTGAATCTGCGCGGAATCAGGCGGCAAATCTAAAATCTTCCCTTCAACAGCAATTAGAATCGTTACAGCGGTTGCGAAGTCAGTTAGGCGCGGCAGGGTTTAATACGTCGAACTTTGCGGCGTCCGAACGTCAACTACAATCAGAGATAGACCGCGTCAATCAATCCCTTCAACGGCAACAGCAACTATTACAGGCACGGCAAAATTTCAGCGCGGCGTTCGATAATTTAGGCACTGCTTACGGCGAATTTCAGAATGCGTTGCAATCAGCACAAACGTTAATGAATCCGTTCAAGGCGGCGGTAGAAAATGCGATGACGTTTGAAAAGGCAATGTCACGATTAAAATCCTTGACGCAGATGGAGAATATCCGAAAAGGGAACTTCGCGGCAGTCAACGCCGAAATGTCAGCAATGGCAGATACGATAGAAAGGCTCGGCGCGTCTACGGAATATACGGCGAATGAAGTTGTCGGAGCGGCGAATTTCTTTGCAATGTCAGGCTGGAATGAAAAGCAGATACGCGCGGCGTTGCCTTCGACGGTAGACTTAGCGTCAATCACTCAAGTACCAATAGCGCGAGTGGCTGATATGTTCAGCGACGATTTAACTATCATGGGCATAAAAGCAGGTGAACAGTTAAAGCTGATGGACGGGCGAATAGTAGACGCCACTCAACATTTCGCCGACCAAATATCATTTGCGGTCTCCAAAGCGAATTTGAACTATGAACAATTGCATAACTCCTTGACGTACAACGCGCCGGCGATGAGACTGGCGGGCTTAAGTCGTGGCGATATACTCGCGGCGAACATGGTGGCGGCAAATGCGGGCTTGAAAGGCTCAGTGTCAGGCACGGCATTTAGGACGGGCATAATCCGAATAATGGCACCGGCGAAGAAAGGCGCGGAAGCTCTGGAGGAACTGGGCTTAAGTGCAACGGAATCACAAAAGGCAATGGCGGCGGCAGGAAAGGCAATGTCAGAAATCGGCATTGGTGAAGCAGATGACATGATGTCAAAAATCGCCAAGATAAAGCAACGATACGACGAATTAGGAGCGGCAGGTAATAAGGAGGGACAAGCGTCATTACTCAATGACATTATTGGCAAAAATGCTTTTAGCACATGGGCGAATCTAATGGAAGGCACCAACTTAGAACAGATGAAACAAATCGCGGGACGCCTTAATTCCAGTGAAATCGACGGCTGGGCAAAAGATACGGCGACGGTCATGAGAGACAACACAAAAACGGCGGTAGATTATCTAACGTCGGCACTGGACGCCTTACAGCGCGAGACGGGCAAATCCTTATCACCTGCGATAAGACAGGCGGCTGAAGCATTTACGCCACTTATACAATCAACGGCTCAATGGGTAGCGCAAAATCCGAGGATAGTTCAAACCTGCGCGGCGGTGGCAACAGGCTTAGCGACGGCAACGGTCGCAGTAGCGGGATTTAGTCTAGCGATGGCGGGCGTCCGATTTGCTCAGGAAGGCTTTAAAACAGCGGCACTGTTATTAAAAGATTTAGGACGGTCGGCGATACGTGCGGCGTTGGCAATGCGTTCCTTATCAATGGCAACAATCGGCTCGTCACTAAGTAGCGGCTTAACGTCGGCGGCAACTGCAATGAAAATGTTCGGACGATCATGTTTAATAGCGACACGTGCGGCGTTGGCATTTGTCTTTACACCAATAGGCGCGGCATTAACGGCAATCGCTCTGGCGGGCTTATGGGCGTATGAGAATTGGGATAAAGTGGCACCGGTATTAAATAACATAGCCGCCACATTAAGCGGAGTAATGACACCGGCGATAGAATCAGCAATGCGGGCTTGCCGCGTCTTCGCTGATACGGTCGGGAATGCGCTAGCTCCAATAATGCCTATCCTCAACAGCTTAGCGTCGTATATAGGCGGCGGACTTGCGGGCGCGTTTATCACTCTCGGCGGGATTGTGGCGTCGGTCGTATCTGGAATAGTGGTAGGACTTGCTGGCTTGATAAAGACGGTCGCGGAATTAGGCACGGGCATATCAAAAGCTTTGGAGCAATTCAGCAAGGGCGATTATTCTGGGGCGTTCAAGACGTTATCGACTGCAGGAACTCAAGCGGCAGAAAATTTCAAGCAAGCTCACTTAGACGCAATATCAGCGGTTGAGAAAGGAATTGCGGCAACGTCCAAAGCAATCGATAATCTTGTCCATATGCCGAGACTACCGAATCAAGAAGTTGTAGCGAGGCACCGTGTAGAATTCGACGAAACGGGGACTGCGCGGTCTGCACCGGTAGACGTTTCGGACGTGCAAGCCGTCGATACTTCACAACTGCAAGCGTCGGTTAATCAGGCGGCGGCGTCTATGGAGCAAGTCAACACTCCTTCAACGGCAATGGCGTCTTCGCTGATGATGACACTGCCGGCACTGGCAGGAATACAAGTAGGCTCTCAACTGGCGAATGCGGCATTTAGTCAAGTAGCGAGTAATAGCCAACAAACAGCGCAAGCCGCGCAGATTATGGCAACGTCGTTGGAAGGCGTGAATAATCCCGCGATGACGTTATCGCAGTCGCTAATGGCGGCAAGCCCTGCCACTCAAGCATTAGCTACAAGTGCGCAAGGCGCGGCGTCTTCGTCCGATGCGCTAAGTAGTTCAGCGATAAATGCGACGGGCGGCGTCGACGCTTTGAGTAATTCGGCTATAGGCTCGACGGGCAATATAGACGCGCTAAGTAGTTCAGCGTCGAACGCGTCTGGCAGTGTATTGGGCTTAGGCGCGGCGGCACAATCAGCGATAAGCGCGTTAATGAGTGCGGCAAGCTCTGCTGTATCAAATGCATGGTCGGCAGTCAAATCAGCAATCGGACTAAGCGGCGGCAGAGGTGGCGGTTTTGCTCAAGGCGGCTTTGTCGACAGACAAACGACTTATTACGCTGGTGAACACGGTCGCGAAGTGATCATACCGTTGACTGAACACCACGAACGTGCGCAAATGTTGTGGCGTCAAGCAGGGCGCATGTTAGGAATTTTACCGGAGGCGTGGCGACAAGCTGATTGGAGTATAAAGCGAATGCCGAGGATACCAAACGGCTTGAAGTTGCCGAGGGTAACGTTTCCGCAGATGATGACGACGCCAACCACTCAACCACTCTCAGCGGCAACACCGACCTTGCCGGAATTACTTACAGCGCGAGATAATACACCGCCGATAATATTAAACCTCACAGTGAATATATCGGGCAACGCAGATGAAAAAGTAGTACAGCATGGAGTAGAAACGGCGATACCTGCGTTACAACGCTCCTTGACGGAACAACTGAGAGATATAAGGCGGGAACAGGCGCGGCGTTCCTTCCGCTAACTTTCTAACTTCAACGGCGAAATGTTCACTTCCGCATTTCACTATGTGAAACAAAAAGACACCGCCTAAACGGTGTCGAAGAAAATTTAGCTGGATTGTTCTTGTTGGTCGAGAAATAGTTTGCAAGCGTCTTTATTGCCGTATTTGACGAGACGCGCGAAGCGTTGAATTAAATCCCATTCGTCAGGATAGGCACGCATTTGTTTTTGAGTGCGGACGCCTTCGGGCTTGCGCCACCCTAAAGGCTTGCCGCCGTGTCGCGGTTGTCCTTTCTTATTCATCGCGAACTATCTGCCAGGCAATATATACCAAGCCGAGTGCGATAGAAAAAATTACTGCTGGTGTAAAGCCACTGAAAGAAAGACTGATTATCGACAATGGGATAAACCCTGCCAAGAATTTTTTATTCAGTTTCTTGAAGATTTTCTCCATGACAGTTAAAATGGACAGGCAGCCAAGGGGCGGTTAAGCCCCTCGGTCTTGCAGATTTGGCTTACTGATTACTTATGCCTCTTGTTTTTCGCCTTGCGTTTGCTCCGCTTGCCTTTAGACTTGAGGTCATTTGTCTTTTTTCTCTCGCGCATGTCAAGGTACATTTGCAAAAGTGTCAAGAACGTGTTTACCAGTGTCGCCCAGTCGCCTATGTCCATCAGCAACTCCTCCTTTCTTGTGCATAATTATATCAAACGCATTCTATTTTGTCAACATATTTTAGTAAATTAAATAGTTAATTTACGGATTTGAACGATAAAAATCTTGTCCCCAACTTTGGGGACTTTTTTTTCTCAACGTTTCTGATGTTGGCAGAAAAGTATATCTCGTTATCTGCGCGGAAGCATGAAGATATAATGCCGAAAAAGTGTACTACAGATAATAACTGTTTTGCGTAGTAAGCCTTGCAATTCTGTATTGCAAAAAAAAATCTGCTGGGTATTGTATTTTGTATTGCGGGATTGTATAATGGCAAAAAATAACTTAATCGGTAGTTCAAAATGAAAGGCGGCGTTTGAAATGACAACGGCAATCACGAAGGTAGAAACGGCGACAATAACAAATATTGAGTATTTCAGCGACGCCGTTATTGAAGAATTCGTAGCAAGTCGCCACGGCTCGGCTAATTCGTGCAAGACTTATCGCAACGCTACGCGCCGCTTGTTGAAGTACTTCGCCGTTGAAGGTATTACTCAACCTACCGTTGCCGACTTCGACGCTTATATCAATTCTCTCAAGTCCGCTGGTAAATCGGCGGCTACGCTCCGCCTTTATAACACCGTCGCTAAAATGTTTTTCTCCTTCACTTCACAGCGCGGTTTATATCCCGATGTTGCTAAAGACGCTACGCCGCTGAAATTGCGCAAGGCTCAACACCATAATAAAAAAGCACTGTCTACCGCGCAGGCGCAAAAGCTTATGGCGGCAGTCAAGGGCGATGACATTGTTGCACTTCGCGACCGTGCAATAATCGCGCTTGCTCTCCAATGTGGACTGCGTACCGTCGAACTGGAACGCGCTAACGTCGAAGATTTGAAAGACGCGGGCGACTACTACACGCTGGACGTTCAAGGAAAAGGGCGGACGTCTAAAGACGAAACCGTCAAGGTTGCCCTTCCCGTCGCTAATCTGATACTCCAATATCTGGCGGCTCGCGGTAACGTCGCCAATGACGCGCCCCTATTCGTTTCCACGTCTCACAATCGCACAAAATACGGCGAACGCCTTTCGGCTCAAAGCGTCGGTAAACTTATTAAACGCTATATGAAGTCCGTCGGCATTGACGATAAGAAAATCACCCCTCACAGTTGCCGACACTTCGCCGCTACGACTGCGATTAAAGCAGGTGTCGATATTCGCGAAGTTTCGGCTATGCTCCGCCACTCGTCGCTTAATGTCACGATGTGCTACCTGCACGATATTAGTCTTGAGACCCGCCGCGCTGAATTGGCTGTAGCCGATACTCTTTTCAGTGGTATTGCCTAAGGAGGAATTATTATGGCACGTCCAAAGAAACAAGCCGCTCCGATGACGGCTATCAATTTCCGTTGCCCCACCGAAATTAAGGACGGTTTGGAAACTCTCGCGTTCGCCCGCCGCCAAAGCGTCACCGATTTGCTTTTGGAGCTACTCTCCCAACTTGTAGCGGACAACAAGCAACTGATAGATAAAATCGACGCGGCGGCACAATCCGCCGATGTTAATTTCCCATTCAACGGCTCCAAAACCAGCCGATGAAATAGATAATCCCCGACCGATAACGGCTGGGGATTTTTTGTGCGATGAAACGAAAAAAGCCGTCGTTGCCGACGACCCTTAACCTCCTTTGCTTAAATTCGTATCTATTTTTTTCGTCCAAATTGTTTTAAAAGTAGTTACAAACTTTCGCCCTTGTGGTATAATGCCTTTGTTTACTGAATACAAGATACGCTGGGCGAAGTGTAACCAAAACGTTTTTGCGCTAAGCCTAAGCCGTGCGCATTTCTATTATATACCGCGACGCCCGCCAAATCAACTTTCACGGCGGGAAATTGCGAGAAACATTCTGATAAATCGAAAGGAGGTGTCCAGTATGAAGCTCTGCTTTAGACGCGAACTGATTCTGCCGCTCTTTCTCCAGCAGAGGAAGAGTTTTCACCAAATCGCACGCGCCACCGGCATTGCGCCACAGACGCTTTTCCGCGCCGTTTCTGGCAAGCCCGTTGGCGCAAAAAGCATTTTCACCATTGCCGAGGCTCTCGGTGTCAATCCG
>JAEEGK010023600.1_pt1 | contig 12813 bp, 6 predicted proteins | sample 8958771 | NCBI WGS metagenome assembly JAEEGK01 (sample SAMN16246547, study PRJNA631951) | gut metagenome | biome: gut microbiome; feature: rumen; material: SC-attached | host: Bos | place: Iran: Karaj | collected 2018-10 | reverse complement strand
TTTAATATTTTATCTATATTATTTTAAAATAATGTTAAATAAATAATAATAATAAAAGTTATTCAAATTTTATTTTTAATTATTTTTAAATTAAATTTATTAAAAAAGATTTTTATTTAAAATTTTTTTGAAAATAATAAAAAATTATTATTTTTTATAATTTTATGCTCAAAAATTTATAAAAATAATTTTACTTAATTTCTAATTAATATTAAAATAAAGATATTTTAATTTTCTTTATATTTTTATTTAATAAAAAATAATAATAATAATTTTATTTTAAATAAAAAAAAATTTAAATAATTAATTATAATATTAATAATATAATAATGAAAAAACAAAACAAAGAAATAATAATAAACGAAAGTTATTCAAATAACAACAATTTATTATTCACAAAATTGAATGAAAATATTATTAATACAGAAAATGAAGATAAAAATAATATTAATGATAGTATAAATTTATTTGAATTATCAAATTCATTTTCAATAAAAGGCGAAAAAGAAGTTCAAGACCTTTATGAAAAAAATCAAATATCAGAAAAATATTTACCTACAGTTTCTTATTCAGGTTTAGAAACAGAGAATAATAATAATTTAATAATTGTTTTTAAATTTTATGATGAATATTTAATTCCAATGGAATTAATTTATTTTTCTGAATCAAATAAAAAAATTAAAGTAAAAAATTTGTATACAAATCAAATATTTGAAATTAATAAAGAAAAAATTTATATTCAAAAAATAGATTCTTTAAATAAAATAGAAAATTTTTCGAAAATAAAAATTATTAATGAATTATCAATTTTGTATAATTTAAAATTGAATTTTGAAGAAGAAAAATTTTATATTAATATTAATAATATTTTAATTTTATTTTTAATTGATAATGAATATTTTTTATCAAATTTTGAAGAAAAATTTATTTCATTTGAAAGAACAAATAAATTTTATTTAATAAAAAAAATTGGAAAAAATTTATCTTTTAAATATTTTAAAAATATTATTAATATTTTAAATGAAAATATTTTTAATATTTATTATGATTTAATTTCTAATGTTTTTAATTTATTTGAATTTTTTAATAATAATTGTTTTTTATTAATTAGTTTAGGTAAAAATTTAAATATAAAATTTAATTTAATTTCTTTTTTTAATGATAATTTTTATATGAAAAATTTATTATTTTCTGAAGAAGAAAATCAAAGAAAATTTATTAAATTAGATTTTTTAGTTGAAAATGAAATTAAAAATTTTTGTTATGAAAATAAATTTAATAATGCAATTATTCAAGCAATTCAAAATTTATGTAATTTTAATGGAGAAATTATTAATTTAATTTGGAAAATTTTAAATGAAATTAATATGAATATTATTTTTATTGATATTTTTAAAATTTTATTATTAAGTTATTTAATTTATAATTATAAAAAATACATTAATTCAAAAACAATAAATAATAATAATAATAATTCAAATACGATTTTTTATTCTAATATTTTAATTATAAATGCATTTAAATATTTATGTGACACAATTTCAATTCAATTAAAAAATAATATGAATAAAAATAATAATAATGAAAATGAAGATGAAGAATATTTAAATTTACTTTTTATTTATTCTATTAATGAAAATAATTTAGATAAAATAATTGATGATGTAATATTTAAATGCATTAATGAAAAAATAGGTTTAAATAAAATTTTATTAGAAAATTTTAATATTTTATACACAAAATTTGAAAAGAATTTAACAAATAATGAAAAAATATTAATAAAATTTTTTGAAGAAATTATTTCTATTAAATTTAATAGTTCAATTTATTTAGATTTTGATAATTTTAATTCATTAAATGAACTTTTATTATCGAATATTTTAATAAGTTTTAAAATATTAGAAAACGAAGAAAATAAAAATGAAAAATTTGATTTTATTCAAATTTGGTTTTTTTTTATGGAAGATATTTTAGATTATAAAGAATTTTTTTCAAATGATTTGTGCTTAGAATTTATTAATAAATATAAAATTATTGAATATTGTAAATATTATAAAAATAAATTTTTTATTGAAATGAATTATCAAAATTTTTTTAATAATTTTTTACCTATTCTTTCTGATATTGATTCAAATTTTAATGTAGATAGAAATAATTATTATGATAATAAAATAAAAAGTTTTTTAAATGATATTATTAATTTTGAAAATATTGATGAAAAATTTGAAATTAATATTGAAAAAAAAATTATTAGTTTTGATTATAATATTTATAATATTTTATTTAATTTGTTATTAAATGTTTATAATGAAAAAGCGATTTTAATTCAAAAAAATTTTAAATCGTTTATTAAAAGAAAAAAATATTTTAAAATTAAAAAAAATTGTATTTTAATTCAAAATTATTATAGAAAATATTTTTATAGAAAAATTATTAATTTTGATAAAGAAAATATTGAAAATTATTTATTAAATAAATATAAAAATAAAGATAAAATTTTAATTAAATTAATTTCTGAAGTGAAAAACAAAATTTTATTATTAAATCAAGAAAATAAATTATTAAGAAAAAAAATAAATAATATTTCAATAAAAAATAATAATAATAATAATAATTTAAACATTAGTATTAATCAAAATTCAAATTTAAATTCAATTAGAAGTTCAAACATTTCAAATTTATCTTTGAATATTACAAATTCAACTTTTAATAATAATAATATAAATAATAGTAGTATGATTTCTGATTTTAGTATTAAAAATAATGATTCTAAAGAAGTTATTATTTTAAAAAATAAATTAGCAAATTCAAAAAAAAAATATAAAGATTTAATTACTGTTGCTATGAAATATCAAAAAAAAATGGATAATTTTATTAATGTTATTAATAATAAAAAAGAAATTAAAGATGTTTTAAATAAAAATGGAATTATTTTTAATTAAAAATTTTTTTAATTAATATAAATTTAATATTATTTATTTATTTAAATTTAAATATATTTATATAGATATAAATGAAATATAAAATATTTTTATTCAAAAAAAATAGATGTTTTATATAATAAATTTTAATACATTTTTTAAATAATTATTTTATTATTTATATTTTTAATTTATTAAAAAAAAACTTTTCAATTATTTAACTTCATTAAAAATGAAATCCAAATCTGATATTAATAATATTATTTCAAATTCCAATAATAATAATCCCCACAATAATAATATTAATTATAACTATAATTATAATAATACTAATTATAATAATAATATTAATCATATCAATAATAATAATATTAATAATAATATTAATACCAATAATAATAATAATAATATTAATCATACCAATAATAGTAATAATAATATCAATCATATCAATAATAATAATATTAATAATAATAAAATAAATATTTCATCTTTTCTTCCAAAAGATCTTCTTTATGATTTAGAACTATCAAATGACGAACCGAAAAAAAATGACTTAAAAAAAATAAACATCCCAGAAAAAAAAGAATTATCATCTCAATTTGTTCCACAAATAAATATTTTTCAAATAAATAATATTTTCGATATATCAGCTCAAATAAAAAGAAATAGTATGGAATGTAGCACTCAATATATAGATAAGTTCAATCAAGAAAATTTTGATAGAAAAAATTATACAAAACCAATAAACACAACAAATATTATAAAATCAAATAATAATAATAATAACAACGATAATAATATTTTTAGTTTAAAAACATTTTTAAAAGATAATCAAAATTCTTTAATTAATATTATAATGAGTTATTCAGGTAGTCATTATTTACAAAAGAACATTATTAATTATTTAACAAATGATGATATTAATTTTTTATTAAATATTATTTCAAATAATTTAATAGAAATTTTATGTAATTCTTATGGAAATTATTTTATGCAAAAAATTATTCAAAAAAGTGACAAAAATCAACGTTTATTTATTTTAAATAAAATAAAAGGCAATTTTATTAATATTTGTAAAGATAATTGTGGAAATCATTGTGTTCAAATGATAATTGAAAATATTAATTCAAAAGAAGAAGAAAAAATTATTAAATTTTATATAAAAAAAAATTTAATGGAACTTTCATTAAATTCAAATTCAACTTATATTATTCAAAAATTAATAATAAAAATTTATGAAAAAGGAAGAAATTATTTAATTAAATTTATAACATTTAATTTCATTAATTTAAGTTTTAATATTAATGGTGCTTCGATTTGTAAAAAATTTATTTTAGAAACTAAAAATGATCAAATAATATTTTTAATTTTAAATCAAATTGAAAATAATATTATTAAAATGTGTAAAGATCAATATTCAAATTATGTTGTTCAATTTGCATTTGAAAATTATGGTTATAAATTATGTTATAAAATTATAAATATTATTTTAAATAATTTTTTGAATTTATCTGTAAATAAATATTCTTCGAATGTAATTGATAAAGTTGTTGTAATGTTAAAACAAAATAATTTTAATAATTATTTTCAGTTATTAAAATTTGTTTTTTTTAATATAGATAATTTTAATATTTTGAATAAAAATAAATATGGACAATATGTAATGATAAATCTATTTAAAATTTGTCCTATTCAATGTAAAAATTTTATTATCTTATTTTTTAATAATAATAATAATTTTAGTAAGTTTTCTAAAATTTTTAATTATAATAAATAATTTTAGAAAGTAATTATTTAATATTTTTATAATAATAATAATAATAATTTTATATGTCATTATTTTAATATTTTATCAAAATTTTGAATTTTTATTATTTTATAAAAATATTTTATCAAATTAAATGCTGTAAATAATTAAAAATTATTTATAAATTATAAAATATTTCATTATAAAATTATTAAATAATAATATAATTATTATTTTTAATTATCATATATCATATATATATTATATATATTTTATATATATCCTATATATATAATATATGCTAATTATTATAAATTATATGGCTATAAATTAAACTTACTAATTGATTATTTATATTAATTTATATATATTATTTATTTATAAATTTATATTAATTATTAATTTATTTAAAAAAATTAATTTTTCTTTTTTATTAAAAATTTATGAACAACAATAACAAAAATCCAAATGATTATACAACAAGACCAATGGGTTTAGATTTAAATAATTTTTTACCAAATAATAATAATAATGATAACTATAATAATAAACAAAAAATAAGTGAAGACAATGACAAGCCAATAATTGAAGAAATTTCTCAAAATTCAAAGAATTTTAAATTAATTTTTGATTCTCGTATAAAAAATCTTTCTTTAGTTAATAATGCTTGGAACAATGGTCGTAATAAAGTAGATGCTTATGATTGTGCCTATTCATTAAAAGATTTGGCAGTAGCAAATGATTTATTTAATTATAGTTTAATTAAAACAGAATTAAATAGAATTAATATTAATGCAGGTGATGCTATTTCATTATTTCCGATGATTATGAATTTAATAAGTTCAAAATATGCTATTTATTTTAAAAATGGAATTTTATCAGCTTGGAAAATATTAAAATATTATTATGAAGAAATTATTAATACTAAACAAAGCCAATTTTTGAATCAAGGAAGAATTGAATTGAGTAAAGAAGATAAAATTAAGAAATATGATATTTTAATTAAGTATTTTAAGGATATTAGAAGACATGAAAATGTTGAAAAAAATTTAAATGGTAATTTTGAAGGTTTGGAATTGAATAATTTTTTGAATGAATTGGATTATTTTTTGAAAAAATGTTCTGGATATTAATAATTTAATTAAATTGGTTATTTTATTTATATATTAATAATTTAAGAGATTTAATTAATTATTATTATTATTATTAAATATATATAGAATAAATATTATTAATTAAAATAAATTAATATTTTATTATTAATTAAATTTTTTAATTTGAAAATTTTGTTTTTTAATATTTTTTATTTATTTGATGTAGTATTATTATTATTATTTCCAAAAGAATAAATTTTATTATTAATAAATTTATTAATTTGTCTTAAAGAATAACTTGAATTAGAATTATTATTTATAAAATTATTATTATTTCCTAAATTATTTTTAAATTTTATTAAATCAATTTTTCCTTTTGGATTTTGAGGAGTTAAAAAAGAATTAGGAAAATAATTATTTGTATCTTTATTAATAAAATTAACTTTATTTGTTGTATATTGAATTAATTTATTTGAATATTTAGGAGAATTAAATTGATAATATGTTCTAGTTGTTAAATTATTTATTTTATTATTATTATTATTATTATTATTCAAATTTATTTTATTATTATTATTATTATTAATAGAATCATTCAAAGGATTAATATAAAAATTATTATTTGAATTATTTAAATTACTAACTAAAATATTATTATTATTATTATAATTAATATTTTCAATTTTTTTAGAATAATTTTGATAAATAACATTAATAGGTGAATTTTCACGTTGTTTTTTATAAAAATTCGCATATGTTAGTGTATTACCAATTGAATTATTTTCATCTAATTGTTTTAAATTATTTTTATATGCTTCTATATAATTATTATATGAAGATAAATAAGGAGATTTATAATTTAAAATTTTATTATTATTATTATTATTATTTAAATTTTTTATATTAATAATATCAATTTTATTTTTATCTAAACTTTCGTTATTTCTTAAAACAGGAGTTGTTGATATTCTATAATTAAAATTATTTAAAGGTGTTTGAATTATTTTAGATGAAGATGAAATTTTTGGTGTGGTTTTTATATTTAAATTTTTTGAGTTATTAAAAATATTTGGTGAAATTGTTGATGAAAGATTTTTAATATTTCTATTTGGTGTGTTTAAATTATTTGAATTATTTGTTTTTAATAAATTATCAACTTTTTTTAAATTAATATTTGAATTATTATTATTATTATTATTTATATTATTATTTAAATTATTATTATTATTATTAAAATTTTTTATTGTTTCTTTATTTTCAATAATAATTTTTTCTTTTTTTTCACTATTTTCAATAATATTTTTTTTATTAAAATCTTCTTCATTTTTTTTTATATCAAAATTATTATTTTTTACAATATTAAATTTTTCATATTCTTTAACAACAATAACCAAACACGTAACATTATCAAAACTTTTTCTACACATCGCCGCTTTTATAATTAAATCAACAACTTTTCCACACAAAACATGCAAATTATCTTTAAATTCATTAAACACCATCCAAGCACAATCAAAACAATCTTTATTACTCAATTGATCAAAAATTCCATCGCACCCTAAAATAAGAAAATCCACATCATCTTCAACAATATCAAAACAATAAACATCAGGAACTGCAATAACAACATTTGATTTTCCGCCAAATTTTACATTTTTAGCTTCAACATCACCTAAAGTTCTACTTACACTTAATCTTCCAGGAAAAACTCGAAATGGCCCAATTAAAATTTGACTATGAATTAAAGTGTTATTAAATGTATTTAAAGGTGATTGAGTTTGATAAACTTTTCCACCATTTTTTATTATTCTATTCTTTTCATTTATTTCATTTGGTTTATGATCTATTGTAATTTCTTTTAATTTTTTATTCGAACTCATTATTGCTCGAGAATCACCAACATTTGCAATATAAATTTTAGTTTCTATTGTTATTAAAATTAATGCACATGATCCACTTCGATTAAGAACAGTTTGATTAAAATTTGATATTGCGTGATTCATTAAAAAATCTTTTTCTGCCATTGCGAAGCCATTTTTTATTGCTTCGATTGGGTTTTTTATAAAATTTGGGGATTCGCATATTAATTTATGTAAGTTATCTCTTAAATATTCTGCACATTCTTTTCCACCATGACCATCATAAATTCCAAAAAATGAAACTTTTGGCCAGAAATTTTCTTTGAAATTTTTTGGTTTGTTCATGTTTATTATTATACTTACTCTATCTTCGTTGTAGTTACGTATTATTCCTTGATATGTGTTTGCTCCATATGCTTTTATTATACCTAAATGTTTTGAGGAGATTTTACTTTTTTCGAATGAAGGAAAATTTTGTGAAAGAAAAGAAAGAGAAAGTGGAATTTTATTTGAATTTTGAAGGAATTCGTCGATGTTTATTATTTTTTTTAAAGAATTATTTAAATTATTTAAAGGTGATTGAATTTGATTGTTTGAATTATTGAATATAAAATTGTTTGAAATGTTTGGTTGAATTAAATTTCTTGTTGAGAAATTATTTATTGAAATGTTAATATTAGGTGTGAAATTAATATTGTTTATATGATTATTTATAATATTTTGATTTGAAGAATAAATATTATGATTTTTAAATTGATTATAATTTGTGAAATTATAATTAATATTATTATTAGTTCTATAATTATTATTATTATTATCTATAATAATGTTATTATTATTATTTGAATATAAAAGCGAATTCAATTTAGACATAAAAATATTAATAAAAAATTAAAAATAAATAAAAATAATAATAATAATATTAATTCAAAATTATTTTTATTTTTTATCATATTTAAAAATATGACAGAAAATTCAAATAATAATAATAATAATAATAATATAAAAAATAATTTAATCCAACTTAATCAAATTAACATTGAAGAATCAAAAGTTTTATATGAAAATATGACCGAAGAAGAAAAACAAAAATATGATTTATTAATAAGAAATTTACCAATTTTACAAGACAAAATAAATCGAGATAAAACATCTTATAAAGAAGAATTTTATAAAATATTAAAAATATTCAAAGAACAATTTGAAATATTATTATTATTTCCAAATAAAAACATTAAAAATTTTAAAGAACTTTTATTATTTTTTTCCCATATTTCAAATTCATTCCCAAATGAATTAGAATTTATTCGTCGAGATTTGCCACAAATAATTTCAGATAATTATTTAATAATCCCACATGAAATGCGTTTGAGCATTGTCGATTCTTTAAATTTATTACAAAAAAAAAATTTATTATCGCCTTTAATAACAATTCCATTATTTTTTAATTTAATCAAATGCAATGATAAAATTTTACGAAAAAAAGTCACAGATTTTATAATATCAAATTTAAAAAACATAAATGAAAATCACAAAAATTCAGAAATTAATAAAAAAATACAAAATTTATGTGAAAAATTATTAAGAGATTCTAATCAAAAATTAGCTAGAAAAACATTGAATATTATGATAATTTTATATAAAAAAAAAATTTGGAATGATTCAAGATTAATTAATTGCATAGCAAACGCAATAACAATAAAAGATATAAAAATGGCTAATGCGATTTGTTTATTTTTTTTAAGCGATTTTGATTCGGAAGAAATTTCAACTTCAAGCGAAGAAGAATTAGATGAATTAAAAAATAAATATAAATTATTAGGAAAAGCAAATAATCGAAAAACAAAAGCAAGAAAAAGTAAATTAAAACAATTAATGAAATCAATCGAAAGAAGAGAAAATCGAAAAAATAAAAATAAAAATATTAATAAAGATTTTATGCCCATTGATTTAATACATGATCCATTAAAATTCTGTCAAGAATTGTATAAAAAAATTAATTCATTTCAAACAGGAAATTTTAATTATAAAATAGTATGTATAAGATTATTAGGAAGAATTTTAGGAAGACATAAATTAATTATGGATAATTATTTTAATTTAATGATAAATTTTATGAAATCTGATCAAAAAGATATTGAATCTATTCTTGCGTCTTTAGCTGAAGCTTGTCATGATTTAATTCCACCGACTGAAATTGAACCGATTATTAAAAAATTATTTGATAATTTCATTAATGATACTTTTCCTCCTAATTATATTACAATTGGACTCAAAACTCTTATGGAAATTACTGAAAGATGCCCTTATTGTTTAAATGATGGAGAGTTTTCTGTTGTTAATGATTTAAGAGAATTTAAAAATAAAAGTGTTTCTAATGCTGCGAGAGCTATTGTGAATTTGTATAAAGAAAGAAAAGAAAATAATGAGAATTTAGATTATGGGAATAATAAAATTGATTATGGCATTGAAGGAATTGAATTGTTGAAAAAATTGGAAAAAAAACCGAAAGATTATAAAATGGAAGAAGAAGAAATTTTAGATGAAAAACAATTAAAAAAGTTAAAAGCATTGAAAATTAAATATGCTGCCGAGTTGATTCAACATAAAAAAGTGGGGGTGACTGATGATGATATAAATGAAATGGCAGGGGATAAAAAAAATATACATAAAAAATATGAAGAAGATCAAAATGAAGAAGAAGAATTAGAAGAAGAAGAAGGTGAATTAGAAGAAATAGAAGATGAAGAAGGTGAATTAGAAGAAATAGAAGATGAAGAAATTGAAGAAGAAGAGGATGAAAAAGAAAATAATAAAAAGGGTATTGAATTAGATGAAAATGAAGAAGAAGAAGATTTTGAATTAGAAGAGATATCATCTAATGAAAGTGAAGAAATTGAATTAGATAGTTCAGAAATAGATAATAATTCATCATCATCTTATGATAGAGATGAAGCTCAAGGATTCATAGATCCAGATAAATTAAAAGAATATCATTTAACAAGAAAAGAAAAATTTGAAAAAATAAGAGCGAATAAAGAGGAAAAAGAAAAATATGTTCATCAAAGAAAAGAAAAAGGTGGAGGAACAACAAATAAAGAAAAAGAAAAAAATAAACCATTTATGATGGTTATTGGAAAAAAAAGATTAAGAAGTAAAATAAATTCCGATAAAATAGAATCAATGAAGAAAAAGAAAAGAGCATTAAAACAACAATTAGGAAGATTTAAAAGAGGAAACATGATAGTTAAAAAAAAAGGAGGAATCACAAAAAAAGGAAAAAAAAAGAAAAAATAATTTATTATTTATAAATTATTAATAATTAAATAATTAATATTATTAAATATTAATTTCAATATATTCTAATATAAATAATAATTATTATAATATAAATAATATTTATTTATAAATTTTCTATTTTTTAATAGATTTTTATTTAATTTTTTTTATTAAAAATTGTCCTATTTGTTGAATTTCATTAAACATTCTTGAATTTAATTCTTTTGTACTAATATTTTCAACTAAAAAAGAGAATTTTTGTGATAATATTCTTTGAAAGGAATTAATAAACATTTTTTCCATAGTTTTATTTAAATCAATGCAAATTTGATTTTCTAAAAATCCACCTAAATTTAGAGTTAAATCATTTTTACTTTTCATAATTTCCGAATCTAAAATATTTTGAGTTTTACTTGAAAAAGTTGACATTTCTTTACAAATTAAACTAATTTTATCTTTCCAATTTCTAGTATTATTTGCTGTTTCTTGATATTTAATAGCTAATTTCGCACAAGATTCATTAATATAATTAAGAAAAAGTTCCTTAAAAATTTGATGACAATTAGAATAAATTTTCTTTAAAAAGTAACTTATTTCTAAATTACTATCTTGTGTTAAATATTTTTGATTATCATATAAAAATTTTTGAGCAATGATTTTTAAATTACTAGTTGTAACTGAAGGTAATTCATCGAAATTACAAATTTCATCCAAAGAATTTTTTCTTAAATTTTCAGCTAACAAATCAATTTTTACATTATATTTATTTACAATTTGACTTCTAACTGAATGATAATAAGCACTATCAAAAGCATATTGCATTTTCGCACAAGTAATATCAATTAATTCTTTAATTCCATAAGATTTAATTAATATACTTTTTCCATTACTAACTATTTCTTTATCTTTAGCTAATATTTTAAAAATAAAAACATCTCTATTATAATTTTCAAATCGTTTTTTTATTTTTTGAATCATTGGAATATCAACATTGTCATCAACTGCTTTAGTATATACTAAAATAATAGGTAGATTTTTATCAGTATATAAATCCATTAATTTGGTAATGAAAATTAATTCTTTTTCTTCAAATCTTTCTCCATTTACACAATACCATATGCAATTAATAAAATTTTCAGGATTGTTTGATAATGCGTTATTATTTATAAAATCCTGTGTATCTTTTAAACTTTTATCTATCTCATTTGATAAACTAATTCCTTCAGTGTCCCATAATCTTAGTCCCGGTGTTTTTGAACTTACATAACCTTTTGGTTTTCCTCTTGTTACGGAATCACCAGTTTCTGATGTTGTGTTTATGGCTTCTTCTCCTTTAAGTTTTAATAAGGAGTTTATTAATGTTGATTTTCCTACACCTGTTTTGCCTAAAATTAGAATATTAATGTTTTTTGAATTAGATAAAAATTTAAATTCTCCAATTCGATATTTTATTTTTTTGTAGGTTATTCCTTGATAATTTTCTAAGACTAAAATGTTGTTTATAATTTCATCGATTTGGGAAAAATTGTTGTTTTTGTTCATAATAGTTGTTATAAAATTTAATTTTACTTGATTTATATCTTTTTTTAATATTTCTAAATATTCTTCTAATAATTGTTTTTTCTGTGATTCATATAAAGTGTTTTTTAATTTACCTTTTTTACCTAAATAATTTACTAAATTTGTAAATCCTAAACTTATTAAAGAAGGACAAATATTTGTTATTAATAAAAGACTCATTTTTTAATTTTTAAATATTTTGAAAAAATTATTTTATAATAAATGAAATTATTTATATTATAATTTTAGAATAAATAATTAAAAATTAATATTTTTATAAAAAATTAATAATTTTTATATATTCAAATTTTTTGGGGATTGGGGATTGGGGATTGGGCCCAATCCCCAAT
>JAEEGK010023597.1_pt1 | contig 12814 bp, 16 predicted proteins | sample 8958771 | NCBI WGS metagenome assembly JAEEGK01 (sample SAMN16246547, study PRJNA631951) | gut metagenome | biome: gut microbiome; feature: rumen; material: SC-attached | host: Bos | place: Iran: Karaj | collected 2018-10 | reverse complement strand
TCCCGAAGGACAAGCTGTATTTCACCTGCTTCGAGGGCGACAAGGACGCGCCGCGCGATACTGTCGCGCACGATCGCTGGGTCGAGATGGGCGTGGACCCCTCGCACATCGTATACCTGCCGAAGAAGCACAACTGGTGGGGTCCTGCGGGACAGACCGGTCCGTGCGGTCCGGACACCGAGATCTTCTATGACACCGGAAGACCCGCCTGCGGTCCGGATTGCAAAGCCGGCTGCGACTGCGGCAAGTACCTGGAGATCTGGAACAACGTCTTTATGGAGTACAACAAGGTCGCGGACGGCGTCTTTGAACCGCTCGAGCAGAAGAACGTCGATACCGGCATGGGCCTTGACCGCACGGTCGCCACGCTGCAGGGCGTCGAAAGCGTATTCGACACCGACGCGTTCTCCGGCATCATCTCGCTCATTGCGGAGCTCTCGCACAAAGGCTATCGCGACGATCCCGAAACGACGCGCGCATTCCGCATCATCGCGGACCATACCCGCTGCATCGTGTTTATTCTCGGTGATCAGCGCGGCGTCACGCCGTCGAACGTCGACCAGGGCTATATCCTCCGTCGCCTCATCCGCCGCAGCATTCGCTTTGCGTCGCAGCTCAACATGCCGCGCTATGCGCTCTGCACGATCGCGGAAAAGGTGATCGACCAGTACGGCGAAGTGTATCCCGAACTGATCGAAAACCGCGAAAAGATCCTTTCCGAGCTGCGCAAGGAGGAAAACCGCTTTGCCGACACGCTGAAGAAGGGCTTGAAGGAGTTTCACAAGCTGATCGCTAACCTTGACGGCAAGGAGATCGACGGCGTATCCGCATTCCATCTGTACGACACCTACGGCTTCCCGATTGAGCTCACGGTCGAGCTTGCAAAGGAAGAAGGCGTTACGGTCGATGAGAAGGGCTTTGCGGCTGCTTTTGAGGAGCATCAGAAGAAATCCCAGGCGGGCGCCGAACAGCGCTTTAAGGGCGGCTTGGCTGACAACAGCGAGGCGACTGCAGCGCTGCACTCTGCGACGCATCTTCTGCAGGCTGCACTCCGCAAGGTCCTGCATGACGATACCGTGTCACAGAAGGGCAGCAACATCACCGCGGAACGTCTGCGCTTTGACTTCAGCTTCGGCCGCAAGGTCACGCCGGAGGAGCTCAAGGAGGTCGAACGCCTCGTCAATGAAGCGATCGCGGCAAAGGTTCCGATCACCTGCGAGGAAATGACCGTCGAAGAAGCAAAGGCGCAGGGCGCGATCGGACTGTTTGAAAGCAAGTACGGCGAGAAGGTCAAGGTCTACACGATGGGACCGTACAGCAAGGAAATCTGCGGCGGTCCGCATGCGAAGAACACCGGGGATCTCGGCCGCTTTGAAATCAAGAAGGAGGAAGCTTCCTCGAGCGGCGTGCGCCGCATCAAGGCTGTGCTGATCCATGACTGATTGGCTGAAATACGAATGGGAATGGGAAGATCGGGAAGCGGTTTTTCAGGTTGATCTGCAATACTGGGAGCTGCTTCCCACTTTGGCATATTCGCATCTTGTATTTATCAGCGCCGCACCGCACGATCCGAATGCGGAGGCATTCTCACGCGCGGAAGAACGACGCGTCTCCGCGCTGCAGCACACACTGGCGGAACAGCTTGAGGATTCCGCGATCTTTGTCGGCGGCATCGGGCTCAAGAACCTGATTCAGTTCTATTTCTATACGGCGGACGAATCGCTGATTCATCGCGTGTCAACGATCTGCCGCGCCGAACCGAAGCTCATCGTTTCCTGCGGACAGGTATCGGAACAGCACTATGCAACCTATTATTGTCTGCTGTTTCCGGACGACGCAAAGCTGCAATCGGTCGAGAATGCCGCATACATCAAGTCGGTCCAGCATCGGGACGGCGATCTGAGCCTTGTCCGGCGCGTTTGTCTCTATATGGCGTTTGCCTCCGAGGAGTCGTGCGACGCGTTTCTTTCGGAGATTCCGCGCCTCGGCTTTTCGGTCGGGATCCGCGAGAGCGTCGGCAACAGCACACACCCGTACCGCATCGAGCTGATCGGCTATTCCTCGCTGAAGCTTTCCGATCTGAACCGCTTTACGGCACGCGCCATTCGCGGCGCGCTCCCCTACGGCGGCGTTCTGGATCATCTGAAAGCGGATTTTATCAACAAGCATTGACTTTGCAAAAAAAATAACAGAGCAGGCACATAAGCGCCTGCTCTTTATGATTTGTGATTCATTATCCGAGCGGATCGACGTAATACTGCAGATCCCAGGAGTCGCTGGAGAACATCAGCGGCCCGACGCGGACGCCGTCGACCATGTATCTGCGCGATTCCATGACGATCGGTTCGCCCTCGATCTCGCCGATGTACAGCGCGAGATGGCTCCCTTTGCCCGTGGAAACATTGACATAGATCAGAACGGAACCGGGCTTCCAGGATTTCCAGGACGCATCGTCCGTTTTATGCAGATACTTCTGCCGTTCGGGATAGGTGGTGTCCTGGTACCATTTCAACGTTCCGTCGCTGCTCTTTTGCGGATAGACATCCTTGGAAATGCCCGCGTCGGCGAATGCGGCTTTCAGATATGCGCTGCAATCCAGCTCGCTGTAGGACGTGCCCATGTACTTTGCTGCGGCGTACATGACCTTTTTCGCATCGTTCGACGGAACGGTCTGAATATAGCGCGCGATCCATTCGGTGAACTCGTCGATATACATCGTCTGCTTCAGCAGATTCTGATACAGCGTCTGGTCCAGCTTTACCGGGCCCTGCAGATTCGGGACCAGTCCTGCGACATATCGAAGAACGATCGCGGCGTCCTCGGCGTCCAATGTGAAATTCCGATTGACGTCGCAATACATTCTGTTCCGCCAATCCATCCGGTAATCAAGACCGACAAGGACGCGCAGCATCAGAGAAACGTCGGAAACCGAAACCCTCCCATCCCCGTTTGCATCGCCGGGGACCTCATCGTCGGCAGCGGAAAAGACTGCATGCGGCAACAGCATGCAAATGCAAAGCAGAATTGCAAGAATGCGTTTTTTCATACGTCTCTTCCTTTCCCCGTGTGGATTCAGTATACCCTATTCGTTCGGATTTCGCAAGCCCCGACAGGAAATCTGCAGATCTTACAGCTGCGACGCGATCTTTGCCGCAAGACGGACGTTGTTGTAAACGAGCTGAATGTTCGCCGCAAGGCTCGAGCCGCCGGTAATATCCTTGATCTTTGCAAGCAGGAACGGCGTCGTTTCCTTGCCCTTGATCCCCTGCTCCCTCGCTTCTTCGATCGCATCGTCGATCGCTTTGTTGATGATGTTCGCGTCCATCGAGTACTGCTCCGGGATCGGATTGACGACCAGCATGCCGCCAGGATAGCCGAGCGCCTTTGAAGCGTTGATCGCATCCGCGATCTCTTTCGGATCATCCGACCGCCACGGAACCGGAATGCCGCTCTTGCGCGTATAGAACGCAGGCAGCTCGTCCGTGCCGAAGCCGATGACCGGCACACCCTTGGTCTCAAGGTATTCCATGGTCAGATTCAGATCGAGAATGCTCTTTGCGCCTGCACAGACCACACAAACGGGCGTTTCGGCAAGCTCTTCAAGGTCGGCGGAGATGTCCATCGTCGTTTCCGCGCCGCGATGCACGCCGCCGATGCCGCCGGTTGCAAATACGCGGATGCCTGCCGCCGCGGCGACGATCATGGTTGCCGCTACGGTCGTTGCGCCGTCCATTTCCTTTGCAACGAGCATCGGCAAATCTCTGCGGCTCACCTTTGTTACGCGGTGGCCTTCCCTGCCGAGGTAGTCGATCTGCTCGTCGGTCAAACCTGCGCAGAGCTTTCCGCCGATCACCGCACAGGTGGCGGGCACCGCACCGTTTTCGCGGCAGATCTTCTGACAGTTCAGCGCGGTCTCGACATTCTGCGGATACGGCATGCCGTGCGAAATGATCGTGCTTTCCATTGCGACGATCGGACGATTGTGTTCAAGAGCCTCGCGCACCTCGGGCGAAAGGCAGACAGCGGCGTTTTCGATCATAGAATACCTCCTCTTTCGATGCGATCCAAAGTTTTTCGATCACATTTCTGTTTTATCTCTTGTATTATAACACAGATATGTTAAAATAGAAACAGAATTTTCCACTAAGAAAGAAGGAAAAAGCTATGAAACGTTCCTGCGGTATTCTGATGCACATCACATCGCTGCCGAGCCCCTACGGCGTCGGCACACTCGGCAAAGCTGCGTTTGACTTCGTCGATTTTCTGACAGCATCCGGACAGACGTACTGGCAGATGCTTCCCGTCAATCCCACCGGCTATGCAGACTCCCCGTATCAGAGCAGTTCAACCTATGCGGGCAATCCGTATCTGATCGATCTTGATACGCTGATTGCCGATGGCCTTCTCACTGCGGAAGAATGCGATCTCAACTGGGGCGACGAACCGACAAGAGTCGATTACGGCAAGCTGTGGGACAACCGGTTCACCGTTCTGCGCAAAGCGTTTGCACGTTTCGATCGGAATGAGATGGCGGCATTTACCAGGGAAAACGCATGGTGGCTCGACAACTACGCGCTGTTCTGCGCAGTCAAGACCTACTTCAACAACGCATCCTGGTACACCTGGCCCGATCCCGCGATCCAGGATCGTACGCCGGAGGCAGTCGCGAAGTATACGGAGCTTTTGAAGGAGGAAATCGAATTCCAGCGCTTCATGCAGTATGAATTCGACAAGCAGTGGAAAGCGCTTCACGCCTATGCAACCGAGAAGGGAATCAAGCTGATCGGCGATATTCCGATCTACGTACCGCATGACAGCGTGGACGTATGGGCCGATCCCGATCTGTTCCTGATGGACGAGCGCCACAATCCGTCTATGGTCGCAGGCGTTCCCCCGGATTATTTCTCCGAGCTCGGTCAGCTTTGGGGCAACCCGATCTATGACTGGAAAAAGCACGAGGCCGACGGGTTCCAATGGTGGCGTCGCCGTGTGTCCGCCGTTGCAAGCCGTTTCGACATGATCCGCATCGACCATTTCCGCGGACTCGAAAGCTATTGGGGCGTTCCGTTCGGCGCAACGGACGCGCGTCCGGGCGCATGGTATCCCGGCCCCGGCATGAAGCTTGTCAACGCGATCAAGGAAGCCTGTCCCGGTCTGCCGGTCATTGCGGAAGACCTCGGATATCTGACTCCCGAGGTCAAAAAGCTGCTGTCCGATTCCGGCTTCCCCGGCATGCGGGTCATGCAGTTCGGATTTGAGCCCTGCGGAAACTCGCGTGAGCTGCCGCACAATCATCCGGTGCATTGTATCGCCTATACCGGCACGCATGACAATACGCCGATCATGGGCTGGGTCGAAACGGCCGATCCGAAGAGCGTCGCGTTTGCGGTCGATTATCTCGGTCTCAACGAGCGTGAGGGCATGCCGTTCGGCTTTGCGCGCGGCGTCCTGAATTCGGTTGCGGAGCTTGCGATCCTTCAGATGCAGGACTACCTCGGCCTCGGCGACGATTGCCGCATGAACAATCCGAGCACCACGGGCTGGTGGCGTTGGCGCGCACAAAAGAGCGATTTCTCGCCGGAGCTTGCAAAACGGATCCTGTATTACGCAAAGATGTCCGGCCGTACCGACAAGTAATAAACGATTATTCTGCAAGGATGATTCCGCTTTACGGGATCATCCTTTTCTATGCCTCCGAACGTCGTCCGAGCGCAGCCGAAGCGGCCGAACCGATCGCAAAGGTCATCAAAAGATCGGCAAGGAGATTCAGAGAGATCGGGAATGCTCCGAGATACAGTGCCATGCCGACGGTTGCGATCAGCAGCGACAGGATTGCCGCGATCCCGCCGAAATACCAGGGCGCGCGGGTTTTCGACAGGCCAATGGCTATCCCGGATGCGAGCGCAGCCAGTATTTTAATGATCGTATTGCCGATGGAGATCGTCGATTCGGGAAGCCATCCCAGATAGACGAAAAACGCAAGCAGCAGCACACCAAGCAGGATCGTTGCCGCTCCTGCAAGGACGCCGCGCAGCAGTATACGCCCTTTCCCCTGTGATCGTTTTTTCCGTTTACCCATAGCGATCCCTCCTTCTGCCGTATCCTATGCATCGCTGCATAGGTGCATGACGGAAAAAGAGAAATGAAAAAGCCCGGATGATCCGGGCTTTCGATCGGGTAAAAAGAACTCAGTCTTTCACTTCTTCGGACATCGTATTCTCGACGCCGGCGTCTTCCACCTGCGAGATCGCGCCGCGGGCAAAGACGAGCTTGACCTTGTCGGGACCGACGGACAACACGATAACGTCATCCTTGATCGAAGAAATCGTTCCGTAGATGCCGCCGATGGTGCGGACACGATCGCCCTGCTTCAGCGAGCTCAGCATATCCTTGACCTTTTTATCGCGCTTGCGCTGCGGAATAATCATAACAAGAAGCAGCACAATGATCATAACGATCGGCAAAAGCATGGGCAGCATGGAACCGCCGCTGCATCCGGAAGAAGAGCCGGAGCTCGAAGCGCTCCCGCCGAGGCAGCTCATATCGGCATTCAGAACTCTTGAAAATGCATTCAATACCATAATTCTTTTTCCTTTCCTGTATCTTTCGATATTATACGAAAAAACGCGCGGTTCGTCAATAGCCGTTTGTGAAATCTTTGTAATATGCAAAAAAGGGAGGAACTCCTCCTCCCTCTTACAGATGCATCATCCGCTGTGTTTTCTGGATGACCTTCTTTCCGTCGCGCTTCATGCGGCGCGGTATATCCGGATACAGCGTACACATGGCCGTTGCGGCAGCCGCCGCGCCGACCGCCATTCCGATCCCGAGCATTGCCATTCGCATGCGATCACCTCTTTCTTTTTTGAGGTTAGTATGCGAATCTGAACTGCAATTATTCCGCTTTCGGCGATTCCTCTTTTTGTTTTTTGGAGCGATAATCCGCGATCGCCGCCTGTACCGCTTCCTGCGCAAGCACCGAGCAATGGATCTTTACGGGCGGAAGTCCTTCGAGCGCTTCCACGACCGCTTCGTTGGTCAGCTTTTCGACCTCGGAAAGCGGTTTGCCCTTGATGAGCTCCGTCGCCATCGAGCTGGTCGCGATCGCCGCGCCGCAGCCGAACGTTTTGAACTTGACGTCCTCGACGACCTCGTCGTCATTGATCTTCAAAAACATCTGCATGATGTCGCCGCACTTGGCGTTACCTACGGTGCCGACGCCGGAAGCGTCCGGAATCTCACCGACATTGCGCGGATGCTGAAAATGATCCAAAACTTTTTCCGAATACTGCATTATTCAATTCCTCCTTTGGGATAAATCGGGGACATATCTCTGAGCCGCTGTACGATCGGCGGCAGAGTCTCCAGTACATAGTCGATCTCTTCCTCTGTTGTAAACTCAGAAAGCGTCATTCGGAGAGATCCGTTGGCTTCCTCGTGCGAAATGCCCATGGCAAGCAGCACATGGGACGGATCCAGAGAACCGGACGTACACGCAGAACCGGACGACGCCGCAATGCCCTTGAGGTCAAGCATCAGAAGGATACTTTCGCTTTCGATGTAACGAATGCCGAAATTGACGTTGTTCGGAAGGCGCTTCACACGATCGCCGTTCAGATGCACGGCTTTGATCCGTTCCTCAACGCCCGCGATCAGCTTGTCGCGCAGCGCCGTCATCTTCGCCATGTTCGCGTCCAGATTCGCCGTCTGGATCTCAAGCGCCTTTGCAAGCCCGACGATGCCCGGAACGTTCTCCGTGCCCGCGCGCTTTTTGTTCTCCTGTCCGCCGCCGGTGATCATGGCGGGAACGCGAACGCCTTTGCGGATATAAACCGCGCCGACACCCTTCGGGCCGTGGAACTTATGTGCCGTAAGTGTCAGAAGATCGATATTCATATCCTGTACGTCGACCGGAATATGCCCGATTGCCTGCACCGCGTCGGTGTGGAACAGAACGCCCGCTTCGCGGCAGATAGCGCCGATCTCCTTGACCGGTTCGATCGTGCCTACCTCGTTGTTCGCCATCATGACGGACACAAGGATCGTGTCGGGACGGATCGCCGCCCTGACCGCTTCGGGATCGACGAGACCGTTCCGATCGACGTCCAGATATGTCACCGTTGCAAGACCCTTGTCCTCCAGCTCATTGAGCGTGTGCAGGATCGCGTGGTGTTCGATCTTCGACGTGATGATGTGATTTCCCTTTTTGCGATACGCATACGCGACGCCGCGCAGGATCATGTTGTCGCCCTCGCTGCCGCCGCCGGTAAAACAGATCTCGGCAGGGTTCGCTGCGTTCAGGCACTTTGCGACGGTCCGCCGTGCATCATCCAGGCCCTTGTACGCATCGCGCGCGAAGCCGTGAAAGCTCGACGGATTGCCGTAATATTCCGTATAGTACGGGATCATCGCCTCGATGACCTCGGGCAGCACCTTTGTGGTGGCTGCATTGTCAAGATAAACGTGCATGTTCGATCCTCTTTTTCTGTTCGATATGATCTTCGGTAAGCTCTCCGATGGTGGTTTCCTCCAACACGGCGTTGATACGGCTCTGCAGCTTCAGAAACAGCGGACGAGCCGAGCAGGTGCACGCGTTTTCACAGACATTCGCGCCGCTGCCTACGCAGTCGACCACGTCCGTACTGCCCTCGAGCGCGCGCAGCACCTCCAATACGCTGATTGCCGCCGGCTCCTTCGTCAGCAGATACCCGCCGCTTTTTCCGCGCGTCGTTTTGACGATCCCCGCGGTTTTCAGCGATCGCATCAGCTGTTCCAGATACGCTTCCGAAATGCCCTGCTCCGTCGCCACAGCCGACAGCGAAACCGGACCGTCTCCGTATCTTGCCGCAAGCTCGACGACAGCCCGCAAACCGTATGTACCTTTTGTCGAAAACTTCATCTTCAATCCCTACCGTTTCACTCGGCTTTATCTTACAGACATCTTTTCCAAAAGTCAAGTGATTTACTCGCCTTTTCAAAATATACTTTCTCCGCTTTGCGTCGTGACATTCGGATCATTCTGTGGTATGATACTACAAATGTACAAGCGAGGACACGATCGGTGATACAGACAATTCTATGGGATGTTGACGGAACGCTGCTGGATTTCGGCGCAGCGCAGCGCGCGGCGCTTTCTACGCTGTTTTCGGAATTCAAGCTCGGCGCGTGCACGGACGCAATGGCTGCCCGCTACGATGCGATCAATCACAGCTTTTGGGAACGGCTCGAGCGCGGCGAGATCACAAAGCCCGAGGTGCTGATCGGCAGGTTCGAGCAGTTCTTTTCGGAGTTCGGCATCGATCCCTCCGTTGCCGTGCCGTTCAATGACCGGTACCAGCTCTGTCTCGGAGACACGATCGTGTGTCGGGACGATTGTCTGCGGCTTCTGGATTTCCTCCGCGGCAGGGTAAAACAATATGTCGTTTCAAACGGTACGGTCGTTGCGCAGACGAAAAAGCTTGACCGGTCCGGCATCGGCAAGCGTATGGACGGCGTGTTCCTTTCGGAGGAGCTCGGTGCGGAAAAGCCGAGTCCGGCATTTTTTGACAAGGTTTTTGACGCGATCGTACCGGTCGACCGCAGCGAAGTGATGATCGTCGGTGATTCTCTCACAAGCGATATGCAGGGCGGCATGAATGCCGGGATCGTTACCTGCTGGTATGATCCGGACGGCGCGCCGGTTCCGAAGGGATACCGCATCGACTATGTGATCGCGAATCTATGGGAATTGCTTCCGCTTTTCGGGTACGCAAAAGAGACGTTATGATCGGGATCGAAGAAATCAAGCCGAAGGAGCTTCCCGCGTTCTGGGACGCGCATATCCGCTATCTTGTTGATGACGGGATCATCTCGGATGAGGAGGACGTCGAATACTTCTCCGGCGATGAATACCGCGGGATCATTGAAGCGCATATGCAACGGGACCGCGATACGCATCATATCGTGTACTTTCGGGAGAACGGAACGCGCATCGGCGCGGCGTCGTACTGCACCTACGAAAGCGAGGACGGCAAATGCTTCATCCTCGATTTCTGGGTCTTCCCCGCATTTCGCGGAAACGGCACGGGGCGCCGCTGCTTTGCGGCGCTGGAGCGATACACGAAAGCGGACGGCGCGAGATATTATGAGATCAACAGCGAAAAGGCGGATTCCGTGCGGTTCTGGAAATCGCTCGGATTCATCGAAAACGGAACGGATGAATATGGGATGCCGCTGTTCATCCGCCGGTAATCGGAGGTTTGTATGATAAGGATCGTTTGCAACGCAGAGGAAAAGCGCAGGATCGCGCGATTGATTCTGGAAGCGCTGCCGGAATGGTTCGGCATTCCCGAGGCTCGCGAGAACTATATCGAGGAAAGCGCGGATGAAATGATGGTCGCATCCTTTGATAACAACGCGCCGAACGGTTTTCTGTGTCTCAAAGAGACCGGAAAGGAAACCGTCGAACTCGCTGTCATGGGTGTTCTCAAAGAATACCACCGGAAAGGGATCGGCACGAAGCTGTTTGAAGCCGCGAAGGAAATCGCGGTCGAACAGGGCTACTCCTTTCTGCAGGTGAAAACCGTACAGATGGGCAAATATGAGGAATACGACCGTACGAACATGTTTTACCTTGCCCTCGGGTTCAAAGAATTTGAGGTATTTCCGACGCTGTGGGACGAATGCAATCCCTGTCAGATCTATGTGATGTCGCTGAAATAAGGAGAGAGAGTCATGAAGATCCACATCATCGGCGGTCCGGGCAGCGGCAAGACCACGCTTGCAAAACAGCTTTCCGAAGAGCTTCAAATCCCGCATTACGACCTTGACGATCTCCAATGGGACAACAGTTCCGTCTACGGTACGAAACGCGATCCGAAGGAGCGCGACGCGCTTCTGACGCAGCTCTTATCCGAGGATGACTGGATCATTGAAGGCGTCTACTACGCATGGTGCGGACGCTGCTTTGCGGATGCAGACCGGATCTATCTTCTGGAAGTCCCCCGCCGTGTGTACCGGCGCAGGATCATCCGGCGGTTTATCCGCAGAAAGCTCGGTATTGAGCCCGGCAAGCGGGAAACGCTGAAATCGCTCTCGGCACTTTTGAAATGGGCGGACAAATACGAGCGGATCAATCTTACGGAGATCAAAAAGATCCTCAGCGCATATCCGGAAAAGGTGATCAAATCGGAGAAGGAATGATGGAAATCACGATCAAAAGAATGGAAACCGACGACGAGATCCGCGGCAAGGCGTATGTCCATTGGGCCTGCTGGCATGAAGCATACGCGGAAATCGTCAACGCGGCGTATCTTGAAAAGCTGACGCTCGAAAAATGCGAACAAATGGCGTTTCAATGGCGGGACAACCTTCTCATCGCAAAGGACGGCGATCGCGTCGTGGGATTTGCCGGATACGGCGAAGCGGCGCCGGACACCGGTGAACTCTTTGCGCTGTACGTTATAAAAGAGTATCGCGGCACCGGCGCTGCGCGGTCGCTGATACAGGCGGCGCTTGAACGACTGTCGGCGTACAAGACGATCTGTCTGTGGGTGCTGAAAGAGAATCCGCGCGCAATTCGTTTTTATGAAAAACGCGGCTTTTCGGCGACCGGTGAGGAACAGTACCTTCCATCCGTCGGGGCATCGGAGATCCGTATGATCCTAAACAAATAACGCATGTTACTGCAAACGTAAGAGGCTGCCAAGAAGGGAGTCAGAATCCGCGTTCTTCGGACGGGAATAATCTCAAAGCGGGGATCAAAACTCCGCGCTTTATCTCGCACTGCGAGCGCGCGAGGTTTTGTTGACCGGCCGAAAACGCAGATAGTTTGCGGTGAAATCATAAAAAAGAAAAGGCGTTTTGCGCCTTTTCTACCGACAAGTTTTTCTTTACAACTCCTCGCCGCAAACGGTCTGGCCCCATTATTGACAGACTGCGGGAGAGGCGATTGCCTCCCCCGTCTATGTTTTGGATTACAGTGCCTGATCGATGAATGCGGCGATCTGCTGCTTCGGACGCGCGCCGGCGCTCTGGTCGATGATGTCGCCGTCCTTGAACAGAACGAGATTCGGGATCGAGCTGATGCGATAGCGCATGCAGAGCTCCTGTTCTTCGTCCACGTTGACCTTCATAAATACGACCTTGCCCGCGTATTCTTCCGAAAGCTGTTCGATGAACGGACCGATCATGCGGCACGGACCGCACCAGGTCGCCCAGAAATCCACCAGAACGGGAAGCTCGCCGTTGATGACTTCATTGAAGTTTTCGTTTGTGCCTGTGATAATGTTTGCCATTGGTTTTGCTCCTTTCTGTTTATACGATCATTCTTCCTCAGGAACGACTGCGATATGCAGCTCCGCAAGCTGTTTGTCGTCGACCGGATCGGGCGCGTTGGTCAGCGGGCAGGATGCGTTCTGCACCTTCGGGAACGCGATGACGTCGCGAATGCTCGCTGCGCCGCAGATCAGCATGGTGACGCGGTCGAGACCGTATGCCAGTCCGCCGTGCGGCGGCGTGCCGTACTTCAACGCATCCAGCAGGAACTTGAACCGCGCTTCCGCCTGTTCCTTAGAAAGACCGATAACGTCGAACATCTTTGCCTGCAGCTCGGTCGAGTGAATACGGATCGAACCGCCGCCGATCTCGTTGCCGTTGAGCACGATATCGTACGCCTTGGCGCGGACTTTGCCGGGATCGGTGTCCAAAAGCGGAAGATCCTCGTCCATCGGGCTTGTGAACGGATGGTGCATCGCAACAAAACGGTTCTCCTCCTCGCTCCACTCAAGCAGCGGGAACTCGACGACCCACAACAGATTAAACTTCTTCGGGTCGA
>JAEEGK010023595.1_pt1 | contig 12815 bp, 9 predicted proteins | sample 8958771 | NCBI WGS metagenome assembly JAEEGK01 (sample SAMN16246547, study PRJNA631951) | gut metagenome | biome: gut microbiome; feature: rumen; material: SC-attached | host: Bos | place: Iran: Karaj | collected 2018-10 | reverse complement strand
ATGATCAGGACGCATCACAATGCTTTCACCTCGCTTCTGCTGAATCTCCAAGAACGCTTTCATCACTTCATACATAGGCACATCGCCTTCCAAGTGATTGGCCTCATGGAAATTACCTTCAGCATCACGTTGTGTGCTGCGCAAGTGTACAAAGTGGATGCGATTTGCAAAGCGACGCATCATATCGGGGAGGTCATTCTCTGCACTCACACCCAAGGAACCCGTACAAAGACAGAGTCCGTTGCTCTGATTTGGCACTGCCTCAATCAGTTTCTGGAAATCTTCTGCACGGCTCATAATACGTGGAAGGCCTAATATGGAGCATGGGGGGTCATCTGGATGAATCACCAACTTCACGCCAGCCTCATCAGCTACAGGAGTCACCTGCTTGAGGAAAAAGATGAGGTTGTCACGCAACTTCTCTGGCGTGATACCCTTGTATCTATCCAACTCCGCTTGGAACTGCTCCAATGTAAAACTCTCCTCAGAACCAGGAAGACCTGCAATCATGTTGCGTGTCAGCAACTGCTTATCCGCCTCTGTCATCTGCTCATAGCGAGCCTTAGCCTTGGCTATCTCTGTGTCAGAATACTCCTTCTCTGCCCCTGGACGTTTCAAGATAAAGAGATCGAATGCCACGAAAGCTGCTCGCTCAAAACGCAGGGCACGACTGCCATCAGGCATCTCGTAAGCGAGATCAGTGCGTGTCCAATCGAGTACAGGCATAAAGTTGTATGTCACCACCGTAATGCCGCACTTGCCCAGATTACGCAAACTCTCCTTATAGTTCTCTATGTAATGCAGGTAGTCGCCAGTCTGCGTCTTGATATGCTCATGCACTGGCACACTCTCCACCGCACTCCAACGCAGTCCAACTTCCTCGATGATCTGCTTGCGCTTCAGTATCTCTTCTACCGTCCAAACCTCGCCATTAGGAATATGATGCAAGGCTGTCACCACCCCCGTGGCTCCTGCCTGTTTGATGTCCCACAAACTCACAGGGTCGGTAGGACCATACCATCTGAATGATTGTTCACAAAGTACCATAGTCGTTAAATTGAGAAAACATTAAAGCCACCATCTACCACAGCCACCGTTCCAGTTACGAACTTGGAAGCATCACTGATCAGATAATGGATGGTTCCGCAAAGCTCTTCAGGTTGTCCCATGCGCCCCATCGGTGTCTGATGGATGATGTCCTGTCCGCGTTGTGTCCAAGAACCATCGGGATTAGTCAGCAGCGTACGGTTCTGCTCCGTGAGGAAGAAACCTGGGGCAATGGCATTCACGCGGATGCCCTCACCGAATTTCTTCGCCACTTCCGTAGCCATGAAAGCCGTGAAGTTGGAGATTCCAGCCTTAGCCACTCCATAGCCACCTACACGTGTCAAGGGTCGGAATGCCGACATGCTGGAGAAATTCACTATCACACCCTGTTTCTGTTCTGCCATAGGCTTCAAAAATACCTGTGTAGGCAGCAGCGTACCCGTGAGGTTCAAGTCCTGCACCCGCTGAAAGTCCTCCACCTTGAGGTCGAAGAACGTTCCATCAGGCGCGATGGTTGCTCCTGGCATATTGCCCCCCGCAGCATTCAGTAGCACATCCACCCGTCCGTAGGCCTTCAGCACATCTGCCAGATTCTGTTCCAGACTCTCACGGTTCAGCACATCGCCCTGCAGGAAGATGGCCTCCCCACCCTTGGCGCGAATACCTTCCACAATCTTGTTACCTACTTCAGCCTTGCGTCCCAGCACAGCCACTTTAGCTCCTTGCTCAGCAAGGTAGGCAGTGATGCAGCGTCCCAGCACACCCGTGCCACCTGTCATCACCACCACTTTTCCTGTAATATCAAATAAAGATTTCATTTTCTTTATGCTTTTATATTATTGAGGATTGAGAATTGAGGATTGAGAATTAGGCTTCGCTATGTTCCATCCGCAAGGTTAATTTTCAATTTTCAATTCTCAATTTTCAATTTATCTTTGAACTCTCCCCGAAGCATCGCCTCCTGCCAATGCCTCTACTTCTGCCACACTCACCATGTTCACATCACCAGGGATGGTATGCTTCAGTGCCGAGGCAGCTACGGCAAACTCCAGTGCTTCGCCTTGGGTCTCCTTCGTCAGCAGACCATGGATCAAGCCGCCAGAGAAGGAGTCGCCACCTCCCACTCTATCCACAATAGGGAAGATGTCGTAACGCTTGCTTTCATAGAACTCCTTACCATCGTAGATCATAGCCTTCCAACCATTATGAGAGGCTGAGAACGATTCGCGGAGTGTAGAAACCACGTATTTGAAACCAAACTCCTTACGCATAGCCTTGAAGATGCCCTTGTAACCCGCTGCATCGGTCTTACCACCTGTCACATCAGCATCGGGTTTGAAGCCTAGGCACAATTCTGCATCCTCCTCGTTGCCTATGCACACATCGACATACTGCATCAACGGACGCATGATGCTCTGTGCCTTCTGACTGGTCCACAATTTCTTACGGAAGTTCAGGTCGCACGATACGGTCACTCCATGACGCTTGGCAGCCTCGCAAGCCAACTTTGTCAGCGCTGCAGCTGCATCTGAGATGGCAGGTGTAATGCCGCTCCAATGGAACCAATCGGCTCCCTCCATGATGGCATCGAAATCGAAATCTTCAGGTTTAGCTTCAGAAATAGAAGAATGGGCACGGTCGTAGATCACCTTACTGGGACGCATCGACACACCCGACTCCAGATAGTAGATACCCACACGATCACCCCCACGGGCAATGAAGTCGGTATGTACGCCAAACTTCCGCAGTGAGTTCACCGCAGCTTGCCCTACCTCATGGGTGGGAAGCTTGGACACAAAGTAGGCATCATGCCCATAATTTGCCAGACTCACTGCCACATTGGCTTCTCCGCCGCCATAGTTCACATCGAAACTATCCGACTGCACTATGCGACTGTTTCCAGGACTTGACAGGCGCAGCATAATCTCGCCCATCGTCACTATTTTCTTGCTCATAATAACAATAATAAAATATCTTTCTACAAAGATAAGAAAAACCACAATTATTGCCTAGTAATGATGGGTATTTTGCATAAAAAACCACATTTTCTCGAAATCCCACTTCTATGCTAGAGAAATAACCCCTTGCGGTAGCTCTGTCGTAATTCCATTGAGGGAAAGCCGTAATATCTCACCCTTATCCCTATAATTTAGGAAACCAAAATGAGGCATAAAACCACCAACACCACCATTGCCACTTCTGCTTTGCGATTCACTTTTACAGATACCTCCATATCCGCAGTGGTGAGTTCACGAGGATTATTGCCAATATAAGGTTTATCGAAGAGCTCCCCAAAATAGTAATGCGGACCACCAAAACGGCAATCAAGGATGCCAGCAAGGGCACTTTCGGGATAGCCAGAGTTGGGACTGGCATGTTGGGGACCATATTTCCACACAAAGGACAGGAGATCAAGCCGGCCTGCTACGAGTAGCATCAGCAAAGCCGTGAGACGGGCTGGGATGTAATTCGCCACATCATCCACCCGAGCTGGGATACAGCCAAACTGCAGGTAGCGCTCACTGTGATAGCCCACCATCGAATCGAGAGTATTTACCATCTTGTAGGCCATCATGCCAGGCACACCCAGCAAAGCATACCAAAAGAGCGGGGCTATCACCCCATCACTAAGATTCTCTGCCAAAGTTTCAAGGGCTGCGGTACGTATCTCCTGCGCTGAAAGTTCGGAAGTATCGCGCCCCACGATGCGCCCCACCTGTACGCGACCTTCCTCCAAAGAGCGATCCACCGCACGGAAGACCTCACACACCTCACGGATTAGGGTGGTACCTGCCAAACAGTAGAATATCAGGATAGCTTCCAAAGCGGTCTTCAGAGAAATATGTACGCTTCCACAGAGTCTTATCAACCAGTAAGTCACCACATAAACCAGCAGCACTAAACCAATGCCCATCAAGGCCCCTTTCAGTTTGCGATAAGTCCCCTGATTAAGATGATGTTCACAGAAGCTGATCAGTTTACCAAACCACACAATGGGATGTGGCAAGGTCACGGGATCTCCGAAAAGAAGGTCGGCCCCCCACCCTAACAGCAACGGCAATATGGGAATCAGATAGTCAGCCATTCCGCAATGCTCTCCACCAATAAGTCGTTTTCTTCAGGATCTTGTGTAGCGACGCGGAAATAAGTGTCGTCCAAGCCCTCGAAATTTGAGGCATCACGTATCAAGATGCCTTTCTCCTGTATGAGCCATTCTTTCAATGCAGAGGCTTTTCCCATGCGTAGCCGCACCAACATGAAGTGCGTATCGGTATCCCAAACCTCCAAAGCACCTAGGGATTGCAAACGCTCACGCAGACGGGCAGTTTCTTTCAGATAGGCATCCAGTGATTTTGGCACACACACGTCTCCATGTTGCAAAAGCCACTCTCCTGCTTCCAATGCCAACGCATTCACCACCCAAGGCATCTGATGATTACGCAATCGCTGCAACAAGGCGCTGTCGCCTGTCACATACCCTAATCGCAATCCAGGAATGGCAAAACGCTTGGTCATGCTGTGAAGTAGCAGCACGTTGCCACGCTCCAACGCCTCACGCTCCGTGAGCAGATATTTCATGGTAAAGTCCTCGTACGATTGGTCGATGACAAACAACACCTGTGGATTATGCTCCAGCAACAGGCGCAGTTCCTCCAATGGCACCATCTGCCCTGTGGGATTATTGGGGTTGCAGAGCCAAAGCATGCGCACCTCTTCTGGCAGAAGATACCCTTCACGGGCTGATGGCAACAGGAACAATGATTTTACCTGATGACCATGCATACGACAGGCATCGGCATACTCACTGAAGGTAGGTTGGAAGACAGCCGAACTGCTACCTGCAAAACTCTGTGCAATGAGATAGATGGCCCCTGTAGCACCACTGCTCACCAATACTTCATCAGACTCGATGTGCAGTTCGTTGGCCAGCACCTTTTCAAGCCGAGAAGCATCAGGTGCAGGATAGCTACCGATAACCTCCAATCGTCCCTTTAAAAACTCTTTCAGCGCCTGCAAATCGGCATGGCTGTAGATGTTACTGCTGAAGTTGGCCACTATCGGCCTACCGTATTGATATATGTCATCTCCGTGTCCCTTAATCATTGCTGCTGAGTATTTTATACACCAATTCCATATCTACATGCTGACGAACATGGTCAGCCAGACGGTCGTATTGTTCTTCCTTGAATGCTTTATAGTCGAATGGCTGCTCCGCCTCTCCGATCTTATCCTTGAAGCGCGATAGCAGGAACTCTATGAATCGGGCATTGTCCAAGATGCCGTGGATGTAAGTACCCATACAAGAAGAATTCACGATACAACCATCGGTATGTCCGTCTTCGAAGCGAGCCAAAGGTTGTGCATCGTCTTCCAGCATACGAGTGCTACCCATATGTATTTCGTAACCCTCCATCAATGGCAAATTCTCATCCTCAGGAAGCAAGTGGAACTTGTTCTGACGGGTGACTTTCTCACCTGTCATCGACGTACTGATAGGAAGCAAACCAAGCCCAGGTAATCGCTCGATCTCCCCTTCTACATGGTCGGGATCCAACACCTCAGTACCCATAAGCTGATAACCTCCGCAAATACCCAGCACAGTAGCCCCCTCACGATGTGCTCGGATTACAGCCTGTGCCACGCCATTGCGACGAAGTTCATAGAGGTCAGAAAGGGTGCTCTTAGAACCAGGCAAGATGATAATATCCGCCTTCTTCAGGTCGTCCGTATTATTTGTATAAAAAAGGTGTACCCGCGGATCACGCTCCAGCACGTTGAAATCGGTAAAGTTGCTCAGATGGCGAAGCAGCACCACTGCCACATTGACCTTTCCACGCTCTGCCTGCATAGATTTGGCAGCCAAGTCCACAGAGTCTTCTTCTTCTACATAAATGTCCTTAAAATAAGGCACCACGCCTATCACAGGCACATGACAGAGGTCCTCCAACATCTTCACGCCGCTCTCAAAAAGGCGGATATCGCCACGAAACTTATTAATTAGGATGCCCTTGATATGCTTTCGCTCTTCAGGACGCAACAGTTCGATACTGCCATATACGCTGCCAAAGACACCTCCACGATCAATGTCACCCACCAAAATTACATCAGCACCTGCATGCATTGCCATAGGCATGTTCACCAAATCACTATCACGCAGATTAATCTCGCTGATGCTACCAGCTCCCTCCATCACAATAGGATTATAGCGTGCAGCCAGACGGTCGTAGGCCTCACACACCGCTTGACGCAGTTCTTCTCTCCCCTCCTTACGAAAGTAATCGTAAGCATGGCGGTTACCAATAGGTTTGCCATTCAGCACCACCTGACTGGTATGATCGGAGCTTGGTTTAAGCAGCAAGGGATTCATGTCGGTATGACAAGGAATGCCCGCCGCTTCTGCCTGTACGGCTTGGGCACGACCTATCTCCAGTCCCTCAGGGGTAGCATAACTATTCAGAGCCATGTTCTGCGCCTTGAAAGGAGCCGGATGATAGCCGTCTTGTTTGAAGATACGACAGAAGGCAGCAGCAATCACACTCTTGCCTACATCGCTGCCTGTTCCTGCAAACATCAAAGGATGTAGAATCTTATGTTTCTGTTTATCCATAACAAGATACAAAAATACAGCTTTCAGCCTTAAAATCCAATAAATAGAGTTCCAATTATTAAAAGGAATTATTCAAATCAACAAAACAAAGCGGCCTTCTTTGACGAACAAAAAAAATGAGTTATCTTTGCAGAGTATTTGGTAGCCTCGAACGATTCATTTATCGAGGCGAAAGGGAATCCGTGTGAAAATCCGGAGCTGTTCCTGCAGCTGTATTCTCCCTCATTGTCTTGTCACCACATGTGTCACTATTCTGCCAACGGAATGGGAAGACCCAGACAAGACGGAGAAAGCCAGAAGACCTGCCAATACTTGATTAATAATTTGTACAAAGCCTCCAGGTAAGAGGTAATGAACATCTGTGCAAAAAAGAATAAACATGAGAAGGATTTTCAGTTTATGCATTATCAGTATTCTGATGGTGACATTTCAGGCATGCAACTCTTCTTCTAAGAAGACGACAGTGATAATGGAAGGCGATGACAATGCCGCTTTGAATACAGTCGTTGAAACCTCCTATGCCGAGGGGTTTACGGTAAAGAACTTGGAGAATGGTGTACACCTCGTAAGTGTATCAGACCCTCAGAAAGACGAAGACCTGGTGCCTATTAGCTATCAGTTTGCCTTAATTCCCAAAGGTGTAGAATATGATGTGCCTGAAGGCTATACACCGGTACAAGTGCCCATCAGTCGTACCATCGTCATGACCATGTTACAATTATCCAATTTTACTGCCCTTGATGCACATGAAGTGGTCAAAGGCATTACGGGCACTCGTAACCTCTTCGATGCGGACATGAATCAACGAGTGAATGATGGACGGACAGTGAAGATAGGTATGGAGGGCAACTTCGACGTAGAGCTTATTCTGGCTGCCAACCCCGATGTTATCTTCATCTCCCCTTTCAAGCGAGGCGGCTATGATGTGATGAAAGATACAGGCATTCTACTTATTCCTCACTTGGGTTACAAGGAACTAAATCCATTAGGGCAAGCAGAATGGATAAAGTTCGTAGGTATGTTCATCGGTAAGGAAAAAGAAGCCAATGAGGTATTTCAAGGCATCGAAAGTCGGTACAATGAGATAAAGGAACGTGCCACTGCCGTCCAGACCAAGCCCACAGTATTTAGTGGTGAAATGCAGGGTGGCAATTGGTATGCCGTCGGTGGAAAGAACTACCTGGCTCAGATTTTCCGCGATGCAGGAGCCGAGTATGTTATCAACGACAACAATACAGGTGGTGTACACATAGAGTTCGAGCAAATGTATGCCACTGCTGCCAATGCAGACTATTGGCGTATACTCAATAGTTTTACGGGGGATTTCTCCTACGAGGCTCTCAAAAAATCAGAACCAAGAAACGAGTTGTTCAAGGCATTCAAGGAGAAAAAAGTGATCTACTGCAACATGAAGCAAACGCCCTACTACGAACTTTCACCTGTAAATCCCGATCTGCTGCTTAGCGACTTTGTAGCCATCTTCCATCCTGAACTGATGCCTGCAGATTATCAGCCTACTTTTTATTATTTATTGAAATAAGATGCGTCGAAACATTTTCCTCATAGTATCCCTGGTAGTACTCATCGTGCTTCTATTCTTCCTTAACCTGTTACTTGGCACAGTGGAGATACCTGCTCGCGATGTGTTCAGCATCCTTATGGGTGGTTATGAAGGAAATGAGATATGGCGTAACATCGTGCTACAGTCACGCGTTCCTCAAGCACTTACTGCCTTGGTAGCTGGTGCGGGACTGGCTGTAAGCGGCTTGCAGATGCAAACCGTTTTCCATAATCCTCTGGCTGGCCCTTCTGTCTTAGGTATCTCCAATGGTGCCTCTTTGGGTGTAGCCTTCGTGGTACTACTAAGTGGTTCTATAGGTGGCACAGCACTGAGCAGACTTGGCTATATGGGAGATGCAGCTATTTCTATTTCAGCCATTATTGGTGCCTTGGCTGTTATGGGACTTATCGTCTATGTGTCGCAGAAAGTAAAGGGCCATGTCACGCTGCTCATCATCGGTGTGATGATAGGCTACTTGGTGACAGCTATCGTTGGTGTTTTGAAGTTCTTCTCTCCCGAAGAGGATGTGAAGGCCTACGTGGTATGGGGATTAGGAAGTTTCGCCCGTGTGTCGGGTGGCCAGATGATGCTGTTTGTCTCACTGATGGCGGTATTACTGCCCCTCAGCATGCTGTTGGTCAAGACCATGAACCTGCTTCTCCTTGGTGATAAGTACGCACGCAATTTAGGGTTTAATATCCGCCGTGCACAAACCCTTGTCATTCTGAGTTCAGGTATCTTGGTAGCCATCGTCACTGCCTATTGCGGACCCATCATGTTTATCGGTTTGGCTGTTCCACACCTTGCCCGTGCCCTTTTCCGCACCAGTGACCATCGCATCCTTATGCCATCTACGCTGCTCACAGGTGCAGCCCTTGCCTTACTCTGCAATCTTATCTCCAGGCTCCCAGGTTTCGAGGGAGCCTTGCCAGTCAACTCCGTCACAGCACTCATAGGTGCTCCTGTCATCGCCATGGTACTGTTCAGAAAGAACAAGGGAGTCCTTGAAGAGTAGAAGATCATTTTGTCTCATAATTTGTTAACAACTAACTAAATTATAAAAACATGAAAGCAAAAGTTATTTTCACCTGCCTGCTTGCACTGAGTCTTTCAGTAACAGCACAAAACATCAAAGGTAATGGGGAATGGAAAGAAATCCAACCCAATGAGATCAGTATCAATCCTATCAATTTGTATCAAGACTGGATAGTTTTGGCAGTGAACAACGAGGAAAAGCCCAATGCCATGCTTCTGACCATGGGCACACTGGGTGCCTTCAGAGGAAAACCCATTGCCTCTATCTTCGTAAACGAAAGTCGTTACACCTACGAACTGCTCGAGAAGTGCGAATACTTCACGCTGGCAGTATTTCCAGAGCAGTACAAGGAGAACGTACGTTATCTTGGACAACATTCTGGCAGGGATGGCTCAGACAAGATAAAGGATGCCGGATTCCAAGTAAGCAAGACCGAACTAGGGAATCCGTTCTTCGATCAGGCCAACCTCGTGATAGAGTGTCGGATGATCTATACAGGCAAATGGGATGAGAGCAGACTGGACGACAGCATCAAATCGGCTTTTTACCGCGATGGCGAACGCCGCCCTGCACACCAGCAGTTTATTGGCGAGATTGTACACGTTTGGCAGAAGTAAAAGCCATAGCATAGGAAGGCTTTCTATTGATGTATCCCTCCCCGCTCATCTATCAGCAGGATGGTGAGTTCACCTTGTGGAAGAAGTGGGGCGCAATGCTCTCTGCAATGAGTAATGACTACCCGACAGAAGGCAGGTATAAGTGATGGAGGAACGATGTTCCAGAGTTCACGGGCCAGAGTCATGGCCTCTGCCTTCTCCACCACAAAAGAGTCACAACCAGCCTCTAAGAGCATCTGATGGATGAATGCCTTGTTCATCAGCACTTTCTTGCTGTGCGTATCGAGGTTTCCTTCAGCAAGCTTCACCGCCTTGCCCAGCATAATGCCAAGTGTGACTTGGGGGATTCCCAGTTCTGCCGCTATCTTGATGGACTCTCCGATGAAGTTGCCATATTCTACGAAGCAAGTTGAAGGCAGGTCGGGATAAACCGCCTTGACATACTGTTCACTTTTAGCACCGCTGTTGATGACTACCCTATCGGCTCCTGAAGCCTTTGCCACCTCCATACATTTACGGATGGAGCCTATAAACCCTTCCTCAGAAAAGGGCTTGATGATACCACTCACCCCAATGATGCTGATGCCTCCCACGATACCCAGACGAGGATTGAAGGTACGACGAGCAATGGCTTCTCCCTCTGGCACGGAGATGGTAACTATAACGTTTCGCCGTAGGTTATCCCATAGCATTTCACGAGGGGCTTTATTAATGGCTGGTGAACCTGGGGGATAGTCGAAGCCAGCTTGGGTGATAGTGCCTATCCCCTCTCCTCCCCTCACTTCGAAATGGTCGGAGGGTGTAAGGGTGACATGTATCTCGATACCACGGGTCACATCGGGATCGTCGCCACTATCTTTCCTAATAGAACAGGTATTAGGAGGCGTATCTAAATACTTGATATCTCCCACCATGATGGTTTCGCCATTAGGCAAACGCACAGGTACGATGGATGGCGTTTCATGTTCAAAGAGTTTCTTGGCCGCTGCCATTGCAGCAGCTGTGGCACAAGTGCCAGTAGTAAGTCCACTATGTAATGGATAGAATTCAGGAAGTAATATTTCGACCATGCGACGTAAGCCGTGTTCTCCATTGACCTGATGGAAGACAGCTGGGGTTGGAGGACGTTTAATAGCGATCAACTGGATACCTGAGGCACGGGCTGCCTCCACTTTCGATTGGAAACCTCCAGTTAGTCCACTCTCTTTCAGCAACACCGCATCGGGCTTCAGACTTTGAAGGATGGATTTCTCATCCTCTCCTTCCTGATAAAAACAAAGTTGCCCATCCACTGCCCCTTGCTTATGAGCTAAAGCAATGGAACTTTCTCTAGGAAGGATGCGATAAAAGAGTTTGACACCTTTCATTTCGAGAGGTTTCAGTTTAGAGATGGTCTGCACACCTGTGGTGGCCAGTAATACAGGATAGTTTGTTGGTACTTGCGTATAATCGTCACACCAGATGATGTCCTTTTCTCTTGGAGGATAGATGCGTTCGAAGCGAATGGCTGGGATACCTAAACGTGTAGCTACATTTGCCACCGTTTGATGAAGTGTAGCAGCAAAAGGATGAGCTGCATCAATCAGCAGCCTGATGCCTTTTTCTTGACAGAAAGTCCGCATAGCAACTTCATCCATCGCACCATCAATGCGTAAGCCATGATGTAGGGTGATATCTTGCTCCCCTGTCTTTGTGGAGTAGTAGAAGACGCTGCCTGCTTCCTCTAACTCTTTTACTGCCTTGCGACCTTCTGTGGTACCGCCAAATACGAGTATCATTCCTCTCCTTTTCTGAACAGGTGGGTGAAATGCTTGTTGTATAGTTCGGACAATCCATGACGATTGTCGATAGCCTCGCCTACAACCAACATGGTGGTTAGCGTCAGTTTGTTCTCTTGCACTATTTTCGCCAAGTCCTTCAGCTCTCCACGATAGATGCGCTGGTCTTTCCATGTGAGGTGATAGCAAGCTGCTACGGGAGTCTCAGGCGGATACTCGACCAATAGTTCACGCTGCACATCTTCTACAATGGCAGCACTGAGGAAAATACACATGGTACTTTGGCTTCTTGCCAACAAATGAAGTTTCTCCTTATCGGGCATAGGAGTACGACCTTCTCCACGTGTGAGGATAATGGTCTGCACACGTTCGGGTATTGTAAACTGACTGCGCAGTTCTGCTGCTGCTGCCAAGAACGAGGAGATGCCTGGCGTGATGTGATAATCCATACCTTCCTTGTCGAAAAAAGCCATCTGCTCCTGAATAGCTCCAAAGATACAGGGATCGCCCGTATGCAGACGCACGATGTATTTCCCCTGATCATAGAATGACTTCATCAAGGCACATTGTTCTTCCAGTGCCATTGATGCAGAGGAACGCACCACTGCCCCCGTTTTGGCGCAATGAGTCAACTCTTCAGGCACCAAACTTCCTGCATATAGTATCAAATCAGCTTTTTCCAACAACTTACGTCCCCGCACGGAGATAAGGTCAGGGTCACCTGGTCCGGCACCCACTATCTCCACATGCCCCCTTCTCTGTTCACGCAAGTGCGCATAATCAATGGCAAGGGCAGCCGTCCAGTTCCTTCCCTTCACTTTCTCTATCAAAAGCTTACCATGATTGGAACCCAAGATAGCTGCGGCTTCACATACACTAGGAGTTCCTACATGTTTACTTACTGTATTGCTTGGATTAGGAACCTTTACCTTAGCCAATTCCTCAGCAGAGAAGAAACGCACCTCCTCATCGTTTTCTTCCAGTACTTCAATGAAAGGCTCATTGGCCTTCATATCGATGGTACAATACTGTTTGGCACAAGGTAAGATGCCACGATCAGCAAAAGCTTCATCTATCTCATCGTAAATGACTTCAGCGGGTTCTGCCTGATGTGCCAATCCGAAACCTATCGTTGCCACCTTGGGTACGAAATGGAGTTCCAGCACGC
>JAEEGK010023585.1_pt1 | contig 12817 bp, 3 predicted proteins | sample 8958771 | NCBI WGS metagenome assembly JAEEGK01 (sample SAMN16246547, study PRJNA631951) | gut metagenome | biome: gut microbiome; feature: rumen; material: SC-attached | host: Bos | place: Iran: Karaj | collected 2018-10 | reverse complement strand
ATTCAATCTTAAGAGTTGGTTTAATGTACTTCATAATTATCAGCCTCTCCCCCCGCCCTCCCCGAGAGGGAGGGAGCCGAGGTTCCGAGGACTTTTTTATTAGTTTGACATTTTTACTTTAACCATTGTTCCTAGTTCCCCTCTCCTCGGAGCGACTGGGGTCTTAGAGGAGCCACTGAATGTGGCTACGGCCCCACAAAGGGGAGCGAATCCCCATTCGCGACGGAGTTCAGGGTTAGGGGTGAGGCTTTTAGAACAATATTTTCTTACCGTTCACGATGTTGATGCCCTTCTGGAACTTGGACAACTTCTGACCGGCCAGGTTGAAGATGGCTGCATTGTTCTCGTTCACGTTAGCGTTAACGTTACCAATAGCTGTCTCGTCATCAACGTCACCGAAGAAGATCTTAACCAATGGACCAGTATTGCCATCCAGTTCGAGGTATGCCTTGCCTGCAGCAATTGTGCCGCTTTCAGCACGGTAGAAGCATACATCCTTACCTTCGGGCTTAGCCAGTACATACTTGTCAATTGCACTGATGGGCTCGAATGTACCCTTCAGGTCATTCTCCTCAATAGGTTCGGGGATAATCTGTCTCTTAGCCAGAGCCTTGCCGCCGTCAACAGTCTTGTCGTAAACCTTCAGAGCATTCTCAGGAATCTCTTCCTCATCGTTCGGTTCTGATACACCAACCTTGAACTTGTAGGTGTAGGGATCACCCTTCAGGATTACAGGAGTAGCCTCGGGAATGATACCGTCCTTAATCTCAGTTGTTGTGAACCAGGTCTTGTTAATCTTACCAGTGTAGGCTGTAACGGCCTTGGTCTCTACAACCGGAGTTGTACCTACTGTGCCAAGCATAGCGGCATCTGCATCGGTAAGGGCAACATCCCAGAAGCATACCTCGGAAGCATTAACCTGCTTCTCCTCGCCATCGTTATCAACGAAGAGCAGGAACTGCTTGGTATCTCTCATTGCCCATGCATTAACGTCCTGAGCAGTAGTAGGACCACCTACCTTTGTACCATCAACGTAAACAGTGCAACGACTGTCATTCATAACCACAATGATACGATACCATGTGTTGGCGTTGATTGTGCCTTTGTAACCCAAGCCGGCAGAATTAAAGCCCACCTTTCCGTCCTTGATAAAGAAACTTCCGTCCTTCTTGGGAGTATCCTTAAAGTTTACATCATTCTGGAAGAGACAGTTGTAACCGCTGACATCGGGGAAGGAAACGTCAAACATGAATGTATAGGCGCTGGATACTGCGTCAAGCTTTGTGTCAAGCAGGAATCCACCTCCAACGGGAACACTTACTGCACCGTTTTCTGCATCAGGACCAGCGGCTGCTGTAACACCTTCACCATAAACTGATAGAGTTGATGTTCCAAGACCTGCGGTAATGTTGCCGGCATCGTCAAACTTGAATATACCCTTTGCTTTGGGAACAGTGATTTCTGTAGGTTCGGGCAGTGTGACTGCGAAGGGGAAGTATGCGGTAGCATAGCCTGATTCGCCAATAGTGTACTCAATGGTTCCGGGATCCAGAACTTCCCACTGAGAAGCATCAGCAGCGGCCTCCCACCCTACTATAGCACCACTACGGTCACAGTGCAGGCAAGAGAATACCTCGTTAGAGTTAGCACGGAATGCAGCAGTACCGTTCTGAGGAACAACAATGTAGGTACCAGCCTCAGTAGAAGCTGTAACGGCTGCACTCTGTGCAACGGTTGCAGGAGCATACTTGCCCATCAAAGAGACAGAATAGGTATCAGCCCCCGTCTTGGTCAGCTTGACAATCTGCTTGGGAAGATTGCAAACCTTATAGTTACCGTACATGTTAGCATCGCTGGGATCAATACCCATGTAGGTTCCGTAGTACTTGTTCTTGAGGATGTAGTAACCTGTCTCGGGCAGGATATAGCTATTAACGTCAGCCAATGCTGTTTGAAGAGCTTCCTTCATAGCCTTATACTCGTCAAAAGAGCATTCGGTTTTCATGCTTTCGTTGTAACCGATGGCAGCCTTGACTGCATCAGTGAATGTGAAGTACCCCGTGGGCTCTACATAGGGTGCTATCTCGTCTGCTACGAAACTTGCGAAGTTGGTAGGAACGTCAAATACAGTAAATGCAGAACCTGCGTCACTCAGGTTGTTAGCGCTGTTCCAGAACTTAACGCTACCGCCGGCACCGCCAAACTGATTAATGTAAAGGTTGGTACCCGGAACATTCAGAACGAATGAACCGGCAGGAACTGTAGTGTTTGTACTGGAGACAATTCTCCATCGGTGATTTCCCTCGCTGTCACTCATGATGGTAGGAATACCGCTATTTGTTGCCTGTTCAGTTGTCCAACCGAAGCTATAGCCGTCTCCGGCAGCCTTGTTGATGATCTTGAAGCCTTCGTAGCCGTTACCGACAAATGCCCACTGATATGAATCCTCAACGAGACCCATTGTGTTGGCGTTCTGTGTCTTGTATGCACCGTCGTTGTCCTTGACAGCACTGGTTACATACCATGTTGAGCGCATAGCCATATCATACCAGTGTGCGGTAGCAAAGTCAGCGGAAATCTCGAAGGCACCAGTCCATGTGGCTGTATATTCAACGGTTGTATTCAGTTCGCTGATAGTAACATCCGCCTCGCTATAGGTATAGAGAGGAAGCTGGTACTCAGGAAGCAGAGTGGTGATGTGAGCACCCAACTTTGTGGGTTGAGGTTCAGAAGTGAAAATCACATTTCCAAAGGTGTCCTTAATCTTATATGTCACAGTGTAAGCAGGATGGAAATAAGCGTCCAGTTCTGCCAAAGCATCTGTCGGGTCGAAGTCATCAACAGCAACCATGTAGTACATGTTGCCGGGGTCGGGAGTGCTATAATTATTGATAACATATCCCAGAGGCTGGTTGCCGTTGGTGTTAAGATATTTGTCAGTTGCATTGAAGTGCCAGAGGAAATAGGCTTCAACACCATCTTGAGGTACCATCACCATAGCATCCTCTGTGCTAAAGCCAACGGTTGTCAGGTCGAGTGCCACACTTGCATCGTTCTTGACGAACTTCTTCTCGTCGATGCTGAAGATATAGTAGTTACCCTCGTAGTTAAGGAGAGCGAACTTACCGTAGGGCTTTACATTTGCTGCAGCAGCCAAAGCTGTATTAACCATTTTGCCATCGTATGCAATCATTGCACCACGGTCGCAGCCGATGTTGTATGCCTTGTAGTTGCTCAGGTCAGACAGACCCTTTACAACACCAGGCTTCTCGGTACGGGTGATGGTGATTGTGCAGTCGGTGTCACCTACTGTTTCGCTGCTAACTGCATAGTCATAATAGAACTTCTCGTGGAAGAAACCATTGAAGTCCGCACCTGTTCCGGGCAGAGGGCTGATAAGGGAACTGTTAGCTTCCTGCTTTACGGTTTTACTGCTTACCTCTGTTGTGCCGTCACCCTCAACAAGCTTGTAGGTAACGTTGATAGTTGTCAGAGGACCTTCAAAGTCCCAAATATATTCAGCTGTGTAGGAATAGCATGGAGTAACTACATCACCGACCATATAAGTAGTCCAGTGTGTGCGTCCTGCATCATTCCAACTGCTGGTGCCGTCCGCAACATTGCAGGAACGGATGGCGTACTTACCCTCACTGTTCTTGTAGATAATCTGCCTTTCCCAATCAGCACGGTCACCGGTGGAATGATTGTAGTTTCCGGGCGTCAGGTTGGCAACATTGGAACTCAACAAAGGAGAATTGGTGAATCTGTCCGTTCCTGTGTCAATACGGAAACCTGTACCGTAGTTGCCTCCTGAGGTCTGCGAGATATTGAAGTAACCTGCCGCATCTCTTGAACTTGTCAAAGTACCGGATGTGGTTACATAATAGTCGGAACCGCCTACTGTGGTCTTAATGTGGTAGACTCCGTTAGTAATGGCAGCCTTTGCAGCTTCATAGTTTGCGGCATTGTGCTGCGTCTGTGCCATTGTTCCCGTCCATGCCATCGCTGATAGCATAACGGATAAGAGAAGTTTGAATTTCCTCATAACGATTAAATTTAGGTTAGTAATTGTGTTATTTAGTCTTAGAAGATTTAATCTATTTTTAAGTAAAGGTACGGCAAATATACGCTTTATTTGTATAATAGCAAATAATCAGGCCTTTTTTTTTCAGAAAATGCCTTTTTTTTTGTTAACAATGGTTTAATGCCTGTTATTATTGTTAACGGCATACAAAAAAAGCAGCCCCCACATTGCGGGAGCCGCTTAATAAATAAGGTATTGGAAAAATACTGTCCTACTTCATGACTTTCTTGCCGTTGATAATGTAGATACCCTTCTTCAGCTGAGCGTTAACCCTGCGTCCGCTAAGGTCATATACCTCACTGCCGTTCTCGTTCCCGTTAACGGAAACATTATCAATTGCGGTGGCATTGCCGTCAAAGTCCATGAAGAATTCCTTCACTTCAGCATTGAGCTCAAGGTAAGCCTTGCCTGGGGCAATCTGTCCTGATTCTGCCTGGTAGAAGCATACCTCCTTGCCCTCGGGTTTAGCCAGTACATACTTTCCGACAGCATCTATGGGCTCAAAAGTACCCTTCAGCGCATTATCAGCGATTGGCTCAGCGGCACGTCTCTTAACAAGGGCCTTGCCGCCGTCAACCTGGGTCTGATAAACCTTCAGATTATTGCCTTCGGGCTCTTCCACAGCACCGATTGTGAGCTGGTAAGTATCAGGATCAGCCTTCAGGACAACGGGTGTGGCAGCGGGTACGATACCGTCCGCCACTTCGCTCATAGAAAGCATATTTTTAATGATCGTACCTGTATAGGCTGTAATACCCTCAGGCAGCGTAACGTCAAAGGGAACATACATGGTTGCATAGCCGGCATCGGATATGGTCACATCAAAGCTTGTTGCCTCCTCTACAATCCACTGGGCCGCATCTGCGTTGTTGTCTGTTCCGCCGATGACTGACTCATCCTCGGCAGCGGTAAAGATTCCCTTCTTCAGGTAAGAGGCATAGTTGCCGGTACCGTTACCGTAGCAGATGGCAAAGGCAACCTGCCCTGCCTCTTTGCCGCCAAACCAGTTAACATACTTGTCAGGACTGTTGGTCACATAAGCCAAGCCGCTGCCGACTTCTCCACCGGCAATAACCCAGCCGAAACCGTGACTCTGGTTGTACATGTACAGTTTGCCGTCTTCCTTTTCCACAAGCTCGATAACGGTTGCGGCACTTGTAGCGTCGCCGTTGGCAAAGACAGCCTTCTCTGTGCTGGCGTATCCTGTGGTCTTTAATGAAGTCAGGTATTTGCCTGTGGCCACATTCTTCAGACGGTAATAGCCTGCAGTGGGAGTTACAAGTGAAAGGTTGTGGGAAAGCAGATTCAGGGCGATATAGTAATTGGCATATTCCGAGGTACGGGACTCAGCGATAGCCTTACCTACCTCGGTGATTGCATTGGCTGCCTGCTCGTTTGTAGCCAGTGCCTTGTCGATTGTATTGTACTGGCCGATGGCTGTACCGAAGGAGTACTCCTTCATGCTGTTATAAAGTGAAATAAGCACATCCTCGTCAGTAGAGGCTACGATGGTAGAACCGGCATCGTCATGAACCGCACTCCATTCTGTTACACTGCAAGTACGCAGGAATCCGTTGTTTGCAGAGTTCTGATGATGGAAATATATGTTGGTATTCTCCTTCATACGCAGCACAAATCCGCCTTTGTTCTTATCAATCACCCAATATCTGTTTTCGGATTCATCGCTGGCCACAAACTGGATGTTGTTGTTACCGCTGTTTCCGCCGGTTACCACACTGGTATAGGTCAGGAAGTAATCTGTACCCTTGGCCTTGTTGATAACCTTAAAGCCGGCATAGGGCTCACCTATGAAGGCCCAAGAGGCATTAGCGAAGAATGGCTCACTTTGTTCCTGCAGGGTTACCTCGCCGGTAGCAGTACTATTATAGACAAGGTATTTACTGCGGATATTCAGGTTGTAGTAGTAGGGATTTGAAGTGTCAGCGGTATATTTTACAAGCGGGTCGGCCTTAGGTGTAGCTGTGAATACCACATCGGTATTACCTGTTGCGGTGATGGTAACATCTACGGTATTGTAGGTGTAGAAGTTCGGCATCTGGTACTCAGCAGGCAGAGTAGTGATGCTGGCGCCATTGCTTACAGGTATGGGGGCAGAAGTGAAGAGTACATTATCATTACCATCCTTCACAATGTATGTTACGGTGTAGCTTGGATGGAAGTATTCACTGATAGCTGATAGTGCATCTGTAGCATCAAAGTCAGCTGCCTCGCAGATAGCCACACGGTTTCCGCCGTCGGAAAGGTCATTGTAGAAAGTGATGACTGCGGGATTGTATCCGTTAGAGATACCCATCTGAATTGTACCGTTCAGGGCTACAACTGTTGGGAAGTCTGTACTGCCGCTGCTGGCAAGGAGTGTTACCTTGTCGCCGGGAGTTGCTGTGAGAGTTGTATAGTTACCTGATTTAGAGACAAACTTCTTAGCGCTGACGCTATACAGATAGTAACCTGTGTTTGCAGCCTCTTGCTCATCATTGTAATAAACAAATGCAAACTGCTGCTTGACATCTAAGGTGGATGTTGCCAAACTAGCCTTAGTGGTAGAAGTAATAGCCGTAGCCTCATTGGGAACAACCCACCAACCGCGGTCTTTAGTCCTGACTGTATAGCACTTGCTGTTGCTCAGGTCAGAAACCTCGGAAATTCTGTTGACAATTTCTATATTATAGATTTGCAGGCTAATGGCACTGCTCCATCCATGCATTACGCCACCGGAGCGGTTCATGTAGAAACCGTTAGAGCTGGCATTTACGTTACTGCCATTGAAAGTAAAGGTCCATTCACCGGCAGATTCTTCTGTGGCGGGACTGAAATTAGCCGTGGCGGCACTTGGGAGTGTTCCCCAGTAATTGCCGGTAGTTTCATTCTTTACTTTCCAGGTATCACCGTTCTTGATGAAAGTGAATAAAGCATTGTCAGTAATGCTATTCTGAGTGTTAGGAGCTGCATAGTCTGAACCAGACTCTGTAATATACGAGCCTCCGTTTACACGAATGACATAGATGCCATTATTCATTAAACCATCACTTGATGTTACTTGGCTACCCTGTGAAATAATAGATACGGGAGTAGCCCATACCCCTATGGTTGCCATTAGGGCAGTGATAATAAGTAAGATCTTTTTCATTTTGTTTAGTTAATAAATTAGGTAAAAAAATATTTAATTTCGCAAGCTTATTCTCGGCAAATATACACCTTATTTATAATATAGCAAATAATTATTCACCTTTTTTTAGAAAAACCGCGTATTTATGTTCTTTTTACTAAAAAATGCAGCCCCTATTCCAGAACTGCCTATATAATAATAATGTTTAGGGGGAATCAAAACATTCTGAGCCCCCAAATAAAACATTCTAAGTCGCCTTCAAGAATTATTTTCAGGGCTTGAAAATATATTTTCAAAGCTTGGTTATATATTTTCATGGCTTGGTTATAAATTTTCAAGCCTTGAAAATAATTTTAATTCGCCATTCAACATGTTTTGTTCAGGCTTATCTTATGTTTTGTTTAGCGTGAAAAAAAAAATATAGGCAGCTCCCGTTATAAGAGCTGCCCATATATAATCTTAATTTAAGTTTCGGGAGTTATAAGATGGAGTTAAATAGGAAGTTAACTTCCTCTAACTCCTCTTTCTTAAAAAAGCACCTTCTTGCCGTTCACAATGTTGATGCCCTTCTGCAGTTTAGACAACTTCTGACCAGCCATATTATAAATAGCTCCCTCGCCTTCGGAGAGGGCTGGGGTGAGGCTGTTGATGGCTGTCTCTTCTTCGCCCTCGAAGTAGAAGGCCTTGACAGCTGCATTGCTCTGCAAATATGCCTTGCCGGCTGCAATCTTGCCGCTTTCAGCCTGGTAGAAGCCTACCTTCTGACCTTCGGGCTTAGCCAGCACATACTGGGTGCCGTCAGCATCTACCTCCTCATAAGCAGGTACCAGGTCATTGGCTTTTACGTCAGAGAGATCTTCGGCAGAAGCAGGGAGCAGTGTGAAGGTGCCGGTATTCTTAAGGATAACGGGTGTGCCCTTAGGTACGGCTGTTACCTGGGTAGTGGTGAAGTACTCCTTGTTGATGACACCGATGTATGCCTCTACCCCTTCAGGGAAGGAAACATTGTGCTTGGCAATATAGGTAGCATAGCCTTCCTCTTCAACAACTGCTTCATCCAGATCCTTTTCTATCGCAATACCGCCCAGACCTACGTTGCTTCCCTTGGTGAAGGTGAAGCGGACAAAACGAGTATCCTCGGCAAATGCCTTGCTTGTCTGCAGGTAGAGGATTGAACTGGTTTCACCTGCAATGGTCAGTACCTCAACATCGGTGAACTGTATGCCGTCAGCAGATTCCTGAACGGTAATGTATGATGTGGTGGCTCCGCCTAACATCTTGACGTCAAGGGATGCGATAACCGGCTTGCAGTCAGTCTTTACCTGAATGTAGTCACCGTTTGTATCCAGCTTTACCCTGTAGGGAGCATTAGATGCAGCGTAGTCAGTGCCCAAGCCTACGGCTGTTACGCCTTCGATGGCTGTGAGATCATCCTTGACGCCACCGTTCCATGCGAAGGGTAAGGTTACCTTCTCATCAATAACCAGCTCGCCTGCTACAGGGGCCTCGGTAGGACAAATCTCGTATGTGGTGTTGTATGGAATCATGATTCCCACAATGTCATACGCCCTTCCATCGTCCAGGGTATAGTTCAGCTTGAACTTGTCAAATACCTGTACATCACCCACATAGTACTTGCCGTTGTCAGATGTCACTACCACATCGGTAAGCTTAACCAGATTGCAGGCATTGTATGATACATCATCGGTAGTAATTGCGGTTGGTTCAGGAGCTGTACCGGCAGTTGCCACAAGGGTATTGTCTGATATGGGTGTGGTAAGTTCAGCCATACCATAGTAAGAAGTGAACTTGGCGGTAATCACTCCGTTGAGCAGATCACCGGCCTTATATGTAAGGCCAGTGTTGTAGAAGTTAACAGCGCCTGTATTGTCACGGACAAACATATCCTTGCCGTTTACGTAAAGAACTTCGGCGGCAGTAAGCTTGACTGTACCGATGGTGTTGTTATTCAATGCGCAGAACTCGCCGATTCCGTTCAGAGGCTGATATACCGTAATGGTGAAGGTGCACTGACTGGGCTGGTATGTATCGTTGACACCGAAGTAGTTATAATATGCCTTCATGGTAACGGTACCTACAACGGGGTTCAGGATAATGTCACCTGAATTGTTGTCGAGGGAACCGATAAGACAGTTTGTATCTTCATCCATGTTGTATTCGAAGGTAATCTCGGAAGGCCATTCTCCGCACTGGTATGCAATCGGGTTGCCGTCAGCGTCCTTGACAACGGGTACCAGTTTGGTTAATGATGCCACATCAGCCAAATCCAGTCTGATATCTTCCACTGTGATAGTGGTGGGGGTACGGGTGTCGGTAACTGTCAGGGTGTAGCTGGCCTTGCCTGACCTGAAGTTATTATCACCCTCGAAGGTGGCAGTGATAATGGTGGTACCGGCAGAGACAAGTCTAAGTTCACCGGTTTCACTATCCATCACCTGAGCAACAGTCTCGTCAGAAGAGGAATACTCAACAGTACCGTCAAACCCCTGGGCAAATGTAAGTGTCGGAGCTGTGAATTCCTGACCGAAGGAAGCCTGTGCAGTTGCTGAGGAGAAGGCAAGCTGGGGATCCTTACGGGTATCAACTTGAGCAGTATAGGTGATAGATACGTCATCAACATACCTTACTGCTGTGGTATTAGAACAATGGAATCTCACATAGAGCTCTTTGGTTCCGTCAAAAGTTTCGGATTTCTCGGTATAAGAACCATTACCGAAATCGCCCATATTATAGGTATAAGCCGCAGTCCATGTCTCACCATCAGCAGATGTCTCAATATAAACATTGTAATTGGTGTTTTTAGAAGTGCGTTTCAGCGCAAAGGAGAAAGAAGTTACCGCCACTTTATCCTTGAACTGGACATATGAGTGATTTGTGTTGATCTTACCGGCGTATGATCCGGAATTACCCTCACCGGATGTTTTCGCGACAGATGTTATGACCCATTTATCTGCGTCATCGGCATCTTCCCATCCGTAAGAAACGGTGTCTGCCCACGATGTACTTCCTACTATTAGACCACATAGCAGGAGGACTGATTTAAGTAAATTTTGTCTCATGATAATTGAAAGTTATATATGTTAAACAGTATTTGATTTGTTTTCTGCAAAAATACACCTTATTTATATATATACAAATAAAATGCCGGGAAAATTTGACTAAAAGTCTGATTTTCCCGGCTTAATGATGTTTTACCTCAATATCTTATGTCCTTTTTGAATGACAATACCCTTATAATCCTCCCGGACCTGTTGCCCCTTCAGGTTGTACATTTCTGAGAAGGGCCTGGGTACATTACTGTGTACGGGAAGGACGGGAGTGGTGGTCTCTATGATCAGATTCCGCTTCAGATCACTTGGCAGCCAGCAGCTGAAGGCTTCCATGGTATGGGTGGAGGTGACACGGAAGAAACTGGTTCCCGCTCCCTGCAGGTAAAGCCCCTCCCCTGCCTTCAGTACACGTGAGGCATATGTTCCTGCCAACAGGTTACCCTGCAGTGATACGGCTTTTTCCGCCATTCCGGCTGGTGCGGGAGTCAGGGTTAAGGGTACCTTGGCATCAGGGCCCTGAAGGATAACAGCGGCTCCCTGCGGAAGGACATCGCCGCCCTCGGCTATAGGATGAAGGATAACATTGGGGGATGCTATCTCACATACGATATAGGCAGTATAGCCTTCAGGTACTACGGTGGCAAAGGGTACGCATACGGATGCATAGCCCATACTGTTAGTGGTGTAGGTGACAGAGCGCTGATGCATGGCTACAGAGAGCTTGCGTGCATCGGCATCCGTAACGGACCTTCCGTAAATACGTACGGCGGCAATCTTGCCGGTGAACGGGAAACTTCCCGTGTTTGCGGCAGTAGAGAAGACGCCTGTGGCATCGCCGCCGATGGCCATCCATTCAGCCGGAGCCCACTCAAAGTTCGAGGCTTCCTTGTTGCTGATAACATGGCTGGAGGCAAGCTGGCCGTTAATGTACAGACGGGAGAAGTTTTTCTTCCGGTCATATACAATAAGGTAATGCGTGTATGCGTCGGTCAGGGTATTGCCGGCAGCGGTATTCCAGATCTTCTTGGCTACGGTTCCGTCAGAACTGTAGCCTACGGTAGCCATGCAATAACCTATCTCGCCTTTGGTGGTCATCTGCAGTCCGAAGCCATAGTTGCTGTTAACTCCTATGGGACGCATCTGGGAACTGGGTGCCGTGTTATCCGTCTGACAGTAAAGCTCGATGGTATAGGCATCGCTCAGCAGGTTCATGGCAGCAGGACGGTTACCTAACATATACTTAAAGAACTTTGTCCTATCACCCTGGAACTGAGCTTCATAAGTCTTCAGATCCTCGTTCCACTGAAGGGGAACCTCCCCTACCATCTCAATGGGATTGGACTGGAAGTTAAGGGCATGGTTGACGGCACTGTCGGCAGTGAACTCACAGTCCAGCACCATATCATCCGATACGGCGGGAACGGGTTCGGTAAACTGCCTGACGTATGGGGTATAGAGGGCCTTGGCCGCTGCCTCTGTAAGAGCGCCGTCATAGATGCGGGCAAAGACGAAGGTGCTGGCGGAACTGCTCTCGCAGTTATTCAGGCTGGAGTTGGATGTGCAGTCTCCGCCCAGGCATATCCACATACCCGTCTTGCCGGCTGTTGTCCCGCGTTTGGGCATCAGCATGTCGGTACCGCACCGGGTGCTAGTGTGTACCAGGTTCCCGTTTACGAAATAGCGCATGACGTGGCTAGTGCGGTCCATTGTCATGACCACGTGGTAGAACTTGCCCGGAACCATGATGGAGTCACCGGTGAAATCCTTGGCACTGCTCCGGTATTTGGTGGTATGGGTATAGGTAAAGGTATTGGCATAGCGGGAATTGAAGAAAGACCAGCCGCCTTCCTGGTCGGTGCTGAAGTAGCAGGTACGGTCACAGGTTCCCTGTACATCGGCAAGGGATTCCAGGCGGACCAGCATCTCCCAGGTGACATTGTTGTTGAAGGCGAAGCCCAGCTCGGAATTGCTGTCATAGTTGGCATAGAAGTAATCCGTGTTGGCGGCCTTGCTGCATCCCAGCCATGTATCGTGCTCCGGATCATAGAGGGTGGAAGCCCTGCCGTGCGCCCCCACCTTGGTCTGGTAGGAACCGTTGTTCACTATCCCTTCCTCATTGAAGGAGAGGTCCAGTAACGGCCTGGCCTCCTCCACCTCGCCCGTTCGGTGAAGGTCGGCCGTGATGATACCGGCCTTGATAAGCCCCTTACGGATACACTCCGACAGCAGCCTGCAGCCTTCGGGACGGGGATGAAGCCTGTCAATGGTGTATTTGTCCCAGTTTGCGCTCCAGCCGATGTTGGTACAGTCAATGTAATAGCAGCCGAACTCACCTGATATCTTCTTGATACTCGCATTAGCCTGCGCCAGCGTCCATCCCATATTATTGGTGGCATTATATCCCTGTGAACGGGGGAAGATGCTCAGGCAGACAATCTTGGCATCAGGGTATTTCTGCTGCAGACGGAACAGCATCAGGGCATAAGCCCCGCGGAAGGTGACGGAGTCCGTATAGACGGGTCCTGTGCTGTAATT
>JAEEGK010023584.1_pt1 | contig 12818 bp, 8 predicted proteins | sample 8958771 | NCBI WGS metagenome assembly JAEEGK01 (sample SAMN16246547, study PRJNA631951) | gut metagenome | biome: gut microbiome; feature: rumen; material: SC-attached | host: Bos | place: Iran: Karaj | collected 2018-10 | reverse complement strand
ACTTTCAACTCTTAACGCTCAACGCTCATTTGCATCCTCCGCAACTGCCGCAACGGCCGCAATCGCTGTCACAGCTGCCGCAGTTGCCGCCACAACCGCCACAGCCACCACTCATGTGAGATATCAAACTCTGAATCTCCTCATTCGTGGCATCACGATTCTCCAACACTTTACCTTCAAAGTGCAACGTCTCACCTGCCAATGGGTGATTCAGATCCACTTTCACAGTCTGTTCACCTACTTCTACAATTTTGCCGTAGAAGCGCTGGCCATCTTCATTCTGCAGGGGGACAATGGCTTCTGGATAGATGTTTTCCGAGTCAAACTTACCATTGATAGTGAAAATCTCGCGACTGACATCAGTTACAAGTTTCTCCTGATAATCACCATAGGCGTCCTCTTTCTCCAGTGCAAAACTGAAGTCGTCGCCCTTCTGCTTAGCCAGTAGCTTACTTTCGAAGGCATCAAGTGCGATACCAAAACCTGTAATGAAATGGAAAGGCTTCTCTGCGGTGGCCTCTTCCAGCAATTCTTTGCCGTCCTCACTGTCCACGTAGAGACGATAGCTCACGGCAATGTATTTATTCGTATTATTACTCATAGTCTACCTTAATTTATAATTTGGGTGCGAAGTTACGAATTTATTTTGAAATAGGCAAAAATAAACCTGATTAATGCGAAAAATCAAGAAAATCAATAAAACCGTAATTCTTTGACTGAGGTCAAGAAAAGGCACTGTTTGCGCACACAGCAAATAAAAAAGTTTGGTGTGTACCGAAAAATGTCCTACCTTTGCATCGTCAATCAGATAAAACTGAGCGACTAAGGATAACGAGCCCCTTATATAATAAATAAGGTATATGAGTGAAAAAAGAGGGGCGCAAATGTATAATTTAAAAAAAAAGAAAGGGTAACGAAAATGAAAAGATTGTTTTTAACCGTAGTAGCTATGTTGAGCATGACGCTCACATTTGCTGAGAACGAGAACATGAACAGTGTTAACACTGCAGAAGCCTACAATCTGAGCGTAAATATAAATCAGCTGAGTAAGGCTCTGGGTTTGGCAGACGACCAGGTTGAGGCTGTGGCTGAGATTCACAAGACCTTCTGTTCTGAGATGATGTTTGCCACACAGTATGGTAAAGAAGAGCGTGATGCTCGTGTTGATGCAGCCATTAAGAAGGATCTGGGCTTCATGAACTACATTTTGAACCGAGATCAGTATCGTAAGTACGTTATGCTGCTCAACCTCACGATGGTAAATCGTGGTTTGAAGTAAATTTATTAGAAACGATTAAAAAATCCTAGAGAACCGCAGGTCTTTGTGATCTGCGGTTTTTCATTATCCGGCTTAACGAACGTTTTTTTCAATATTCTTTGAAGTGTCATGATATTGTTGTATCTTTGACCTGGCGGTCGAAGATACTTTCGTTCGACAATAAAAATAAAATGGCTTTTATTTTGTATTGTCCTCACTTATTCGTACCTTTGACCTGGCGGTCGAAGGGTAGGCTGCATCTCGGAAATAAAAATAAATACGGATTTATTTTGTATTTCGCTCGATTTGCACTACCTTTGCACACGAAAAGGCAATTTGGCACGTGAGTTGTGCCTGATGAAAGGGAATCAGGTGAGAGTCCTGAACAGTACCTGCTGCTGTAATCCTCGTTTAAGAGGCTTGTTTGTATAACGCCACTGACAATAGTCGGGAAGGTAGAACAGGCTGAGGAAAGTCAGAAGACCTGCCTAAGTATAATAAGAGGTACGCGCGTACAGGATTATGCGTTAGCGGAAAGATGTTTTTTGATTTATGAAGAAGATAGTATTGGCTATTGGCCTATGGCTATTGGCTTTTTGCTTATCTGCACAGTCTGTCCAGAAAGAGGCAGCGCTACAGGAAGTGGTGGTGACAGGTACTGGTACGCAGCACTTGTTGAAGGATGCTCCTGTGCAGACAGAGGGAATCAGTCATCGCCAGTTGCAACAGTTTGCCGGCAAAAGCACCGAGGATATTCTCTCGGGGCTGACGGCTTCGTTTGCCTTTAACGAGAACGATATGGGTTCCCACTTGCAGATGAACGGTCTGGGCAATTCCTATGTGCTCATCCTGGTTGACGGAAGGCGACTGCACGGCGACAATGGGGGAGAGAACGACCTCTCGCTCATCGACCCCCATAATATCGAGAAGATTGAGATAGTGAAGGGTGCATCCTCGGCGCTCTATGGCTCGGATGCTATTGCCGGTGTGATTAACATCATCACCCGGAAGCACCGTGAACAGGGGCTGATGTTGGAGAATACCACCCGCGTGGGTTCCTATGGCGACATTCGCCAGCATAACGGTATTGCCCTGAACTATGGCAAGTTCTCCAGCTATACCAATTTCCAGTTGCAACATTCCGACGGATGGCAGAACACCAGCGAGGAAGCCCTGTCGCAGACCGAATACCACATTACCGATTCGCGCAACAAGACCGTCAATCGGCATACAAACTGGCAATTGGCTGAACACCTGACCTATCAGCTCACTCCCAAGATAGAGCTCTATGCCGACGGCAGCATTTATTGGAAACGCATCTATCGCCCATGCGGTAAACACCCCGGGGTGGATGTGAAGACCTATGATATGCAATACAACAATGCCTCGATATCAGCGGGCGGCAAATGGAAACTCAACGAAACCGATGTGATTACGCTGGATGCCGACTGGAAACGACACGCCTATAAATATGTCTATACCGACACCACACTGACCGACGGCTATGTCAATGGGCGCTTTACCAACTATTTCCCCTATTTCCCCGGCGACAAGGAGTTGCAGAGCGACCAGCGACTGACACAGATTTCGCTGAAGGGTGTGTTCGCCCTTCCTTATGAGCAAATGCTCTCAGCCGGTTTCGACTATCGCTACGACTGGCTGGAGGCCCCCATGCGAGTGAAGGGTGGAAAGGCTACTGACAACACGCAGGCCGTCTATGTTCAGGACGAATGGGCACTGCTGAATCCGCTCTACCTGACAGCTGGTCTGCGACTGACACGTAACGAGGGTTTCGGCACAAGACTCACTCCGAAGCTCTCCGCCATGCTGAAACTGGGAGAACTGCGACTGCGAGCTACTTGGAGCCAGGGCTATAAGACACCAACCCCCAAGGAACTGCACTACCAGTATATCCGTAATATGAACGGTGTATATCTCTATCTGGGCAATACCGACCTGAAGGCTCAGACCTCCAACTATTTCGGAGTGAGTGCAGAATACACGCTCGGTCATCTGACCATGACTCTTTCCGGTTATTATAATAAGGTAGATAACATGATAGCCCTGGTGACTATCCCCACCAATGAGGCACCAGGCGACCTGATAGTGCAATACGACCCCAAGCGCGTGCGCCAATATCAGAATATGGAAGATGCCAAGACCTATGGTATCGACTTTACGGCACGCTATCAGACCAAGCATTTCACGGCAGGCGGCTCGTACAGCTATCTGGACACCAAAGCCCACCAATATGATGCCGACCATGAGGTGATGCAGGAAGTGACCATCGACGGTATGGCACATCATAAAGCCAACTGGTATGTCACCTGGAACCATGATTTCTCGAAGCTTTACCATCTGGGTATAGGTCTCTACGGTCGCATGTCTTCAAAGCGCTATTACCAAATTGACGGCAACGGCAAGGGCTATCAGATATGGCGACTCGCCACCACCCACCAGTTTGGCAAGAACCTGCGACTGGAGGCGGGTATCGACAACATCTTCAACTATATTGATAAGACCCCTCACGGGCTCCATCTCGGCACCACCACGCCAGGCACTACCGTCTATGCCTCGCTGACGGTCCGTTTCAACAAGGGAAAGAAACTCAACAACAAATATAAGTATAACTTAAATCAAAAGAACAATGAAGAAAATTAAGTTTCTAATGATTGTCATGATGGCATTCACAGTTTGTACCATGTTTACAGCATGTGGAGATGACGACAATAAAGTTACGCCTCCCAATCCTGATCCCGATCCCGTAGTGACTCCGACATCTAACTACGACCGCTATCAGCAGGATGTCAATAATATTGTTAACACTCAGAAGAAGAACGACAAGGTGATTCTGGTAGTAGCCTTCGGTTCGACTTGGGAGCAGGCCTACGACACCTTCGAAAAGGTGGTGGAAGACTACAAAGCCAGTTTCTCCGGTTGGGATGTGTTCCTCTCTTTCTCAAGTGCTATCTGCATCAATCAGGCACGTGCCGGTGAGAATGTGGAACCTCGCGACTTCTACGACCCAGAGCACTTCCTGACAGCTATCGGACTGGCTGGCTACAAGCAGATTATCGTACAATCGCTGCAGGTAATCCCAGGCGAGGAGTATCGTCGTGTTCGTGACAGCTATGTGAAGGACTTCATGAACAACCGTAACGGCGACTTCACTGATGACTACATGAAGAGCATCGACCGTCAGGTGGTAGTAGGTACACCGCTGATGGCTGAGGAGAGCGACGCAGAAAACCTCGCTAAGGTTCTGAACGACGAAGCCGACGTGAAGGCTGCTGTTGGAGAGGGTATCGTTGCCTTTATGGGACACGGTAATCCTGAGGGTTACGACTACTATGGCGGTAACATTCGCTACTTGCAGTTGGAAGACGCCCTGCGTGCCATCAACAAGAACTTTTATGTAGGTACGGTGGATATGGCTGATACCTACGCAGAGGATGTGTTGGCTCATATCGGTGGTGGTAAATTCGACTATCAGGTTGGTGCTATGGGTAAAACCACCTACTATGATAAAAACAACTCAACCAAGGCTCAGCTCTACCCACTGATGTCTATCGCCGGTGACCATGCTCACAATGACATGTCTGATCCGGAAGACCCAGAGAGTTGGTACTCTTTGTTCAATGCGGCTGATATAGAGACAGCCGCCTACGAAACCAACTTCACCGAGGCTTGCTGGAAGAACACCGCTGAGATTAAGGCTAATGGTTATATCCCAGGTCTTGCAGAGCGCAGTGCTGTTCGTGCCCTTTGGAAGAAGCACACAAGTGATGCTATCAAGAAGTTGGGAACTGACGCTGCTATGTCAACTCCTACCACAGCTCCAGAAGAATAATTGTTAATGTATTATTATATAAGTTGTAAAAAGGAGGTGTAGTCGTGAGACTGCATCTCCTCTATAAAATTAAAACATGAAAAAAACATCACTACTATTTATTGGCATCCTGGCATGCTGTAATGTCACTCATGCCCAAATCCACATAACGGAGGCAACTGATTCAGCGAATGTGAGTCAGACCTATAATCTGAACCCCATCGTGGTGACTGGTTCCGGTCACCATCAGCGACTGAAGTCAACGGCAACGCCAGTACATGTGCTGTCGGCTCAGGACATCAGCGAACAGGGTATTACCACCTTCGACGATGCTTTGACGCGCATGATGCCCCAGACATCAATGGCACCCAACTCAATGGGCAGTTTCCTGCGTCTGAACGGACTGGGCAATAAGTATATCCTTATCCTGATAAACGGTCAGAAACTCTCTGGCGACATCTCCAGCAATATCGACTTGAACCGAGTGAATATGGCTCGCGTGAAGCGTATCGAAGTGTTGGACGGTGCAGCCTCGTCGCTCTATGGCTCTGATGCCATCGGCGGTGTCATTAACATCATTACCGACCAGCCCACCGGCGACCTTTGCAGTGTCACCAATACCACGAAAGTGAGTGGCCACGGCATTCTGACCGAGAGCATCAATCTTGATATCTATACAAAAGGCTTCGGTTCCTATACCTCGTTTACCCACGACAGGGCAGACAGTTATCAGAACAATAACCTTGAATACCTGAAAGGCTCGGATACTGAGACACAGCCGACAATAGCCCCTTTCTTTACAGGCTATCGCTCCAGCATTGTAGGACAGAAATTCACCTATGCCCCCAATCGCCGTCTGGCACTGAATGCGGGTATGGAGTATTCATATAAGATAACCAATCGCCCTGAGACGCGTGCCGATATCACTGGCGGTACCGACTACGAGATGCGCTACAAGGGACTGCGTTGGAACATTGGCGGCATCTATAAGTTTTCGGCAAAGAACTCGCTGCAGGCCAACTTCACCGTTGACCGTTTCCGCTATGGCAAGGAATATGATGTCGAGACCAAGACGTTTGCCGTGGGCGATTATGTGCAGTCGAAGAAACAGCGCAGCATGGAGGGCGAGCTGAAGGCCATCCTCGGACTCATGCAGGGCAGTACCACCATCTTCGGTGCCAACTATCGCAAGGACTATCTCACCGCCACCTCAGGCGATATCCATCAGCATGTCTATACCCTTGCTGCCTATGCCCAGCACGAGCACCGGTTTTGGCGCAATGTGACGGCAACGGTGGGACTGCGTTTTACCCATCATGAGACCTTTGGCAATCAGTTCTCGCCGAAGGTGGTGCTGATGTATGCACCGGGCAATTTCCGTTTCCGTGCCACCTATTCGCAGGGTTTCCGCGCCCCTGGTCTCGACGAAATCTACTATCACTATTTTTCCGTCAACCGTGGCAAGGCACAAATCATCTTCGGCAATCCCGAACTGAAGGCTGAACGCAGCCATTATGTGTCGCTGAATGCTGAATACCGCAGCGATCTGCTGGCTGTCAGCGTGACGGGCTTCCTCAATCGCATCAACGATATGGTGGTGCGCCAGGATGTGGCTGTCGATGATGCCTCGCTGGCAATGTTGCGTCAGGAGTTTCCCGAGATGACCGACGACCAGGCTGCTAAGTTGGAGCGCTATTCGCTCTACCAGAACAGCGACCTGGGTGATGTCAAGGGACTGCAGCTGAATGTATCAGCCAACCTGTTCGAGGGATTTAATCTGTCGGCAAACTATGTCTGCACCTATGCCCGCAATAAGTCGAACGACGAATGGATTACCATGGAGCGCAGCATTCGCAATGCAGCCACCATAGCGGCTAATTACCACCATCGTTGGAAAGGGTATAGTCTGCATGTCAACCTGAACGGAAAACTGCAGTCGAAGACCTATTATACCAATTACGAGAATGCACCGGGCTTCGGAGTTTGGAATCTCCATACCGTCCACACCTTCGACGGTCTGAAAAGAATTATCCTACAGCCCAGCATCGGTATCGATAATATCTTTAACCGAGTTGACCGTAGGATAGATTCTTCCAATCGGAAATATGCCCTTTATTCGCCTGGGCGCATGATTGTCGTAGGACTGAAAGTCAAGTTCAGCGCTGCAGGTAGTCGCGGAAGTAAGCGATAATATGGTCGAGTCCCTCGTCGAGTGGCACCTTAGGTTCCCATCCTAATTCACGTTTTGCAACGGTGATGTCGGGACGGCGCATCTTGGGGTCGTCACTTGGCAGAGGACGGAACACAATCTTGCTCTTGCCACCAATCTTCTTGATTACCTTCTCTGCCAGTTCCAACATGGTGAACTCGCCAGGGTTACCCAAGTTGACGGGACCGGTGAAATCGTCGGGTGTGTCCATCATGCGAATCATGCCCTCAATCAAGTCGCTGACATATTGGAACGAACGTGTCTGCTGTCCGTCGCCATAGATGGTAAGGTCTTCGCCGCGAAGTGCCTGAACCACAAAGTTGGAAACCACACGACCGTCGCTCACTGCCATGCGTGGACCATAGGTGTTGAAGATACGAATCACCTTCGCACGAACCTTGTGCAGACGGTAGTAGTCGAAGAAAAGTGTCTCAGCCACGCGCTTGCCTTCGTCATAGCAGGAACGCAGACCGATGGGGTTCACATTGCCCCAGTAGGACTCTGGCTGTGGATGAATGTTAGGGTCGCCATACACCTCGCTGGTTGACGACTGCAGAATCTTGGCTTTGGTGCGACGAGCCAGTCCCAGCATGTGATAGGCCCCGAAGAAACTGGTCTTCGTAGTCTGGATAGGGTCGTTCTGATAGTAAATAGGGGAAGCCGGACAGGCCAGATTGTAAATCTCGTCAACCTCTGCCCAATAGGGATTGATGACATCGTGGCGCACGATTTCAAAGTTCGGCTTGCCGATGAGGTGCCACACATTTTCCTTTGACCCGCTATAGAAATTGTCGATACAGATAACGTCGTGACCTTCGTTGACGAGTCGCTCGCAGAGGTGGGACCCAATGAATCCTGCTCCTCCTGTTACTAAAATTCTCTTCATACTAATAAATGTTGCTTTGTTATTTTTGTTTTGCAAAGGTACGACAAAAAAACGATTTACCAAGGAAAAAGGGGAAAAAATATAAGTGGGACTGCTCCTCACGGATAAGCCCCACCTTCGGTTGTTAGCAATCTAAATAGGTAGTAGTGTCTTGTTTGTCAGGGGATTAATACTCCCTGTAAAAATCTAATGCCTCTTTGATTTCATCCTCAGTGGCTGTCTGGTTGATACGAATATCACCGATGTTGCCCAGTAGGGTGAAATTGATATCGCTGCCCACGTTTTTCTTGTCGTGGTGCATCAACTCCAACAGGTGCGGATAGTCGTCGCAGGTGATGGTCATCCGTCCATAGTGCTCCTTGATGAAGTTGACGGTCTGGCGCATCTTGTCCTGTGGGAAACCAGTTTTGATGCAGCAGAGATAAAGCTCGACCACCAATCCGTAGGCAACGGCATAGCCGTGAAGGATGGGTTTGCGCTCCAGTGCCAGCGACTCGAAGGCGTGACCTGCCGTGTGGCCTAAGTTGAGCGCCTTGCGAATGCCCTTTTCCGTGGGGTCCTCAGTCACTATGCGCTGTTTGACAGCCACGCTCTTCTCTATGGCGGTAGCAAATGCGGCGCTATTGACTGCGGCTTCGTTCCTCAACAGCTCTGCCCATGTCTGTTCGTCGGAAATCAATCCATGTTTCAGCATTTCAGCATAGCCCGAAAGGACATTCTCGTTGTCGAGGGTCTGCAGGAATGTGGTGTCGAGAATGACGCAGCGTGCATTGTTGAAGACACCAATCTCGTTCTTCAGTCCTCCGAAGTTGATGCCCGTTTTCCCTCCCACGCTGGCATCAACCATCGAGAGTAGGGTGGTGGGTATATTAATATAAGGTATGCCGCGCTTGAACGTTGAGGCAGCAAATCCGCCAAGGTCGGTCACCATGCCTCCACCCAGGTTCACCATCAGCGAGTGGCGTGTGGCACCATAGCGTTGCATCTCGCTCCAGACATGCGACAGTGTGTCGAGTGTCTTGTGGGCGTCGGTGGCTCCGATGGTAATTACCTTTGCCTCTTGCATACAGTCAAAGTCCTTTACCACAGGAAGGCAGCATTCCTTAGTGGTTTCATCAACCAGCACAAGCAGACAGTCGTGAGTGCATTCACCCACGGCAGCACTGAGTGTATCGTGCAGATTTTTTGAGATGATAACCTTCTGTTGCTTCATTCGGGCTGCAAAATTAATATAATTTTTGTAAAAACTCCTATGTTTCGTTAAAATATTATTGTACATCCCTTTTTTTTTGAGCAATATCTTTAAACTTTTCCATTTCTGCCGCGTCTTATCATTGTTATTATCAGAAGAAAGATGAAAAAAGTATTGCTATTCTTGCTCATGACTGTATCGTCGATACAGGTTATAGCTCAGAGAAACATTTCGGGAAAGGTGATTGAGAGTGACTCGCAGGAACCGGTGGCGCAAACCACGGTGCGACTGTTGAAGTCGGATAGTACGATGGTGACGGGTTCGCTCACCAATCTTGACGGTATCTTCCGCGTCAAAGCGCCTGCTAATGGTAATTATATTGTACAGGTGACCTGTGTGGGATTCAAGCCATACACCAAGAATGTGAAGATTTCCGCTGACAAGGATATCGCCTTGGGGACCATTGAACTGAAACCTGATGCCATCATGCTGAAGGGTGCCACGGTGACTGGTCAGGCTGCCAAGGTGACACTAAAGGAAGACACCTTTGTATATAATGCCTCTGCTTACCGCACACCGGAGGGCTCCGTAGTGGAGGAACTGGTGAAGAAACTGCCTGGTGCTCAGGTGGACGACGATGGAAAGATTACCATCAACGGTAAGGAGGTGAAGAAAATCCTGATTGATGGTAAGGAGTTTATGACAGGCGACACGAAGACTGCTATGAAGAACCTGCCCACCTCTATCGTAGAACGTGTAAAGGCCTACGACCAGAAGAGTGATTTGGCGCGAGTGAGCGGTATTGACGATGGTGAGGAGGAAACTGTTCTCGACTTCGGTATCAAGCGTGGCATGAACCGGGGATATATGGTGAATGCCGACCTGGCAGCAGGAACGCGCAGTCGATATAGTGGCAGAATCTTTGCCGGAATGCAGAGCTCCGACCTGAAGATATTTATCCCCATGAGTGCCAACAATGTGAATGATATGGGATTCCCCGGTGGTGGCGGTGGCCGCTTCGGTGGAGGAAGACAGGGACTGACGGCAACCAAGATGCTGGGATTCAATCTGAACTACGAGAAGAAAGACCGCTTTAAACTTGATGCCAGTATCCGATGGAACCATAGCAACGTCGATGCTGTGGTGCGCCGTTCTACCGAAGACTTCATGAGTGGCAATGCGTCCACTTTCAGCAATAACCTGACGAGTAACATGTCGCGCACCAACAGTTGGAATGCCCGGTTCCGTCTGGAGTGGACACCGGATTCCCTGACCAATATCATGATGCGTCCTCAGTTCAACTATAACTCAAATGATGGACTGGGCGAGGGTTACTCGATGACCTTCGACGAGGATCCGTTTAAGACGATAAAGGACCCGTTTGACGACGAAGAATTGCAGAAACTGATAGACAAAGGCGTTGTCAAGAACAGAAATGTCAACAATTCGATTTCCTACAGCGATTCGAAGAGTGCAGGAGGATGGTTGCAGTTGAACCGCCGACTGAACAGCAAGGGCCGTAACATCACCCTCCGCTTCTCGGGTAATGTGGGCGAGGGTATGAGCAGGTCGTTTACCAATAGTCTGGTGGAATATTACCAGCTTGTCAACCAATTTGGTGAGGACTCTACCTATCAGGCCAACCGTTATGCTGTTACACCGACCAAGAACTGGAACTACGGGCTCCGCGCCACCTATAGCGAACCCATTTTCCGACAGGTTTATCTGCAGTTCAGCTATCAGTATCAGTATAGCTATACCAAGAGCGACCGCGCAACCTATGATTTCAGCAATTTTGCTGCCGACTTCTTCGGTGTGACTCCTCGCTATCGTGGTTGGGACGATTATCTCGCCTTGTTGGGCGGTTCACCGTTAGAGGGTTTCAGGGATGATAAACTGAGCCGTTTCTCGGAATACCGCAACTATAACCATACGGCAGAGATTATGTTGCGCGTTGTTCGCAAGGCGTACAACCTGAATATCGGTTTCCAGGTGATGCCACAGCGCTCGCACTTTACACAGGACTATCAGGGTGTGCACACCGATACCGTTCGCACCGTTACGAACATTGCTCCGACAGCTGACTTCCGTTGGAAGATATCCAATGTCAGCCAGTTGCGCTTCAACTATCGTGCCAATAGCAGCCAGCCATCGATGAGCGACCTGTTGGATATTACCGATAACAGCGACCCTCTGAACGTTCGTAAGGGTAATCCCGGACTGAAACCTTCGTTCACCCAGAATTTCCGCCTGTTCTATAACAACTATATTCAGAACCATCAGCGCAGCATCATGGCTAACGTCAGCTTCTCGACCACACGGAACTCTATTTCTAATATGGTGACCTACGATGCTGCATCGGGTGGAAGAACCACTCGCCCCGAGAATATCAACGGCAACTGGAACGCCTTCGGAATGTTTATGTTCAATACCGCCATCGACTCTGCTGGTTTCTTCAACGTGAACACGTTTACGACATTGAGCTATAACAACAGTGTGGGTTATGTGAGTGTTGGCCGCAATACCGATTCGCAGAAGTCAACTACGAAATCTACTACCGTCGGCGAACGTCTGGCTGCCAGCTATCGCAACAGTTGGCTGGAATTCGAACTCAATGGCTCGCTGGAATATATGCACGCTCGTAGCGAACTGCAGTCGAATAATAACCTCGACACTTGGACCTTCTCGTATGGAGGCAGTCTGCAGCTGACAGCGCCTTGGGGCACTCAGCTCTCTACCAGCATGAATATGAATAGCCGCAGGGGTTATAACGATGCTTCGATGAATACCAACGAACTCATTTGGAATGCCCAGGTGTCGCAATCGTTCCTGCGTGGCAATGCACTCACGCTGTCGCTCCAGTTCTACGATATCCTGCACCGACAGTCAACGTTCAGTCGCACGGTGGATGCTATGCGTCGTAGCGATACTGAGTATAATGCCATTACCAACTATGCCATGCTGCATGTTATCTATCGTCTGAACATCTTCGGCAGTGGTAGCAACCGTGGTCCTCAGGGTGGTCCTGGAGGTTCTGGCGGTGGACGTCGAGGCGGTGGCTTCGGTGGTCCTGGCGGTGGTGGTCGTCCCGGTGGCGGCTTCGGTGGCCCGAGATTCTAAGCACATACAAAAAAGGCACTTCCACAATGGGTAGTGCCTTTTTTTATGGTTTTGTAGAATGTTTATTCTTCCTTTCTGTCGTCAATGTTGTCGCCCTCAGTGGGAGCCATCTCTTCTTCAAAATCGGTGATGCCGGCATTGATGAGGATGTCATACCACTGCAGCAATTTCTTGATGTCGCTATTGTGAACGCGTTCCTGATCCCAGTCGGGCAGCACCTTAGTGAAGTAGGCGTGCAGTTCATCGGGAGTAGCTTTCTTGTAGTTAAGACTCGAAGTCTTACCCTTTTCCAAATCGCGCAGCGAGGCGAGAATCTTCATCAGG
>JAEEGK010023583.1_pt1 | contig 12818 bp, 7 predicted proteins | sample 8958771 | NCBI WGS metagenome assembly JAEEGK01 (sample SAMN16246547, study PRJNA631951) | gut metagenome | biome: gut microbiome; feature: rumen; material: SC-attached | host: Bos | place: Iran: Karaj | collected 2018-10 | reverse complement strand
CTCATAGTATTAATATCATTTAAATTTAATTTATTCATAGTTAATTTAAAATTATTATTATCAGAATTAATTTCATTCGAAATCAAAAAATTATTTGAATCATAATTTCTTTTTTGAGATGGAGGTTTTACAATCATATTAACTAAAAAAGAAGTTAATGATTCTAATTTATTATTATAATCAGTTTTATTTATTAGTTCTTGTAATATTGTTTTAATATTATTTAAAAAATCATCATTTTGTTTTCCTAATTTTTCTATTTTTTCTTCTAAATTTTTTTGTTTATTTGAGTTAAATTGAACATTTTTTATTAATTGATTAAATGCATTTTCAAGGGAAATTGTTGTTGTTTTTTCTCTTTGATTTCTTGTATAAAAACCAATTAATGTTTCTTTCTTTTTTTGTTGTTCTAATGGATATTCTAATTTAATTTCTTTTTCTATTAATTCATTTTTATTTTTTCTTTTTATTTTTTTTATTAAATCTTTTTTGTCTTTAATAAAATTTTCATGATGAAATATAAATTTATTTTCTGAATTTTTCTTTTTATGAAAATCATACATATTTAATTGTCTTACAAAAGAAGAATAATTTTTATGCTTATAATATTTTGGTAAAATATTTTCTGTGAAATCATATAAATTTTCAATTATAAAACCTTTTTCATTATCAATCCAAGTTATTATTTTTTTATATTCTGGATTTTCTAATATTTGATATAATTTTAATAAAAAATTCGTTAATTCTTTTTTTTTTTTACATTTTTCTTTATTCTTTTTTATTTTATTTGAATTTTTATTTTCATTTGTATTAATTTTTTTCTCTTTTGATTTATTATTTCTTTTTTTTGAAAGATTTTTTTTTTTCATTTAAAATAAAAAAAATTTTTATTATTTTTTTCAAAATTATTTTTTTTTAAATGATTTAAAATAAATATATTGAATTAAAAGAATAAAATTTAATTATCTAATTATTATTTTATATTTAATTATTTATTAATCTTCTTTTTTTTCTTCAAGACCAATATCATCTAGCTTAATTTCTTCTTGATTAGTTATTGTATTTATATTATTATTATTATCATTATTTTGTAAATCTTGACTTGACTCATTTTTATTTTCTTCAATAGCAGTAACATTTTCTTTCTTTGAATTTGTATTATCATCTAATTTAGTTTTTGTATTAGTTTTCTTATTAAATTTCCTTAAAACACCAATTATACCAAAGAAAATTCCAATTGCAGATGAAAAACAAGAAATAAAAATAAAATAAGATATTTTTCTAGAATTATATCCTAAATCTTTATTTAATACATCAAAAAGAATATATGAATCTTTTTTTAAAAATCTACAATTTAAAACTGAAAAAATATTTGCATTATTTCCTCCTAAAAACTTATTATATATTTTATAAATAGGTTCAATCATATAAATACCTTCATGAATACCAAGAGTAGTATTACCTTTTATATAGTTTAAATTATTGTCAACATAATTCCCAAAAATTTCTTCTAAATTATATAAACTTTCATAATATTTATTATAAAAATTTAAAATTGAATTTTTATAATTGTCAAATATATCACATAAAGTATGATTATCATCAACTTTAATATCTTTATAACTTTGTAAACAATTCGTATTCTCTGATAAATCTAAACAATATTTTTCATTTGAAGAAGTTGGTTCTGATGTTATTTTATAATCATTATCACATTTTAATTCTGGAATAGTCCACCAATGATAAAATTGAGCACTACTATTTTTTTTTTTATCTGTATAATTTCTTAATTGATTTATAACTTCAGAAAGACTACTTTTTTCATTAGTTTCAGAATCATAAAATTGAAATCCTTCCTTCGACACATAAAATTTATTAAAAGTATTTTCCAATAAAATTAATTCAGTAAACCAACCTGGAAAAGTATTTAAATATATACTCATATTATCAACTATTTCTTTTTTTTGATATAATTCATTTAAACTACCTGTACCATTTGAATCAACAGAATTTAAATCTAAAACACTTTGTAAATCACCATCACCATTAAAACATATATTTAAATATTTTGAACCTTCTCCTTTAATAATAATACTATCATCCATTTTTTCTAAATTTTCATTACTTATTATATATTCCATTACACCTACTCCATCTTTACCTATTATTCCTAATATTCCAGCAATAACTCCAATTATAGTAAAACTTATTATTATTAACATATTAATCATCCAAGAAAAATAAAAAAAAAATCTTGAACATTCACAGAAAGCAATAAATAAAATTAAAGAAATTATTGATATAGCAGGAAATATTGATAATATTAAAAAAAATAGTAATATTCCTTTGCCTGAATATTTATTATAATCTTTTTGATATTTATATAATTCATCTAATACTTTTGATGATAATTCATCAAATGTTCCATTTATATCATCTAATTGTAATATTGAATCATTTAATTTAACTTCTATTTGATTATTACTATCAATTTCTACTGCAATATCTTTAATTTCTTTTAAAACTTCAAATACATTTGATAAATATTCATAATCTTGAAAAGTATAATTTAAATTTTTTTTTAGATCATAATACAAATCAAAATAAACACTTTTACTAGAATTATTAATACCATCTACTATAATATTAGTAGTAAAATCATTTTTATCAAATTTTTTATATTCATTTTCAATAAAATTGTTTTCAAATATATTACTATTTGAAGCACCATTATAATAATTTATAACTTTACTAGTATATTTTTTAGTAACATTTACTTCAACTACAGTATTTTGAATTATATTTTTAATTCCCCCAAAACCAGGCCATTTTGGAATTTCATTACAATCATCACCAAAAATAAAATGAGCATATATTTTAAAAATTGAACATGAAGTACTATTTAAACTTTCTGTTAATTTTTTTTCATAATCAATTCCTAAAAAACTTGAAATCATACAAACACAAAAAAAAATAAATGATAAAATAAATGATAATTTTGTACAAAAATCCATTTTTTTTACATTTTGATAACAACCACATTGACATTTTTGACATGGACAACAACAAATACAACAACAATAACCAAAGAAGAAAAAAATAAATAAAATATCTATAATTAATATAAGTAATAAAAATAAAACTCTTGGGGCATAATGTATTAAATTTTTAAAATCTTTTGTATGAAGAAAATCAATTAAATATTGAACATATTTATCATTTTTATTATTTAATTCATATTCATATGTATTCTTTAAATATAATTCATTTAGACTTTGTTTTCCTTTTTTACATATTTGTTCTATTTCAGAATCTGTTAATAAATTTCTTATTTTTGTATCTACTTTTTTTAATATATTTATTTTTGATGAGTAAAATAAGATTGTTGATATTGTAAATGAAAAAAAAAAGATATTAAAAAACTTATTTTTTGATAATTTCATTTTTTTAATAATTTTTTTCCCTATTATTCTTTAAAATATTTTTTTATTTAATAAATTATCTTTATTATTAATATTTATAAATAATTTATTTCAATAAAAAAAAGGATTTTAATTTAATTATTTAAAATTTATAATTATAAATTTTTTTCATTTTCTATATTTTTATTATTTGTTTTATGAATAATATCTACTATTAAAAAATGTGATTCTTCAGGACATTCAATATTATTATAAACACTTGAATCATGAATAAAAGTGTTTGAATTTATTATATTTGAATTAGTTCTTTGTATTGTATTTTTATTTAATTTATATTTAAATGATTTTTTATAAAAATAATTTCCAAAATTATTCATTTTTTGTTTATTTAAAAAAATATTTAATTTATTATTATTTTTATTTGAATTGCTTTTATTAAGATTAATAAAATGTTCTCGACTATTTTTATCTTTTAATTGTCTTGAATTTAATTCTTTTTTATTTATTCCTAAACATTTTCTTAAAAAAGATTCATTTTCGATACAAGAACTATTGATCCTTTTATTTATTGTTTTTTTTGAAATAATTGATTCATCATCAATATTATTATTTTTATTTTTTGAATCTCTTGAAATTATTTTTCTAAAAATTTGTACATTTAAATTTTTTTTTCTAATTAAAAGAGGATTAAAATTGTGATTTTCATTTAAATAATTTTGTATATTTGTAAGATTTCCATAATTTTTTATATTAAATGATAAATTTTGTTTTAAATTTGAACAATAATCTGCACTGCTGCATTTATTAATTTTATTTTTTATATTTCTTGATTTTAATTTATATTGTATGAAAGAGCTTTTGTTTATTATTTCACTAAATTTATTTTGAGGACATGAAGAAGTTAATAATAATTTATTTTTATGAAAAGTATTTAAATTTTCACTTGTATTAATTTTTGAATAATTAATTCTTGAATTAAACATTTTATTTTAAAAATAAAATATATTTTTATTTTAATTAAGTAAAAAATAAATAAATTGATTAACTAACGAAAATTAATTATAATAATTATTAAATTTGAATTTATATAATATCTTATATAAATGATATAAATAAGTTTATAAATAAAATCTTAAAAAAAATCTTATTAATTTAAAAAAAATGAGAAGAAGAAGAATAGATGCAATTGAAGCTGAAAATGAAGAAGAATATTTAAAAATATTAGCAAAGAAAGATGAAATTAATGATAATTTATCAAGTAGAAGAAAAAGAAATAAAAAAAAATTTATTGAAATAGAAGAAGATGAAAATGAAGATGAATATGATTTATTAAAATCAAATTCAAATTATATTTTAGAAAAAAAAAGTTTATCAATTGAACAACAAGAAAAATTAGATGAAGATGAATTAAATAATGCAATTAAAGAATTAAATTTAGAAAAACAAAATTCAGAATTTTCTAATTCAATAAATTCATTAAGTACAATTGAATCTTTTTCTTCTCCTGAAAAAGTTTTAAAATTTTATGAACAAAATATAATTAATTATGATGAAAAAATTAAGATTATTATTATTGGAAAAGCAAAATCAGGAAAATCGCTTTTTATTGAACAATTTTCTAATGATAACAATAATAGTAATTTTAATTTTAATATTTATAATCCGACAATTTCATTAGAATTCAAAAATACTTTAATTAACATTAATAATATAAATATTAAAATTGAATTTATTGATACAAATGATAATATCATTTCATCAAATATAATTCAAACATATTTTAAAATTAGTAACGGATTTATAATTATTACAAAAGATATAAAAGATGATTTTAATTTTATAAATGAAAAAATATCTTTAATTAAATCATCTGTAAATGAACCTAATATTTTAATAATTGTTAACAATAATTTGATCAAGAGTAAAAATGAGGTAAATTATTTTCCAGATTTTAAACAAATTAATATTGATTTATTAAAAATTAATAAATGTAATATTGATTTAATCAATTTCATTAATTATATAAGAAATAATAGTTTTATAAGAAAAAATAGAAATAGCAAAACGGTACAATGTAAATTAAATATGAATGTAAATAATAATAATAATTCTAAAAACTTAAATTTATTTAAGAATTTTAAAATAGAAAAGATTTAAATTTTTAGTAAACAAAGGAATTATATAAATATATAGTATATAAGTATCAATAAAAAGTTAAAATATAAAAACATATTAATAGAGTTTAAAAAAATCATAATATTAATAAACAATTAATTATTTTTAACTATTATATTCCATTTAAATTTATTTATTTACATCAGAATAAAAAATTCAATAAAATAAATAATAAAATATAATTATTTATTCTTTATTTTCATTATTTATAGAAAAAAGTATATCTTTTAAGGTGAAAACACATAACAACCAAAATCAGAAGAAACTGCAAAAAATCCATTAGAAAATTTTAAATGATAAGGATAACCCAAAGAAAATAAACCTTTTTTTATATATTCTGTATTAATTCCATTAATTTTAGGTATATTTGTTATATTAATAATTTCATCATTATTAATTAAATTAATATTACCTTCAATATCTAATAAAAAAATATATAATTCATTATTTTCTTCATTTTCAATTTGAACTTCATAATTTGAATCTGCATTATAATTATTTGAATTTGTATTTATTTTATTAATATGTAAATAATTATCATCATCATATTTTTCTTTATATAAAAAATTATAATGTATATCAATTGCAATAACACAATCTCCAATATTATTAAATTTATATAATATAGTAAAATTATCATCAATACTTCTTATTTCACATATATTTAAATTTCTAACAATAAAAATTTTTTCTCCTATTAAAAATTTACAATGACTAATATGACCAAAATTCCTTTCAAATCTTAATTTCCACAATTTACTTGTTTGAAAATTATATAAACATAAATTCCTTTGTTTATCATTTAAAAAATCAACCCAAGCAAAATAATTACCATTAAAATCAAAAGGAACTACATAAGTAGTCATTTCAATTTCTCCTTTTTGAATAGTAGTATTATTATTTAAATCTTTAATAATATATGAATTCATAATATTACTTAATACAATTGGATGAGTTTCAGGTTGACTTATTTTAATTTGTAGCATTTTATTTTTATTTACAATTGTATAAGTAAAATCACATTTATTAATATGAGAATATTCATCAGGATAATTTCTTATTTCTTTAAATTGAGGAGACGGAGTTAATAATAAATTATTATATTTATAAGTACAAATTTTTTCATCACCAACTGTAAAATGAAAAGATAATGAAGATAAAAAATTTATATTTGAAATTTCTTCATCTGATGTTTCACATAATATTGTTTTTGAACTTGATTTAAAATTATATAAATATACTCTTCCTAACATTGTTCCAATTATTAAAAATATGCTATTTAAGTTTAAAGATGATATTGGATCTCCAAATCTTGTTTCTATAAATGTTATTATTTTATAATTTTGAGATTGAAAATAAGTAGAAAATGATTTATTTGTATTTTTATTTGAAGGAATCATCTAAAGTTTAATTTAATTAAATTTAATTTAATTATTTAAAATTATTTTAATCCTTTAATTTTATTTGTCATAAAGAGTTTATTATTTCAGATAATATTTATTGAATTATTAAACGAATTTTAATTAAAGTAAACCAAGTAAAATAAGTAATGAGTTTTGAAGCTATATTAAAAACTATAATCAAACAAATTGAATCCATTTACAACAGAAAAATTAGGCATACTTTTGAACAAAATAAAAAACAAAGATTCAGAATCTGAATTGAATTTAGAAAATATAATTGATGATTTATTATATAATGAAAGAGAAATAAATGATGATAATAAAAATGAAAATAATTATACAAATAATATATCTTCAACTAATTTTCCAGATATATATATAAATAATAATTTTTCTTCCAATTCAAATGGTTATAATAGTTTTAATCAATCTGATAAAAATGAATTAATAAATGATTCAGAAGAGACTTATGATAAAATAGTTAATAGGATTTATGAATTAATAATGAAATATGATGATGAAAATAAAACTAAACAAATATTAAATGAAATAATAAATCTTACTAAAAACAATCTGAATGAATGATTAATAAATATAATTAAAACCTAATTATTATTTTAAAAAAGTTAAGAATTAATAGATTTTAAATTAAAAAAATATATATTAATTTTTTTAAATTTAAATTATGAACAATATTAGTATAGTTTTAGTAATATTAAAGTGTTTATATTAATGTTTATACTTTATTTTATACATTTATTTTAAGGCTTTTAATTTTATTTTATTGTAGTTTTAATTTGATTCTTTATTTTTTAAATATTATTTAAATATAATTTTATTTAAATTTATTATTTTAAAAAAAATTTTTATTTATAAAATTTTAATTTATGTTTAAAAAAAAATAATTTTAATTTAAATATTTATTTTTTTTATAGAATCAATTGAATTAAACATTCCATTAATTCTAGTTAAAGAACTATTCAAACTTCTTTCAATATTTAATAATCTATCATCAATTGAATTTGATTCTTTAAAATTATTTTTGATTGTATTAAAATTATTTTTTTTATTTTTATAAAAATTTGATGCACTGACGGCACGACTCATTTTTTTATTGGCATTATTTTTTTTATCATTTTTAATAAAAGAATTTAAAATTTCCTTTTTTAATTCTTCAATTATTTTTTCTTTTTGTTTTAATTCTTCTTTTAAATTATTAACTTCATTATTTTGATTATTTGATAATATTTTCATTTCTTTTATTTCTTTTTCTTTTTCATTTAATAAATACATATATTCTTCTCTTTTTATTTGATTATCTTTTAATATTAATTCTAATAATTGTTCAGATGAAATTTTTAAATTTTGATAAATTGTATTTTCATTTTCAGAATTGATATTTTCATCATTATTTACTTGATTATATTCTTGAAAAATATTATTTATTTGTCTTATTAATTCAATTGCATTTTCATTTATCTCATTATAACAAATTGATATTTTAAAAACTTTTTCTCTGAATTGTTGTAATTTTTCATTTTCTACTTTTAGTTCATTTAATAATGAAGAATTATTTTCTAAATTATTTAATTCTGAAGAATTAAGATTATTAATATTATTCAATAACATTTCTTTATTTTGATTTTGGATAATTTTATTTATTTTTTCTTTTTTTTGAAAATATTCAATTTGTTTTTCTAATTTTAAAATATAATCAGTTGAATTACTTTCTTTTATTTTTAAATTATCAATTTGCTTTTTTAAAAATGTAATTTCATTTTTTAAACTTTTATTTTTTTTTTCTAAAGAAGAAACACTTTCTCTTAGAAACATATTATTTTTCTTTAAATTAAGTAATGTTGAATCATTACTTTTTTCTTTACTATTATTTGAACTTTTCCTAAAATTATTACTATTTTTCATTATAGTTCCTTGTAACATTGAAGAACTATTATTAATATTATTATTTAAAAATTTAATTGTTTCTGATTCATTGAATGAAGGTGTAAAGTTTTCTTCTAATTGATTATTTAATTGATTTGATTTATAATTGTTAAAAATATTTTTTTCATTTTTTTTTGAATTTATTGTTGAATTTGATAATGATGGATTATTATTACTTATTTTTTTTTTTGAATTATCCTTTGAAATATAATAATTAGAAGTAAATCTTCTTGGTTGAATGATATGATCATATTGGTTAAAATAATTTTCAATCATTTATAAAAACAAAAATTATTTTTTTTAAAATATAATTTAAAAAAATTATATTATATAAAAAAATAAATGTCAAAATTTAGAGAAAGACTAAATCAAGTAAATAAAAAAAATTAACATCAAATTAAATAAAATATAGTTATTTATAGAAGAATTTGGTACAGAACCTCAATCAATAAGAGAAAGAATTCAATTAAACAAAAAGAAAAAAACAATAAACAATGAATTAAATAATAAAAATAATTTAAATACTTCATTAAATAATTCTTTCACATTAACAAAACCAAAAAGAAAAGATTCATCATCATCAATTGATCCATTATCAAGATCATTTTCATTAGGATATAAATCAAGAAAAATATCATCAAATGTATTAGATAAAAGTGCAATAAGTCCTTTTTATATTGATAAATCATCATTTAATTATATAAATTCAGATTCAAATAGAAATTTATATAATTTAAGGGCAAGTTCTGCAAATAAATATAAAAATAGAATTAAAAAAGAAATTGATGATTTAAGTAAAAATTTTAGAAGTAATTATCATCATAATTTAGCTTATAATAGACCTTTAGTTTGGATTAATAGACCTAAAAATGAGAATTTTTCTATTAATTATGTTTCTACTTTAAGTGAAATTAGAGATTTTTATAGAAATAAACAAATTAAACAAAATAGATTTTATGGGAATAATCCTTATTTAAGAAGATATAATAACAATAATTATTAAGGTTTTTATATGGGTAATTTGAGGAAAATATTTTTTTTTTTAAATATTTTATAATTTTAAAAACAATTTTTTATTTTTTAATCTTTTGTAAATAAATATATTACATAATTTGATAAATTAAATAATAAGTGAAAAAAATGGATTTCGAAATGAATACTAGTTTCTCAACTCAAGATAATGATAATTCATCAATTTCATGTTATAGTATTTGTGATTATTCCTCTGAAGGAAAGATAGTTGATGGAATAATTGATATATTAAATTTACTTGTTGAACAAAATAAAGGATTAAAAAATTATTTAAAATTAGTAAAAAAACAAGAAAAAAGTATTTTTAGTATGAAATCAATTCCAACAATATCATTAAAAGATTATTTAGAAAGAGTAATCTCATATTCAAAAATTGAAAATAATACTTTAATTACATCACTTATTTATATTGATCGTTTATGTCAAAAAACAAATTTAATATTAACTCCTTATAATATTCATAAAATAACTTTTACTTCAATACTCCTTTCTTTAAAATATAATGAAGATTTAATATATAACTTTTCTTTTTATTCCAAAATTGCTGGAATTAATGTTAAAGAATTAAAAAAATTAGAAAGTGAATTTGTTAAGTTAATCAATTTTTCACTTTATGTTGAAACAGAACAATTTGAAAAATACAAACAATCTCTAATTGGTTGTTATGAAAATTTATAAATTAATTAATGGTTGTTTTTTTTTTTTTAGTATTTGTAAATTACAATTTTGGAATGTTAAATTAAATTTTGTTTAATAAATTTATTTATTTGGTAGAGTTATGAGATTAAATTTGTTTAATTACAAATTTTATTATTTTTGTTGTTGTTATATATAAAATTATATATAAAAACTATATATGTATAAAAATTTTTTAAAAATTCTTGTTGTTTTTTTCTATAAATGTATTGTTTTAATATTTATTATTATTTATTCAAAATTAATTAATAATTTACTATATATCAGTAAATTTTATATAAAATAATATATTTATAATTTGTTGGATTTAAATATAATTAATTTTATATAAAAATTCTTTAAACTACTTATTAATAAAATATAATTTAATGCATAATATTAAATATCTATGAATTTTAATAATAAAAACATAAATTTTTATTTAATGGAAGAAATGAATAATTACAATGAATATAAATAACTCTAAATGATATTCAAAGATATTCCAATTAAAAAAATGATAAACTTCAATAAATTATCATTTGGATTTTATTTATATATATTAATTTATTTTTAAAAAAATAATTTTTCCAATCAATGATTGTTGAAATATAAATGAAATAACTTGTTAATAAAAAAAATGTTTCTTAATTTGATTTATATTTAAAATAATAAAAAGATTTAATAATATAAAAATATAATATTATTTTAAATAAGAAATAACATTTTAAAATTATTCATATTTAAATTATACATTATTATTCTATAAAACAAATAATATATTAAAAAAATAAATTAAATGATGATTTGACACAATCCCCAAAAACCTTTTGATTTAATTTGGAATTTTATTTTTTTATTTAAATTCATATTTTTAATATTAAAATTTAAAAAAAATGTTTCTAATATACTTCATATAATATTAAAAATTTAATATTAAATATTCAATTATTTTTAAAAAAAATTTATTTTTACAACAATTATTAAATTTTATTTAATACCATAATATTAAATTATATCTTAATAATATACTCTTAATTATTTTTTTTGTTTTTCTCCATTTAAATATTCACCTTCAAATATCAATTCACCACTATAATTATATTCTTTTGCTTTTCCATTCCAATAATATCCTTTTAAAAATTCACCTTCAAAAACTAAATTACCATTATCATAATTATAATATTTTCCTTTTCCATTTCTTTTTCCATTAATATATTCACCTTCAAATTTTAATTTACCATAATAATACTCTTTTACTTTTCCGTTTTTTTCTCCATTCTTTAATTCACCTTCAAATTCTAATTTATCCCCAGAATTATATTTTATTAATTTTCCATTCCATTTATGTCCATTTAAATATTCTCCTTCAAATATTAATTTACCATTATAATCATATTCTTTTCCATTAAATCTTTCTCCATTTAAATATTCACCTTCAAATTTTAAATCTCCATTATAATTATATTCTTTTACTTTTCCGTTTCCATTTTTTATTTCAATTATTTCCCCATTTTTATCATATATTTTTCCATTCCATTTTTTTTTATTTAAATATTCTCCTTCAAACATTAATTTACCATTATAATCATATTCTTTTCCATTTAATTTTTCTCCATTTAAATATTCACCTTCAAATTTTAATTTACCATTATATTCATTATATTCTTTTACTTTTCTATTTTTTTCTCCATTTAAATATTCTCCTTCTAATTCTAATTTATCTTTATGATTATATTTTTGTACTTTTCCTTTCCATTTTTCTCCATTTAAATATTCTCCTTCAAATTCTACATATTTACCATTATAATTATATTCTTTTCCTTTAAATTTTTTTCCATTTAAATATTCACCTTCAAACCCTAAATAACCAAAAATATTATATTCTTTTCCTTTTCCATTTCTTTCACAATTTAAATATTCACCTTCAAATTCTATTTTACCATTATATAATTCTTTTACATTTCCATTTTTTTCACCATTTAAATATTCTCCTTCAAATTCTAATTTACCATCACTATCATATTCTTTTACTTTTCCATTACCATTTTTTATTTCAATTATTCCACCATTTTTATCATATATTTTTCCATTCAATATTTTTCCCTTTGAATATTCACCTTCAAATCTTAATTCACCATTAGATTTATATTTTTTTATTTTTCCA
>JAEEGK010023580.1_pt1 | contig 12819 bp, 18 predicted proteins | sample 8958771 | NCBI WGS metagenome assembly JAEEGK01 (sample SAMN16246547, study PRJNA631951) | gut metagenome | biome: gut microbiome; feature: rumen; material: SC-attached | host: Bos | place: Iran: Karaj | collected 2018-10 | reverse complement strand
CTTTTTCGACGCTCCCCGGTTCTGAAATGGCTCCGCTGGCATATAGCAGGCTCTCCGTCAAGGTCGTCTTTCCAGCGTCTACATGGGCAAGAATTCCAATATTGATTATTTTCATGTGATTGTCCTCTTGAAAGAATGCATCTACGATAGGGTAAATCGTTGCGTCGAAGGCTTCCCGTTCTTGTTGCTCTCGTCGTCTCTGCACCGCATCAACATAATCCTCACACGCTGGGGTGTCGGCATCTATCGGCATAGACTTGCCGCCATCTTTCCTACAGACTAAGAACCTATCATCGTCAGAGCAGATCACGTCTGCGGCTTCTGAAAGATAGCATCCACCACACGTTTTTTCTTCCACAGCGACTCCTTTCATTCGATGACTCTCTCCACAAAAAGTTTTGTGGCGGCCTGTATTCCAGGCACCTTCGATTCTCTCGGCCCCGCAACATTAAGGACGATCCCCCGCTCGCCGAACTCCGCCTCAATCCAGTAGAGAAACTCCAGTCCTCGATCTGTCTCGTTGGGTTGCTCGGGGTTGTCGATCCAATACGGCTTGCCGTGCTTCTCGCAGAATTCCGCCGTGCGCTTCGTGCCACCAGTCAATTCCCGCGCCCTCGACAGGATTAGTGTCGCATCGGAGTTGATGACATTCAACTCCGTCCGATGAAGATAGTCTTTCCGCGTGTCCTCGGTCATAGCCGAAAACTCAAGAGGCACGATCCCGTCCTCGGATCGCCGACCCTTGGGGACATAGCCTCCATAAGGAAAGTCGAGGTCGAGCGCGGCCTCCAACGCCCCACGATCAACCCCAGTCTGCCCGCCGGAAACAATCTTGCGGATAAGTGCCATTTTATTATGCTTGGCAAACGCCAACCTCTGCCGCCAAGCCTTCGAGAGACGCCTTTGGCACCTTTTGCAAGAAAGCGTCGAGAGCGGAACTCTTGGGTTGATTGCGCAGGTCCCTGGAAAAATTCTCCTTGAGGCACCTGCACGATGCCTCCATCATCGAAAGGTACTCGTCCATCGACATTTCGGCAGCGAATCGTGAGTACATCTTTTCGACGTTGCACACCTCCGGACGCGACTCGTACATATCGCACAGGTTCGCGTCCGTAAGGTGGCAGCACACACCATCGCCACGATCATACTGCATCAGCTGCGGGATGCCGCCGATAGAACGGCAGCAGATTCCGCAGCGGTCGCAGTTGAATCGCGGCAAGGCCATCAGTCGACCTCCTCCTGCGGGAAGTCCTTTTTCGTCTTGGGCGTAGAGTCCGCTATCGAGGCGTTTACAGCGTCAAGGACAGTCTTCGACTCTTCCGTGAGCGCACCCTTGTCGGTGAGAAGAGGAGTGTCGAGGATCGCCTTGATCGCCTTCATCGTGGAAAGGAGTGCGGCGATCCCCTTGCGGGCGGGGGTGGAGTATTTGGCGTAGTCCATTCCCTCCGTCTTGATCGTGTTCGACAACGCGTCGATCTGCGGGAGAACGAGGAGGTCGAGCTTTACCAAAGCACGGGTGAAGAGGTCGGCGCGATAGGCTATTCCGTTGCAGGCCGTCACAAGCACATTGACCTCTGCTTCCGCCTCCTGTACCTTGGCGAGGTTTGAGTAAGCATTGTCGAGGTTCTCGCTTGCCTTTGACCCCATGACCGCTCCAAGGACGAGGAGAGCGGGGCCGGCGACAACGCCGCCAAGGACAGCCATGCCCCCGGCCATGCCCAATCCCCCGGCCGCAAGAGCTCCGCCACCGAAGAAGGCAAGCGTAGCATTCGTGGCCGCCGCCCCGCTGAGTCCGGCGATGGCCGTTCCTGTTGAGGCTGCGGCAAATGCGCCCGCTGCGCTGTACGCGCCGAAGGCGACCGCGCCGCCCGCCACAGCACCGCCAAGGGTTCCCTTTGCGAACGATCCGGCGAGAATGTTTATCTCCTTCAGCTCCGCGAAACTCTGCTTGTCGATCTTGAACTTGCCGAGCTCGTCCATGCCCTCGGACTCGCTCAGTTCGATGTTCTTGATCATTTCAAAGAGTGTGACGAACTTGCCGACCGTCACTTCGCAGACGTGTAGTTTCTTGGTGCCGAGACGTTCGAGCTGCTTCTTCGACTTGTCCCGAGCGTCCTTTAGCCTCTTCGTGATGTACTCCTGAAGCCTACGCGCCCGCTCGTTGACGTCGTTCGCCTTGCTGTTGTCGGCGATAGCCTTGCCGCCCTTGAAGAGTCCGGCAACGCCGGTCCCAACGGCTGCGGCTCCGAGGATGATTGGAATGAGTGGAAGTGCCATTTTTTTACTCCTTGCTTTTATGCTTCAACGTTGTCTACGAATTCCTTGAACGATTCGACGAGGCATCCGATGGAGTCCTCAATCGATTTGCGTTCGTCCTCTGCGGCGCAACGCCCCAGTTGCGCCTGCGCCTCGTCGATTTCCCTGCACCTGCTTTCGACTTCTTCCAGGAAAGCGTCGGGGATGCAGGCATCTGCTCCGAACTTCTGGATCGTCTCTGGCGTTCCCTTCTTTTTCGCCCCAAGTGCCGCGCCTGCTATTGCGGCCGCTGCTCCGAGAATCGGGCCACCGAGCAGAAATCCAAGCCCAGCACCCAGTCCTGCGCCAGATGCGACCATTGTCACGCCGGCGAAACCATTACAGGCGACCTGCAGGGCCTTGATGAGTTTTCTCTCAAAGGGGGAGAACTCCTTGTCCGCCATGCAGATGCTGATCCATGCGGCAAAAGCCCTGCGGCAGGCAACCTTGCTCCTCTGGATTACCGAGACGTCCCCGGAAACCTTTGAAAGGAAGGCCTTGATCTGTTCTTCCTCGTTGTAGAAGTCCCGGAGGATGGCAAGCCCTGCTGCTTCCTGCACGACTTCTTGGATGAGCGCGGTTGTGTCATCGTCGCCCATCTTGACGCCCTGCAACGCACAGAGTGTGCTCTTGAACACCTCGCGCTCTGACTGTTTCACCTCGCCATCGGACGCGGCGATGAGATAGGCGATGCGTAGAGTCGCGGTGTTCGCCTTGTCTGACGTGCCTACGCCCGATGATCCGGCGTTAGGCGTGTACGTTTCGTTTTCCATTTTTGTTTCCTTTCTGTGGTTACTACAAAATGACTTTCTCGTCTGATGCCATAAGGGTCTCGAACTCTGCCATGTTGGAGAACTGCGGCTTTCCGCCAAAGGCCCTCGTAATCTTGTTGGTGGCGGCTATGTAGCCGTCAACATCGCCTATCTGAAGAGTGCTCTTGATTTCAAGAAACGTCGCGTCGAAGAGCTCGCGCTTTTCCTTGAGATACTTGTTTATGCCGTCCTCAAGCTGCTGACGGTACTCCTTCAGCATCTTGATGGATTCGGCGCATTCCTTTTCGATGGCGATCCTTCGCTCTCGTGCGATCTTCGCCGCCTTTAGGCTGTCGGTCAAAATCTTGTACGATGCGGAGCTCAACGCATACCCTATCATGCTGCCCGCGAGTGCGCCGACAATCGGAATCGGTATGGCGAGCTGACCAATGGCGGCATACATCGCGCTGTTGACCATACCGTAGCCTTTCTCGCCAAGCTCCTCAAGGCATTGCGCCCCGTCAATGTCGCCCTTGAAGTATTTTGTAAGCGTCTTGCCGGTTTCAAGCGCGGTCGTTGCGATGTATGCCGGCAGATTGGTCTTCGACAGCGTCCGCACGTATTCGGAAGCCGAATTCTGCGCCACGCCTTTTATCGCAGATCCGGCGAAGCCAGTTGCATAGCTCACGGCGGCGGCTCCAGCCGTGTCCTTCGCAACGCTGACTACCGCCTCTTTCCCGTCCTTCTTGCCGTTGAAGTACGCCACTGCATTGCGGACGATGGAGACGCCCCCTCCTATGGCAGCGCCCATCTTCGCCTGTTCCACGCCAGCGCGATGCGCGACCCTTACGATGTCCTTGGCTGTGGACAACAGCGGATCTGTCCTCGCCTCCATTGCCTCGGCATTGGAGACCGAGCTCTTTTCAAGGTTGTCCCGGAGCTTCTCGCACTTGTCGAGCAACGCCTGCTTCTGCGCCGCGACATCGGCTTTGCCGTGCTCCTTGAGGTACTCGATTTGCTTCTTGAGATCATCGATCCGCCCGGACAGCTCCTCTTTCATGCCGTCGAAGTAATCGCTCGGCACGAGCATCTTGCAGTTGTTGTCTATGTACTTCTGGTAGTCCTTGCCCAGCATCGCGGACACGGCGTCCTTCGGGGTCGCGCCGACAAACTTCATCTGCATACTTGACCCCGGAACGGGATTTCCGTTTGCGTCAACCTCGCAGGTTATGTCGAACAACTGGTCGTTGACATGGCCGGGGATGTCATCCGTTCTTACCGTTGTCGGCTTTTTCCCGGATATGGCTTCTTCCGCCCTCCGCCTCGCAACCTCCTTGGTCTCTGCCGCAAAGCCCGCCTGCTGCTTGAGATTGCTGTCCCTGTATTCGGGGTTGACCTTGTACTCGCTGATCTGCTTAAGGCCTCTTTTCAGAACCTGCCCAGTTTCGTTATCCACTCCTCCGTAGGCAACGATGTGTTCCTTTATGCCGCTTCCGAAACGTGAGACAACATCGGATGCCGCTCCGGCCAGCCCGGCGTTCACCGCTGCGTCTACGGCTTCTTCCTTTTCGTCTTCGGGTTTCTTTTTCATTGTGATTCCTTTCGCCAACAGTATAGCAATAGCCGTGCCAATCTCTCGCCGAAAAACAAAACCAATAAAAATAGCGATAAAAACATATTTTTAGTGCTGACATTGTTGCGCGTGGCGAATTATGATATAATATCGTCTAAAAACAAATCTAACGCAAATAGAAGAAACGCTATGATTCCAGACTTCATGAAGAGTTCTGATGTCCTTCTTGTTTGGATCGGAAGGATGACCGACTTTGTTGTCAATGACATTCCAGAAAACCATGCAGACTCGACGGTCAACGCAATTGGAGATGCGGTCGAGAGATATGGTTGCGATTCCATCGCCGTGCTTTGGGATGAATCCTCGTCCGGGGGAGATGGACTCGCACAGTCATTTGCGGGATATCTGTCAAGGGCGTACCCCAACATAAACACCGCAACCTTGTCAACCGCAGAGTGGGAGTCGCTGAAGGCTGCCCAGTCGTACTTTACGATCTTCTGCATTGCGTCAAATCCGCCTTCATGGATCAACAACCTCCCAGGAACGCTCGCATCGACCGATTCGGCTGTCGGCGATCAGCCGTCGAGCGAGGCGTCGCACCTTGAAAGCACATGGAGCACGCTGGGGTTTGTCGATTCTCAAACGCTCCGGCGAAAGATATCCACGCTCCAAGTCATTCTGAAATCTCCAGCCGACTTCAACCTTTCCAGATGCATACTGCTCACCGGGGAAACCGGCGTGGGCAAAACCCGTCTCGCAGAATTGCTCGCCAAACAGGCAAGGCCGTCGAAACCCTATGTCCATGTCAACTGCGCCACGCTTCCGCCGCAGCTTGCCGATTCCATGATCTTCGGAAGCGTCAAGGGGGCCTTTTCCGATTCCGTTGACAAGAAAGGCTACATAGAGGCAGCCGGCAAGGGAATACTTTTTCTCGACGAGGTAGGAGAACTTCCGCTTGAGACGCAGGCGCACCTGCTCACGGTTCTTGAAAGCGAACGCCATCATCGCTTCGGACAGACGGAGGGCGAAGGCTATCCCATCGAATGCAAATTCATATTCGGAACCAACAAGGATCTCTGGGCGGAGGTTCGTGCCGGACGCTTCCGGGAGGATCTGCTTCACCGCATAGACACGCACAATCTTGAAATTCCGCCGTTGCGGAAGAGGCTCAAAAGTCCGATAGGCGACGTATTCTTGTCATCGCTCATCAAGAACCTGTGCGGCGAGCATGGTCAGATACACCTGACGAACAACGCGCAAAAGGCACTGATGTGTTTCGCAAAGGATTATCAATGGCCTGGCAACATCCGCGAGTTCAAGCAGTTGATCCAGACCGCAGCCGCCTCAACCCTCCTGCATGGAACCAAGCGAACTGTCTCAAGCCATTTGATGAACCTCATCATAGCCGAGAAGATGTCGGAAGTCCCGGTGCAAACCGCAGAACAGCCGGTGGAGCTAATGGCAAAGATAAAGCAACGATGGCCCGCCTATGCACATGGCGAGATAGAGGCGATATTCAAAGCCGCCGCCGCCCATGGTACCGGAGCGGAGGCTGGAAAGGAATTCTTCTTCGGAGGGAAGAAGGTGGCGAACTACAGCGATGCCTTCAAGAAGCACATACGCAAGTTTGGTATCAAGTGGGATAAGACCTCGCCCTGTCACCTCTCGGAGATTTTACAGCATTAAGCCAGCCGCCGCGCCAGCGTGATGGCGTTCTTCAGGCCGTTCAGCTCGCCCAGGCCTCGGTTGATGAGGAATTCGAGATCGTCGAAGTCCTCCTTCGATCCCGCTTCGGCGAGCGCGATGTGGTCGAGCAGCGCGACACCGCGCCACGCCGCGAAGGTCGCGGCGGCTGCGTTCTCGACGAGGTTCCGAACCGCGTCGAAGTCCACGTCCTTTGCGCCCTCGCCGCTGTGCCGCCTGTACACGTCGCGGAGCCGCTTGCGCCGTGCGGCCCGCTCGCCCTCGCGCTGCATCGCGGCCTCGACCCGCGCCCGCACCTCCGCCGCGACCATCCGCGCCATCTGCTTCGCGGTGGGGAATCCCTGCTCCGGGTGCCACTCCCTCACGCCCATGCAAAACCTCCCTCCGCCTCGCGCACAGCGGCGCGTACGCGCCCCGTGGCGCGTTCCCGGCGCGTGGAGGGATCGTCGCCCGCCCTGCGGGCGGAAGCCGCCCTGTGCGCCCCCTGCGGCGTTCCGCCGCCATTCCGTTTCGTGTTCTTCATGACCGACTCCTTGTTTGGATTGACGGTGAAGATGATGCCACAGTCCGGCGGCTTTTTCCAGCCCTGCGCGGACAAAAAGAGCGGACGGCCTTGTCCGCAGAAAAAACCTCGCGCCGAAAGGAATTGACGCTCGGAAAAAACGCGGGGACCGTCCGCGAGCGGAGGTAGGTTGTCTCCGCCCTTGAAATCGCGTCGCCTTACGCCAGCAGCTCGTCCATCCGCTGGCCGATGGCCGCGAGGCGGCTGATCGTGAACAGGAAGTCCGCGCCGTCCGCGTAGGCGGCGATGGCCTTACGCGCCTCGGCGCGGAGGGCCTTGAACTCCGGTGTCTTTCTGATGATGTCCTTCATGGTCTTTCTCCTTTCGGATTCGGTTTTCATATGATGCCATAATCGGCGTTGGGTTTCAAGTGCGATCCGCGCCGGGCGGCGCGGATCGCCTCGGCGGGTCAGCCGTGGTTGAGCCAGAGGTCGTACCAGTAGCCGTACTTGGTCCCGTAGAGCCTCGCGAGCTCGCGGAAGACGATCTCGCGCTGGACGGACTCGCCGCAGTCGCAGATGTCGTAGAAGTTCTCGCCGCCGTGCATCCGGCGGTTCACCTCCGCGAAGGTCACGTCCTTGCGGAAGTCGCCGATCAGCGGCTTCTCCTCCGGACACGTCCGCAGGAGCCATGCGCGAATCCTGCGCTCCGCGCCCTTGGGGTCGGCGAGGGGCTTGCGCCCGCCCGCGCCGTTCGTTTCTCTCTTTCTCATTGTCGTTCCTTTCTGCTGTCGCGGAAGGCCCATCCCTCCGCTGTTTTTTACGCCCATACTATGCCGTAATTCCGCGACGATATCCAGCGGTCGGGCGGAAATAAATAATCTTTTAGGCCGTTGACTATGATGCCGCCTTACGGCATAATAGGCGTGGTGCTTACTCGCCGAGGGGCGGATCGCCGTGGTGCTCGATTCTCCAACGCCCCTCGCGGGGGCGCGAACCGAGGCCCTATCCCACCGTCCGATAATATGCCGTAAAACGTCAATCATAGCAACGGCCTTTTTCATGATTTTTTCGCCCGCTTCCTGGCGGGCTTCTTCGCCGCCGCGCCCGCGTCCTTCGTCCCGGCGGCGGTCGCCGCGTCGAACCAGCCCTTGCGCCTCTGCGCGGGGGGAACCCACACTCCCCTTGCGGAGGAGAAGGAGAACGGCGGGTCGTTCGGGCGCATGAACTCGTCGCGGATGCCGTGCCATTGCGCTCCCGCCGAGCAGACGAGGCGGTAGGTTTCCGGGTACCTCTGCCCCTCGCGCTCCCGCCTCGCCGTCTCCGTCATCACGTAGGTGAACGCGGAGACCTTGTGCTCGGGGTCGATGAGCGCGTCGAGCTCGACGCATCCGTAGGTGCGCGGGTAGCCCTCGTACACGTCGAGGTGGAGTATCTCGGTCTGCGTGAGGAGGTAGAGGACCCCGCACACCCGTCCGCCCGCCGACCGCTCGATGTCGGCGTAGAGCCTCTCCTTGAGCCGCCATCCGAGTATGAACGCCGTACCGACGAGCCGCGCCTGCGGGATGCGCTCGCGGATGCGGTCGGGGTTCATGTTCGATCCGTATGCGAAGTAAAATCTGTTCATCGTTCTTTTCCTTTCCGTTGGGGTTTGCCCCGTCCCCCTCGCGGGGGGCGGGGCGTTCCGCTTCAGCCGTTCGCCTCCGTGCGGGCGTTGCGCCCGTCGTGCCGCCCGTCCCTCCAGGCCGCCGAGCCCGGAAGGTTCTTGCAAAGGTGGAACCTCATCGTCTTGAAGAGGTCGCCGTTCGCGCCGAGGCGGAGCAGGAAAACCCGAAGGTCGTACTTCGCGCTCGCCTCGTTGTAGGGGCGGGGGTTCCTCGCGCTCGAGGCCTTCGCGCTCTTGGCGCGGAGGGCGATGAGGATCGCGAGCTGGACCGCCGTCTTGACCTCGCCCGCGTGGGTCGAGCCGTTGAAGAAGCGGTACTCGATGGTGCGCTTCTCGTTCCAGAGGTTGTTGAGGTTCAGCGCGTGGTAGCGGTGGCCTTCGTAGTGGTGCGGGTGCGGCGTGAAGGTTCCGAACCATGCGCGGTTGATCCCGTCCATCGTCGGGCACCGCATCTTGCAAATCCTGTCCACGAAGCCGTGGTCGGTGCGTTGCGTGTAGCGTTCGATGCGGGCGGGCAGGGTTCCCGCCGCCTTGAGGATCAAGGTCTCCTGCTTGTAGAAGGTGCGCACGAGGTTCTTGACGTTCTCGGCGGTGAAGTCCGCCGCGCCGACGTGGACGTGGAGCCCCGTGCGGCTGTTCGCCTTCGCGCCCTTGCGCCGCAGGGCGCGTACCACCTTCTGGAGGGTGTCGAGGTCGGCGACCGTCATCACCGGCGTGACCGTCTCGGAGGAGGTTCCGCAAAGGCTGCCGTCGCTGACCACCTTCCACTTGCGCCCGTCGGGCATAACCACCTCCCAAGTCCCGTAGGAGCCGCCGACGTACCTCGTCGTGCCGCCGGTGACCTCGGCGACCGTCTTGGCCGCCGTGGACTGGCTGATCCCCTCGTACTCGAGCTCGCACCCGAAGGTGCGGTTCATCATCTCTGCCTCTGTTATCGTCATCTTTTGTTTCCTTTCGTTTTTTCGTTTTGCGGGGCCTACCCCCGCGTTGTTTTTTCTGCCCATATGATGCCGTAACCCGTGGATAATAGCCAGTGGGTATTTTGATAATTTTTCACTATTTTTTCAGCGAAAATTATCGCTTATAATACGGCGCAAACGACGCGAAAAACGCGGCGGGGAAACGGAAGGAGGGCATCGCGCCCGACGTGCGGGGCGATGCCGTCTTGGGGTCGCCCGCCTACTCGCCCCGGCGGTACTTCCGCCAGTCGCCGCTCTCGATGACCTTCGCGCCTTCGGGAAGTCGGTTCATGACGTACACCCACGCGAGGACGCGCCCGCCCCCGACGAGGTTGACCTGCCTCTGCTCGCGGCGGTAGAAGCTCGGGTAGCCCTCGAGCCTGTCCATCGAGCGGAAGGCGTCGTCGTCGACCGTCAGCACCTCGCCGACGATCCGCGTCCTTCCCTTGAGGACGATTGCGGGGAATCCGTAGCCCGTGTCGTGAAGCGTCCCGAGCGTCCATGCTCTCTGCCGCCGCGCCCTCGGAGCGCGATGGCAGTTGCACTCGTTCGAGAGGAGCGTTCCGTACACGAACACCTTGTGCTCGGCCTCCGGCGTGGCGATGCCGAGGGCGCGTTCCGCCCGCCTCCGCGCAGTCGGCGGAAGGTGCTTGATTCCCATCTTGAGGGTTTCGATGTCTGCGTTCATTTTCTCTTGCCTTTCTGGACGCTCTCCGCGTCCGTCGTTGTTCTTGGATTGCCTCGCCGCAGAAAACCGGTCTGCGGCGAGGCGCGTCGATCATGCCTCGACGAGGTTCACGTACTCCCGCGTCACCGCGAGGAGGTTCTCGTAGTCGCCGGAGGTCGCCCGCCGGTTGTACTCTTCGACCTTGTCGGCGTGGCCGCTCCGCTTGAGGGCGCGGATCGTCATGCCCAAGATCCAGTAGGCGTTGCCCGAAGGCCCCGTCGGCTCGTAGGCGACCGTCTCGGCGGTCAGCGGCTTCTTCTCGTTGCTCATCTTCTTTTTCCTTTCTCGTTGGGTTTGCCCGCCCCCCGCTCGGGGGGCGGGCGTTTCGGTTAGGCTTCTTCGGTCGCGGTCTTCGCGTTCTTGAGGACGCGGATCTGGAAGGCGAGGTGCCGAAGCTCGAGGGCAATCGCGTCGAGCTCCGCGTACCTCCAAACCACCGCCTTGTTGTCGGCGGCGAGCTTGTTGATGAGGATGTGCGCCCTCGCGCCTTTCTGCGCGAGCGCGTCCTTGATCCTCTCGCGGAGCTTTTCCTGCCCCGCCTTGACCTTCACCGTTCTCATCTTCTTCATCTTTTTTTTCCTTTCGTTTTTTGTTTCCGCGAGGCCTACCCCCGCGTTGTTTTTTCTGCCCATATGATGCCGTAACCTGTGGATAATAGCCAGTGGGTATTTTGATATTTTTTCATTATTTTTTATGGCGAAATTATCGCTTATAATAGGGCGGCACGGTCGGCGGAAAGGCGGGGCCTGGGCGGTTTCCGCATGGGCGGAAAAAGCCCCCTCCGCGCAGTTCGCGGAGAGGGTTTCGGATTGGATTCGGCTCGACGTTCCGGTCGCCGTTCAGAATCCCATCTCGGCGAGGCGGCGGCGGAGCTCAAGCTCGTCCTTGTCGGTCAGCCCGATGGAGTTTGCGTCGCCGTGGCGGCAGACCACCGCGTCCCCGACGATGCAGTCGCCACGGGCGAAGATTCCCGAAAGCCGCGTCGCCACCACGTTGAAGGACAGCCCGTCGAGCTTTCCCTCCTCGTTGATGACGAGGTCGAGGTCGGGGAATCCCGCATCGCCAAGCCACCAGCATTCGATCCATCCGCCGACCGCGCCCTGCAAGGCCTCGAGCTGAAGGACGCCGTCCGCGTCCGCATAGACCTCGGCGAACGACCACTCGCCCCTCGCGGGGATCTTGAGAACCTTCGCCTTCATGGTTCCGCGCCTCCCTCCATCGCGGCGGCGGCCTCGTCGAAGGACGCGACCACCTTTGCGAACTCGGTCGGGGCGAGCTTGCGGCAGATCGCCTCGAGCTCGTTCATGAGTCCCTTGCCGCCACGCTTGTGGTAGCCGTCGAAGAAGTCCTCTCCGTTCTCGCAGACCGCTCCGACGAGCGCGTCGTAGAGGTCGGCGAGGTGCTGGCGTTCGCCTGCCGTGAGGGGCGTCGCATCCGTCCTCCGGCGTGTCGTTGTCTTTTCGGTTTGCATTGTCTTTTTCCTTTCGGTTGAGTCCCATGCCCCGGAACGGATGCCGAGGTATGGGACAGTTTTTTTCAGTCGAGGATCGACACGAGGCCGGTGAGGAATCCGTCGGCCGTCTGCGCGGCCTGGAGGGTTCCCGAAAACGCACCGCGCAACTGGAACACCCCGTTGCGGTTTCCGTCCTTCGCGAGGCGGAACGCCGTGTCGTTCATCTCGTGGAGGAGGTCGGCCACCTTGCCGACCTTGTAGGCGAGGGCGTTGATTTCTTTCTGCGTGATTTCCATCTTGGTTTTCCTTTCGGGTTTGCCCGCCTCGCCGTGGCCGGCGGGGCGGGCGTTCGCGTTCAGTCCTCGTACTCTTCTTCCTCGTCCTCGTCGCGGTCGAGGTCATCGTCGATGAAGTCCATGCGCGAGTCCTCGGCATTGGGCGTCGTCTCCAGCTAGGGGCGGGCCTTGATGAAGGCGTACATCTCGTCGACGAGGCGGTCGGTGAACTTCGTGTAGCCGTCGTCGTCGAGGCTTCCGTTCCAGACTTCGGCGGGAAATTCCGAGCCGCGAATCTTCTCAAGGAACCTCGCCGTGCCGTTGCAGGTTTCCTTTCCGTAGCCGACGTTGATCTTGTCGCCGTCGTTGTACCAGCGGTACCAGATGCGGTCGACGGCGCGGATGATTTCGCCCGCCACCGTCTCGGCCTTGCCGGAGACCGGCATCAGCCGATCCTCCATCGCCGCCCATTCGTTTTTCTGCTCTTCCGTCATTTTCGTTTTTCCTTTCTTGTTGTTCGCGGTGGACCATCCGCCGCTTTGTTTTTCTGGAACACATGATGCCGTAATACGCCAGGGATAGCAACGGCCCATCCGAAGATTTATGAAGATTTTTTCGAGGCGGAAAAAGCCGCCGCAGAATGGCGTTCTGCGGCGGCGGCCATGCCTACTCCATGTCGTTGCAGGAGAGGCCGTTGAGGTGCATCTCGGCATCCGTGTTCGCGTCAAGCTCGACTACGCAAGCCCAGCGGAAACAGGCCTTCAGCTCGTCCTTCCAGTCGCGGATCAGCGTCGGAACCATGCGGCATCCGTCCGAGCCGTCGCTCTTCATGACGGTCTTCGGCTCGTGCGGGGCGCGGCTTATCTCGCGTTCTCTCGCTCCCCGATATGCCCAGCCCGCCCGCGAGAAGATCC
>JAEEGK010023579.1_pt1 | contig 12819 bp, 9 predicted proteins | sample 8958771 | NCBI WGS metagenome assembly JAEEGK01 (sample SAMN16246547, study PRJNA631951) | gut metagenome | biome: gut microbiome; feature: rumen; material: SC-attached | host: Bos | place: Iran: Karaj | collected 2018-10 | reverse complement strand
TGAGAAGGTGCGCGTGATGCTGGCTAAGGCGCTGTTCGGACACCCAGACAACCTATTGCTGGACGAGCCTACCAACGACCTCGACCTGGACACCGTTCAGTGGTTGGAGGAATATCTTTCTAACCTTGAGCAGTGTGTGTTGGTTGTATCGCACGACCGTCACTTTCTGGATGCCGTATCAACTCAAACTGTCGACATCGACTTCGGCAAGGTGACATTGTTCTCAGGTAACTACTCGTTCTGGTATGAGAGTTCTCAGTTGGCTCTGCGTCAGGCTCAGAATCAGAAGATGAAGGCCGAGGAAAAGCGCAAGCAGCTGGAGGAGTTTATCCGCCGATTCTCTGCCAATGTGGCAAAGTCGAAGCAGACAACATCGCGTAAGAAGATGTTGGAAAAGCTGAACGTAGAAGAAATCACACCATCAACACGTAAATATCCTGGTATCATTTTCTCGATGGAGCGCGAGCCTGGTACGCAGATTCTGGAGGTGGAAGGTCTGAAGGCTCTTGATGCTGACGGAACGGTACTGTTTGACAATGTCAGCTTCACCATTGAGAAAGGACAGAAGACTGTCTTCCTGTCACACAATCCCAAGGCTATGACTGCGCTGTTCGAAATCATCAACGGCAATCGCGAAGCTGATGCAGGCACATTTAAGTGGGGCGTCACCATCACTACAGCCTATTTGCCACTCGACAATACGGAGTTCTTCCAGTCGGAAATGAACCTCGTTGACTGGTTGTCGCAATTTGGCACAGGTAACGAGGTCATGATGAAATCATTCCTGGGTCGTATGCTGTTCAAGGACGAGGATATCCAAAAGAAGGTTTGCGTGCTTTCAGGAGGTGAGAAGATGAGATGTATGATTGCCCGTATGCAGCTGAAGAATGCCAACTGTCTGATTCTCGACACGCCAACCAACCACTTGGACTTGGAGTCGATTCAGGCTTTCAACAATAACCTCATCTCGTTTAAGGGTAACATTCTGTTTGCATCCCACGACCATGAGTTTATCAACACAGTGGCCGACCGCATCATAGAACTGACACCAAAGGGTACCATCGACAAGCTGATGACTTACGATGACTACATCTATGACGAGGCCATCAAGGAAAGAAAAGCAGAGTTGTATAGCTAAAGAATGGCACGGAATTTGCTAGTGGCAATGAAAAAAGACAAAAAGCTATGAACGAAGAAGAAATGAAAAATCAGGAAGAGGAGAACATCCTCGACCAGCAAGAAGAACAGGAAGTAGACAATGCTGAGACCACAGCCGACGCTGAGGACTCAGAGGTTACGGATAACACAGAAGAGGCTGAAGAGAAAGACCCGTTGGAAAAAGCACAGGAGGAGATTGAGCAGCTGAAGACTCAGATTCTGTACAAGACAGCGGAGTTTGACAATTACCGTAAGCGTACGCTGAAGGAGAAGGCTGAACTCATTCTGAACGGTGGCGAGAAGGCTGTCAGTGCCATTCTGCCCATTATCGACGATATGGAGCGAGCAATCGAAAACGGTGCTAAGACAGAGGATATCGCTGTGGTTCGCGAGGGTATGGAACTCATCTATCACAAGATGATGAAAGCTTTGGAAGGCCTTGGTGTCAAGGAAATCGAGACGCAGGATGCCGACTTCAATACCGATGTACACGAGGCTGTGGCTATGGTTCCAGGAATGGGCGATGACAAGAAAGGCAAGGTCATTGACTGTCTGCAGAAGGGCTATCAGCTGAATGACAAGGTAATACGTCACGCCAAAGTGGCAGTAGGACAATAAGAGGTTAGATGTAAGATGTAAGAAGTAAGAAATGGCACAGAAAAGAGACTACTATGAGGTGCTGGGCGTCGACAAGAACGCTACAGAAGACCAGATAAAAAAGGCGTATCGCACTATCGCCATTAAATACCACCCTGATCGTAATCCAGGCAATAAGGAAGCCGAGGAGAAATTCAAGGAGGCTGCCGAGGCTTACGACGTGTTGCACGACCCACAGAAGCGTCAGCAGTACGACCAGTTCGGATTCAATGGACCTACGGGTGGATTTGGCGATTTTGGCGCCAGCATGAATATGGACGATATCTTCTCGATGTTCGGCGATATCTTCGGAGGTCGTGCCGGATTCGGCGGATTCAGTGGCGGTCATCGTGGCAAACAGCAACATCGCGGTTCAGACCTGAGACTGAAGGTGAAGCTCTCGCTGAACGAGATTGCGCACGGAGTAACGAAGAAGTTTAAGGTACGTAAAGATGTGGTTTGCTCGCACTGTCACGGTACTGGTGCTGAAGACGGAAGCGGAACAGAGACCTGCCCGACATGTCACGGTTCTGGTGTTATCACCCATACCACTCAGAGCATCTTTGGTATGATGCAGACGCAAGGCGTTTGTCCTACCTGTCAGGGTGAGGGTCAGGTTATCAAGCACAAGTGTCATCAATGCGGAGGCACTGGTGTGGAGAAAGGCGAGGAAGTTGTAGAAATCAAGATTCCTGCAGGCGTCGCTGAAGGTATGATTGTCAACGTGCCAGGCAAGGGTAACGCTGGGCATCGCAAAGGTGTGAACGGCGATATCCAGGTGTTCGTAGAGGAAGAACCAAACGACACCTTTATTCGTGACGATAACGACTTGATATACAATCTGTTGCTCGATTTCCCGACAGCAGCACTTGGTGGCGATGTTGAGATACCAACCATCGAGGGAACAAAGCTGAGAGTCAAGATGGAACCTGGCACACAGCCTGGCAAGACACTCCGATTGAGAGGCAAAGGTCTGCCTGCTGTTCAGGGATATGGAAGAGGCAATGGCGATTTGGTTGTAAACGTGAGCGTCTTCATACCAAAGACGTTAAGTCATGAGGAAAAAGAAGCTATCGAACAGTTTAAGCAGAGCGATAACTTCAAGGGCGATGCAGCCACCAAGCGCAGCATCTTCCAGAAATTCAAGAACTACTTCAGCTAAGCATGAATTACAAGGAGACTTGCGAATATCTATATAGCCAAATGCCCATGTTCGAAAGACAGGGGGCATCTGGTTATAAAGAAGGTCTCAGCAATACGCTGGCACTGGACATCCACTTCGGACACCCCCATCAGTCATACAAGACCATCCACGTGGGAGGTACCAACGGTAAGGGAAGTGTGAGTCATACCATTGCGGCTGTATTGCAGGAAAGCGGCTATCGCGTAGGTCTCTACACTTCACCTCATCTGGTGGATTTCCGTGAGCGCATTCGTGTAAACGGAAAACCTATCAGCGAACAATATGTAGTAGATTTTGTTGAAAAGGAGCACCCGTTCTTCGAACCCCTGCATCCTTCTTTCTTTGAAGTGACAACGGCTATGGCCTTCAAGTACTTCAAGGACATGAATATCGACATCGCTGTGGTCGAAGTGGGATTGGGCGGCCGATTGGATTGCACCAATATCATCACACCACTAGTTAGCATTATTACTAATATCAGCTTTGATCACACACAATTCCTAGGCGACACGTTGGCAAAGATTGCTGGCGAGAAAGCCGGTATAATAAAAAGAGGTGTACCAGTTGTTATTGGAGAGACGAACGAAGAGACGCGTCCCGTTTTTGAAGCAAAGGCTCAGGAAATGGAAGCACCTATCGTCTTTGCTGAAGACGAAAACGAGATATTGGGTGAAGAACTATTACCAGAAGGCGGTATAAGATATCACACAAAGCACATGAACGACTTTATTTGCGACTTGGGAGGCATTTATCAACCCAAAAATCTGAATACGGTCTTTCATGCGTTGAAACAACTGCGCCTGCAGGGGTATCTCTGCTACAGTCTCAAGGAGAGCAACTACGAAAAATGTCGTATAGAACTGCAAGAAGCGTTGCGAAATGTCTGTAAGAAGACAGGACTGATGGGCAGATGGCAAATTATGCAACAGCATCCTCTAGTGGTCTGTGACACAGGACATAATGTAGGAGGATGGCAATATATCAGTCAGCAATTGCAGCTGGTAGAATGTCGCCAGATGCACATTGTATTTGGCATGGTTGATGACAAAGACGTTAAAGGAGTGCTCAAAATGCTGCCCAAGGACGCAAAATACTATTTTACGAAAGCAAACTCAAAAAGAGCCATCAACGAAGAGAAATTGAGAGAGATGGCTTACGAAGAAGGACTTATGGGCATGAGTTATCCCTCTGTAAGTGAGGCATATAAAGCAGCCAAGAACGAAGCGTTGAGAGATGATTTTATCTTTGTCGGAGGCTCTTCATACGTGGTTGGCGATTTCCTTAAAAATTGCTTTTAGGTGTTTTTAACACTCTCGTAAACGTTTTTTTAGGCGTTTCGTTTGTCATTCTCGATTTTTTTAGGTTACTTTGCAAGTAGATTTTAGTAACTTAAAACGATTAAGTAATGGCAAACACAACTGAAACAGCGAATTTGTGCGGTTTGAACCGCAAAGATTTCCAAACCACAATTAATGGTAAAAAGACGGATCTTTACATTTTGAAGAACCGCAAAGGTTATGAAGTAGCTATCTCAAACTATGGTGGCGCTATTTGTGCAATCATGGTCCCCGATAAGGATGGCAAAGTAGCGAATGTTATTGAGGGTCATAATGACATCAAGCAACTTACCAGTGGTAATGAACCTTACCTCTCTACCCTTATCGGTCGTTGGGGAAACCGTATCAACAAAGGTCAGTTCACACTGAACGGCAAGGAATACCAGTTGTTCCTGAACGACGGACCCAACCACCTGCACGGAGGTAAGGTAGGTTACAACGCCAAAGTTTGGGATGCCCGCCAGATGGGTCCTCGCTCGTTGGCTCTGCATCGTATCTCTTCTTATGGTGAGGAAGGCTTCACAGGTGAGCTCGACGTAACTGTTGAATTCACATTCACCGACCAGAACGAGCTGGTTATCGAGTATCTGGCAACCACAAACAAGAAGACCATCGTAAACCTGACACATCACGCTTTCTTTTCACTGGGTGGTACAGCTGATCCTACTCCAGGTATCGAAGATCAGATCTGCGAAATCAACGCCGACTTCTATCTCCCAACAGATGCAACAGCTATCCCAACAGGTGAAATCCTGAAGGTTGAGGGTACTCCATTCGACTTCCGCAAGGCCAAGCCATTCGGACAGGACATCGATGCCGACCACGAGCAGATCAAGTTCGGTCACGGCTTCGACCATAACTACGTTCTGAATAAGCAGGAAGAGGGTGAGCTCTCATTCGCTGCTCGTCTGACCGAACCTAAGAGCGGACGTACGATGGAGGTTTACACCACAGAGCCAGGATTACAGCTCTACACGGGTAACTTCCTGAACGGTTACAAGGGTGCCAACGGATGCACATTCCCACACCGCTCGGCTGTTTGCTTCGAGGCTCAGCACTTCCCCGATTCACCAAACCGTCCCTACTTCCCAAGTGTAGTACTGAACCCTGGACAGCGCTATAAGCAGAAGACAGTTTATCGTTTCGGTATAGCTGAATAACCATTTATCCAACTACTAAATTAGCATAATATTAAGTATGAGTAATCAACAAAAGAACGGAAGCATCATAGCCATTGTGACTATGATGTTCCTTTATGCAATGATTTCGTTTGTAACGAATCTTGGCGCGCCCATCGGAGTAATTTGGAAGAACCAGCCTGAAATCGGTGGCTCCAACGTTTTAGGAATTATGGGTAATTTCATGAACTTCTTCGCTTATCTGTTCATGGGTATTCCCGCTGGTAAGATGTTAACCAAGGTCGGTTATAAGAAGACGGCCCTCATCGGTATTGCCGTAGGATTCATTGGCGTTCTTATCCAGTTCCTGTCTGGTTTCTCTGGAGGCATTCCTGGATTCTGCATCTATCTGTTCGGTGCCTTTGTATCGGGCTTCGCTGTATGTATTCTGAATACCGTTGTCAACCCCATGCTCAACTTGCTGGGCGGTGGTGGCAATCGTGGTAACCAGCTGAACATGATTGGTGGCACACTGAACTCTTTGGCAGGTACAATGACGCCAATGCTGGTTGGTGCACTGATCGGTACCGTGACAGCATCAACACAGATGGCCGACGTTAATCTGGTGATGTATATTGCAATGACCGTCTTCGCTGCAGCATTCGTCATCCTGACATTCATTCCTATCCAGGATCCAGTGTTAGGCAAGGTGACAGCCGAGACTAAGTTCGAACACTCGCCTTGGGCTTTCCGTCATTGTCTGCTGGGTGTGATTGCCATATTCGTTTATGTAGGTGTCGAGGTTGGTATTCCTGGAGGTTTGAACTTCTATCTCTCTGACACATCAGCTAATGGTGCTTGGGTTAATCCCGAGGCTGTGCTCAATGCAGCTACTATCGGAGGTGCTGTTGCAGCTATGTACTGGTTGCTCATGCTTATTGGACGTATGGTAGCCAGCGCCATTGGCGGCAAGGTATCTTCACGTCAGATGATGTTGTTCTGTACCTTTATGGGCATGGTGCTGATCATTGCAGCTATCCTGACTCCAAAGAGCGTTACTGCAACAATGCCATTGGTCAAGATTCTGGAGGGTACTGTTGAGATGACCACTGTTCCGTTGAGTGCTGTATTGTTAGTACTCTGCGGACTCTGCACTTCGGTGATGTGGGCCTCTATCTTCAATCTGGCTACAGAGGGATTGGGTAAGTATACCGCTCAGGCATCAGGTATCTTCATGATGATGGTGGTCGGCGGTGGCGTACTCCCCGTTGTTCAGAATTTCTTTGCAGACTTTATGGGCTACATGCCAAGCTATTTCGTCTATCTGCTCGCAATGGCTTACATGTTCTACTACGCCCTGATTGGTTGCAAGAACGTGAATAAAGACATCCCCGTAGAGTAATAATTGATAATTGACAATTGATAATTGATAATTAGATATGATGGAAATTGATTTTGTAAGAAGCCGTTTCATCAAACACTTTGATGGAAAGACTGGTAACGTATATGCATCTCCTGGACGTATCAACCTGATTGGTGAGCACACCGACTACAATGGTGGTTTCGTGTTCCCAGGAGCAGTAGATAAAGGTGTGATGGCCGAGATGCGTGCAAACGGTACTGAGGATACTGTGATGGCTTACGCTATCGACCTGAAGGACCGTGTAGACTTTAAGCTCTCTGACCCTAAAGGTCCTAAGGCCTCTTGGGCTCGCTACATCTACGGCATTGCTCTGGAGATGAAGAAGTTGGGCGTTCCCGTTAAGGGCTTCAATATTGCTTTTGCCGGCGATGTTCCCCTTGGCGCCGGTATGTCATCATCAGCTGCTATGGAGAGTTGCTTTGCTTGCGGACTGAACGATATCTTCGGCGAGAACAAGGTTTCTCAGTGGGATATGGTATTGGCAGGTCAGGCTACCGAGCACAACTACTGCGGTGTTAACTGCGGTATCATGGACCAATTTGCTTCTGTATTCGGAAAGGCAGGCTGTCTGATGCGTCTCGACTGCCGCTCTCGCGAGTTCGAGTACTTCCCATTCAAGCCCGATGGCTACCGTTTGGTATTGCTCGACTCAGTTGTGAAGCACCAGTTGGCAGGTTCGCCTTACAACGATCGCCGCAACTCTTGCGAGAACGTTGTTAAGCACATTCAGGCTAAGCACCCAGAGGGCAAGTTCGAGACTCTGCGCGATTGCACCTGGGAGCAGTTGGACGAGGTCCGTGCTGAGGTCGGCGAAGAGGACTACAAGCGCGCAAAGTTCGTGCTCGGCGAGAAAGACCGCGTATTGGGCGTCTGCGATGCGCTGAACGAAGGAGACTACGAGAAGGTAGGCGAACTGATGTATCAGACCCACGAAGGCCTGTCGAAGGACTACGAGGTTTCTTGCGAGGAGCTCGACTTCCTGAACGACATTGCCAAGGAGTGTGGTGTCACTGGTTCAAGAATCATGGGCGGCGGCTTCGGTGGCTGCACCATCAACCTTGTTCGCAACGATCTGTACAAACAGTTTGTTGCTACTGCCAAGCAGAAGTTCAACGAGAAGTACGGACACGAGCCTAAAGTTTACGATGTCGTCATCGGCGACGGTTCACGTAAACTCTGCTAAACAGGTCAATATTCCTTTAATAAAGGTTAAAAATGTGGTGTAAGGTGTGAAAATAACACCTTACACTCTTTTTTTTCTTGTTTTTTCATTGTCAATTCAAATTAAAGTTGTAATTTTACACCCAAATTGAATATTAACTAAAAACTATTCAAAGCAATGAAGAATGTTAAAGCATTATTTGCTGGCATGAGCGTAGTAGCAGCTATGTTTACAGCATGTGCCTCTGGTGAGCAGCAGGCACTCACGGTTTCGGGTTTAAACCCAGCCAAGTTCGACACAGTTATCAACCAGAAGCCCGTCAAGCTTTACACGCTGAAAAATCAGAACGGTATGGAGGTGTGTATTACCAACTACGGTGGTCGCGTCGTATCGCTGGTTGTTCCTGACAAGGACGGCAAGCCCACTGATGTCGTATTGGGATTCGACAACATTGCCCAATATGCCGACACCCTCAATTCACCCTCTGACTACGGTTCCAGCGTTGGTCGTTATGCCAACCGAATCAAGGGCGCTCAGTTCACGCTGAATGATTCAACCTACACTCTGAAGCAGAACGACGGTCCTAACTGCCTGCACGGCGGTGGCACAACCGGCTGGATGAATCAGGTGTACGACGCCGAGCAGATTGGCGATTCTATTCTGAAGCTGACCATCGTTGCCGAAGATGGCGAGAACGGATTCCCTGGCAAGGTGACAGCGGTAACAACCTATACCGTCACAGCAGATAACGTTTTGGATATCACTTGGGAGGCAGAAACCGACAAGCCAACCATCATCAATCAGACCAATCACAACTATTATAACCTGAGCGGCGACTTCACGCAGGCTGCTTATGATCAGGTGCTGTATGTGAATGCCGACAATTTCACACCCTCTGACAAGCTGTATATTCCTACCGGCGAGATTAAGTCAGTAGAGGGTACTCCAATGGATTTCCGCACACCGCATGCCGTTGGCGACAGCATCCAGAGCACTTTCGACCAGATTCAGAATGCTACTGGTTACGACCACAACTTCTGTCTGAACACCTATAAGGACGGCAAGGGCGACGATACGCAGGTTTGCGCATCACTCTATTCTCCCAAGACCGGTATCTTCATGGAGATGTTTACCAACGAGCCTGGTGTTCAGGTTTACAGCGGTAATTTCCAGGGCGTAGGCAAAGATGCCGACATCATTCGCAAGCACGGCATCAAATATCCGAAGCACGTCAGCGTTTGTCTGGAGAGCCAGAAGTATCCCGACAGCCCCAACCAGAAGAGCTGGATTCAGCCTACATTGAATCCTGGCGAGAAATATTTTAGCCACGCTGCTTATAAGTTCTCTGTTAAATAACTATATATATAATAAGGTATGAAACAGACAGAGACTGGTAGCAAAAGCTATCTTATCAGCATTGTAATGGTAGCAGTGTTGGGCGGACTCTTGTTCGGTTACGACACCGCCGTTATCTCAGGCGCCGAGAAGGGACTCCAGGCTTTCTTCATGGAGGCTAAGGACTTTGCTTACACCGATGGCTGGCACGGCTTTACTTCTGCCAGTGCCCTGATCGGTTGTATCATCGGTTCTGCACTCTCAGGCCTTTTGGCCACCAACCTCGGACGCAAGCGTTCGCTCATCATTGCCGGCTTGCTGTTCTTCATCTCAGCATTAGGAAGCATGGAGCCCGAATTCCTGTTCTTCGAACACGGCACTCCCACCTACTCTCTTCTGATTATGTTCAATATCTACCGTGTCATCGGAGGTATTGGCGTAGGTCTGGCTTCAGCTATCTGCCCGATGTACATAGGCGAGGTTGCTCCTTCTAATATCAGAGGTATGCTGGTTTCTTGGAACCAGTTCGCTATCATCTTCGGTCAGCTGGTGGTTTACTTCGTCAATTTCTTCATCCTTGGCGATCACATCCAGCCATTGGTTGAGGAGATGGGTAAGGGCATTGCTGCCATCAATCCCGCTGCACAGTGGACCGTGACTACCGGTTGGCGTTATATGTTCGGAAGCGAGGCTGTTCCCGCAGGACTCTTCGCCCTGCTGATCTGCTTCGTTCCTGAGACACCACGTTATCTGGTCAGCATCGGCCGCGACGATGTTGCCGAGCGCATTCTGGCCAAGATCAACGGCACCAGCAAGGCCGCTCAGATTCTGCAGGACATCAAGAACACGATGGTTGTGAAGACTGAGAAGCTGATGACCTATGGTGCTATGTGTATCTTCATCGGCATCATGCTCAGTGTATTCCAGCAGGCCGTTGGTATCAACGCCGTACTCTACTATGCTCCTCGTATCTTCGGCGATATGGGCATGGACGACCCGATGATGCTGACCGTCTTCATGGGAATCATCAACATTTCGTTCACGCTGGTGGCTGTGTTCACCGTCGAGAAGTGGGGACGCAAGCCCCTGCTCATCTGGGGTTCACTGGGTATGGCCCTTGGCGCCTTCGGTGTAGCCGTGACTTTCGGTAACGACAGCCTTGCACTGGTTACCGCCGCCTCGCTGCTCATCTATTCCGCTTCGTTCATGTTCTCTTGGGGACCCATCTGCTGGGTACTCATTGCCGAGATTTTCCCCAACACCATCCGTGGCGCTGCAGTGGCTATTGCTGTTGCAGCACAGTGGATTAGCAACTTTATCGTCTCTTCTACCTTTGTTCCGATGTTCAACATGCACCTGACGGAAGGCGACGACTTCGGCCACTGGTTCACCTACGGTCTCTATGGCATTATCTGCGTCTGCGCAGCCCTCTTCGTTTGGAAGCTCGTTCCCGAGACCAAGGGCAAGACGCTGGAAGATATGACTGCATTATGGAAAAACAGAAAATAAACATATTAACTAAAACAACAAATTATTTATGGCATTATTAGACTGGATTGTCATTGGCGTTTTCTGCTGTGCGCTGATAGGCATTGTAGTTTGGGTCGTTTCACAGAAGAACGACAACTCAGCGGACTATTTCTTGGGTGGTAAAGATGCAACATGGATTGCCATCGGTGCGTCTATCTTCGCTTCCAACATCGGTTCCGAGCACTTGATCGGACTGGCTGGTGCCGGTGCATCGTCAGGTATGGCTATGGCCCATTGGGAGATTCAGGGTTGGATGATCCTGATTCTCGGTTGGGTATTCGTACCTTTCTATACACGAAGCATGGTTTACACGATGCCCGAATTCCTGGAGCGTCGTTACAACACTCAGAGCCGCACTATTCTCTCTGTTATCTCGCTCATCAGCTACGTGCTCACTAAGGTGGCCGTAACCGTGTATGCAGGTGGATTGGTTTTCCAGCAGGTATTCGGCATCGAAGAGCTCTGGGGTATCGACTTCTTCTGGATTGCTGCTATCGGCTTGGTACTCATCACCGCCCTCTACACTATCTTCGGCGGTATGAAGAGCGTGCTTTACACCTCTGTCCTGCAGACTCCTATTCTGCTGCTCGGTTCGCTCATCATCCTCGTGCTTGGTATGAAGGCTCTCGGCAGCTGGGACCAGATGCTGGCTCTCTGCGATGTGAAGCCTAACTACGAAGGCTCTACCGGCACGATGATTCACCTGATGCGTTCAAACAGCGACCCACAGTATCCTTGGCTGGGTGCTTTGATTGGTTCGGCCGTTATCGGTTTCTGGTATTGGTGTACCGACCAGTATATCGTTCAGCGTGTGCTCTCTGGTAAGGACGAGAAGGAAGCTCGCCGTGGTACCATCTTCGGTGCTTACCTGAAGCTGTTGCCCGTATTCCTGTTCCTTATTCCTGGTATGATTGCGTTCGCGCTGCATCAGAAGTATATTGGTGATGGTGGTTTTCTGCCTCTGCTGGCCGATGGAACGCCTAATGCCGACGCAGCCTTCCCCACCCTCGTGGCTAAGATTCTGCCTGCCGGTGTGAAGGGTCTTGTGGTCTGCGGTATCCTTGCAGCCCTCATGTCATCGCTGGCATCGCTGTTCAACTCTTCAGCTATGCTCTTCACCATCGACTTCTACAAACGTCTGCGCCCGCAGACTTCAGAGAAGGCACTGGTACGTATCGGTCAGGCTGCTACAGTTATCATCGTGATCTTAGGTATCCTGTGGATTCCTATCATGCGTAGTGTCGGTGACGTGCTCTACACCTATCTCCAGGATGTACAGAGTGTGCTTGCTCCTGGTATTGCAGCCACCTTCTTGCTGGGTATCTGCTGGAAGCGCGCCTCTGCCAAGGGTGGTCAGTGGGGTTTGCTCTCTGGTCTGATCATCGGTCTTACCCGTCTGGGTGCAAAGGTGTACTACAGTAACACCCCCGATGCCGCACAGACATGGTTCAAGAGTGTGTTCTATGATTTCAACTGGTTGTTCTTCTGCGGATGTATGCTTGTGGTATGTCTCCTGGTGGTGATCATCGTCAGTCTCTGTACCAAGGCACCCGATCCCAAGAAGATCGAAGGACTGGTCTTCGGAACAGCTACCCCGGAGCAGAAAGCTGCTTCCCGTGCATCTTGGAATAAGTGGGATGTGTTCCACACCTGCGTGATCCTGGGTCTCACTATCGCATTCTACATCTATTTCTGGTAAGAGATGACAACCTATTATTCTGGAACCCCCAAGGCGTATGTTGCAGTCGACTGTATCATCTTCGGGTTTGACAACGACAAACTCAAGTTGATGCTGGGTAAGCGTCAGATGGATCCAGGAAGAGGTGAATGGTCATTATACGGTGGCTTTGTCGGCATGCATGAGAGTGTCGACGAAGCCGCTCACCGTGTCTTATATGAGTTGACAGGACTCAAGAATCTGTATATGCGCCAGGTGG
>JAEEGK010023575.1_pt1 | contig 12820 bp, 10 predicted proteins | sample 8958771 | NCBI WGS metagenome assembly JAEEGK01 (sample SAMN16246547, study PRJNA631951) | gut metagenome | biome: gut microbiome; feature: rumen; material: SC-attached | host: Bos | place: Iran: Karaj | collected 2018-10 | reverse complement strand
GGAAATGTCTCAAGCGTATGAACTTTACTATATGCAAATGAAAACACTCTTATATCAGGCCTCGTTTGTTTCCGATAAATTCACAAAATTGAATAAAATGCTTCGTAGTGATATAAATTATCGTGGTGCTTATGATGCACTTATCAAAAATGCTGCCGGAATGGCAAGACTAAGTTTGTATATACATAGGTTTGTCGAACTACAGATTCCGACAGTATTATCTTTGCGAATTCGAAATGTGCGGACCATACTTGGCAAAATAAAGTATAGGATAAGCAATATGAGAAGCATAAAGGTTAGAAAGGGAATTTAAACTAATGTACGTTGAGAACAAAGAGCGAGAAGTAGTTATTACAGCTAAAACAAAACTTCTCGATTTGAATTTGGCAGAATTGTGGCACTACAGAGACCTCATTCTGCTGTTTGTAAAAAGAAACTATTCAACACGCTATAAACAGACAATACTCGGACCGCTGTGGCTGATACTCAATCCACTTATCAGTACGGCGCTTTACATAGTAATCTTTACAAGCGTTGCACACCTTCCAACAGACAATATCGATGCACTGGCATTTTATTTATCGGGAAGTATCATATGGTCGCTATTCTCAGCTTGTCTTAATCAGACATCGGGAACATTCCTTGCAAATGCGGGAATCATGGGAAAGGTATATTTCCCAAGGCTTGTAATGCCTATATCGACAGTTATCACATCGATGCTCGATTTCCTGATACAGTTCGGACTCCTTATAGTTCTTGCTTTTGTTCAGGTGATAAGAGGAGAACACTATAGCCCGAATGCTTATGTAGCGCTTATTCCTGCATTGATCATACAGCTTACAATACTCGGACTTGGATTTGGAATAATCATTTCATCACTTACTACCAAGTACAGGGATCTTACCATCCTCGTAGGTTTCGGACTCAGACTGTGGATGTATCTGTGTCCTGTAGTATATTCGGCATCAATGATACCGGACAGATTTATAAATTTGTACATGCTCAACCCCGTAACACCCGCGCTTATGATATTCAGATACGCAATCTACGGCTCGGGATATGCTCCTGTAAAGATGTGGGGCGTCAGCTGGATTGTTACTCTGGTTGTGCTTATAATCGGCGTTATTATTTTCAACAAAGTTGAAAAGACATTTATGGATACAGTTTAAGGAAAAGGTTATGAAAGAAGATTTAGCTATTCAGATCACAGGCTTAAAAAAGAAATATAAACTCGGCTCTATCGGCGGCGGAACACTTAAAGGTGACATCCAGAGCTGGTGGGCAAGAAAAAGAGGCAAGGAAGATCCCAACTCCATTATCGGCTCGGAAAACGTGAAGATCGGTGAGGAGTTCTACGCTCTTAACGGAATCGACCTCGAAGTAAAGAAGGGTGAAGCACTTGGAATCATAGGAATGAACGGTGCCGGCAAGTCCACACTTCTTAAAATCCTCTCAAGAGTAACAGCACCTTCCGAAGGTGAAGTCCACATAAAAGGCCGTATCACAAGTATGCTCGAAGTCGGAACAGGTTTCCACGGCGAGCTTACAGGTCGTGAGAACATCTATATGAACGGCGCAATCCTTGGCATGACCAAAAAAGAAGTTGATGAGAAAATTGAAGAGATTATTGACTTCTCTGAGTGCAGAGAATTTATTGATACACCTGTTAAAAGATATTCGTCTGGAATGTATGTAAAGCTTGCATTTTCAGTAGCGGCACATCTTAACTCGGAAATCATGATCATGGATGAAGTTTTGGCTGTAGGTGATATGAAATTCCAGAAGAAGTGTCTGGGAAAGATGGGGGATGAAGCAAGCGGTGGAAAGACAGTGTTATATGTAAGTCATAATATGGCTACAATAAGAAATCTATGTACAAGATGTATTGTATTAAATAAGGGCAAGATTATATTTGATGGAAATGTAGATGAAGCAATAAATTATTATTTAGATGCTGATGACGAGAGTTTAAATAATGAATATGATTTGTTAAATGAAGAACGAGTAAAATTTGAGTTTGGAACTGATTTTCATTTCAAGTCAATTAAGTTTGTAAAAGACCATCCAATATATGATAGTAAAGAAAGCGTTCAATTATATGTATCATACAATTGCAAAAATAGGTATGAAGATATACGTATTTTCTTTCACATTTTTAATGCACAAACTGGTTCCGCAGTTACATTGACAACGTCGGATTATATTAATACAGATAATGATTGTGTGAAGCTTGAGATGGATATAGATATGCTGGCTGAAGGATTATATTATTTTGAGCTTGGGGCTTTGCGGTCACATCCGGATGGAAATCATACGACTATGGATAGGTTAAAGACAAAAGTATATTTTCAAGTGTCTCGTGGAGATATGTTAGGATATCCTAAATGGAGTAATGCTGTATTTGGAAGTGTTGTAGTGCCTCATTTAAGGAGGTTGTAAATGCGTTTTTTTTCTTTTATGCGAAAAAAAAAGGTGCTCATATTATGGTATCCTGTTGATGAAAACTTAGGGGATTATTATTTGTTCAATACAGTTCGTAAATATGCTGTAACGTGGGGGTTTGATGTACAAGATATGGATGTCGGTGCGCCCTATGAAGGTATTGCTGAAGCAGCGCGTAAGTGTGATTGGCTATGGTTTGCGGGAGGCGGAATAATTGAGCGTGGAATCCCTGATATAATTTCTAATTTCCCAGATTTTTTAATAAAATCAAATCATATCAAATATGGGATAACAGGATTAAGCATTGGAGAGTTTGATTATTCAAGCAAATCAAAAGAGATTTCCAATTGGGTGAGAAATTCATCTTTTTTTTATACTAGGGATGATTATTCTGCCGATGTTTTGAATTCTATATCAAAAAGTGATATAGTTATCCCTTCTGCAGATGTTGTCTTTGCGTATGATGGATTAAAAAAAGATTATGTTAATTACAAAAATGAAGTTGGTATTAGTTTTAGACCAATGCCGTATACAGATTTAACTGGTGAAATTGATTGGAAATTATGGAATGATTCTATTCAAAAAAATATTGCTGAAAAATTGATTGGAATACCAGATCAGTTTGATGTGTCAAGAAATTTCGATTTTATTTATGAATGGGATTATTCTCCTCAGAATGCTGTAAAGGTAATTGAACAGATAAAATTTGGTATAGCAATGAGGTATCATGTTATTTTAATTGCTGCAAGAATGGGGAAAGTATGTATTCCGATTGATTATTGCCCTAAAGTAGCACGATTGGCAAATCAATTGGGAATATCCGAATTGATTTTGCATTACAATCAGGCAGATAAATTACCACAAGTGGTTAAACACTATTTAGATAACGAGAATAGTATAAAAGATACAATGTCTAAAAAAGTGGAAGCTTTGGAGAAGAGAGCACAAATGATGTTTGATTCTATAGAACACATAATGAAGGAGAAAATGAAATGAAAAAAAGATATTTACTTAGGTTTGTACCAACTATGAGGTGTAATTTTAATTGTCCTTATTGTTTTGAGGGTGATTCTTCTAAAAGGCCAAAAGAAACTATGTTTGACGCACATACTCCAGAAGAGTGGATTGATGCAATGCGTAAGTTTTCAGATAAAGAAATTGAAATTTACATGTGGGGTGGAGAGCCGTTCTTGCTTGATGGAACTTATACAGTGTTAAAAGAATGGCTTGCTATGGATCATATTCTTCCAGGATGCAGAATAGATACAAATTTATATTACGCAGATAAGATTGCAGAGAGATGTCCAAGTAATAAACTAAAACTTAATTGTAGCTATCATATGCAATATCATACTCTTGAGCAGCAGTTTGAGAAGATTAAGAAACTAAAAGAGTTAGATATGGTTGGAATGATGAATTTTGTTGCAAGTGAGTATAATATTACTAAACTTCGAAATGACTATGGAATGAGTGTGCATGATCTTATTAAGAAATTTGCTGAAATAGGTGTATTTGTAAATATAGCAGGCGATTTTGCATATGCAAATAATAAAAACTATGAGCGACATGATGAATATATGAAGTTTATTACTCAGTTTATATCACCCGAAGAGTGGAGATTTTTACGAGGAGAGCCTCAAAAAAGAAAATGTGATGCTGGAAAGTATTTCTTTACAGTGAATTATGATGGAAAGCTAACAAGTTGCATAGATAGTAATGTATACGGTAATTTTTTTGAAGGTACTATTAAACCAGCTATGTTTGCAAAAACATGTGATAAAATTTGTCCTTCTTTGATTTCTTATCCATGGAGGTCCGATAATGAATTTATTCCATGGAGTAGTTTGACAGAATATGTAAAAAGATGTGAAAAACATAGAAAAACTATGAATCAGGAGATTGATTTTGAGTTTTGATGGAGATGAATAGCAGATATATTGAAGGATTTGATATATTACGTGGAATATTTATTATTCTTATTTTTCTTTCACATTCGGCGGATTTTAATTCTATTGGGAGTGAGAGTATATGGGGAGCAGCTGGAGTGACAGGTTTTTTCATACTTTCGGGCTTCTTATCAAATTATAAATATTCGAAAAGTGGTGATATAGTAAGTGAATGCGTGTGTGCTTTTGCTAAGTTCATGGTGAAGTTTTATCCTTTATATATCTGCATAACTCTTCTTTGGTGTTTCATTAAACCATGGTCTGGTGTGATTTGATAAAAGCTATTTTTATGAGTCAAAGCTATTGGGGCTCAGTGGATACAGCGATGATATTTAATGGTAATACATGGTTTTTATCAAGTCTGATGTTTAGCTATGTGTTAAGCCCAGTAATAAATCGATTTATAAATGAATCAAAATGTATAACAGTTATTTTAGTAACGATTTTGGTTATAATTATACATGTTTCGCTTCCGTTTATTTTCGAAAATGAATTTCAGTATGGATACTATTGGGTATATATTTTTCCACCTACAAGAGCAATTGATTTTTATTATGGTAGTTTACTGTGTAATATACTAAATAGAAAAACAGTAAAAATAAGTAGTTTATTTGGTTTGATTTTCACTTCTTTATATTTAATGGAATTATTATTTATAAATGATGTGCCTGTTTTGTTATTAAGATATGACATAATGTGGATTCCTTTGTCGTTATGTTTTCTTGTATTTTTTTATAACCACGAAGTTAAATATGGATTGTTGATAGGGAAATTAAAAAGCTTTGGAAAAGTATCGTTCGAAATATTTTTGTGTCATAGGATGATTTTGATTTTTGTAGCGAAAGTCAATAAAGATTTTTGTGGTTTGGTTATTGCATTTATTCTTACATATTTAGTGAGTAATATTATGCGTGAGTTAAATTTTTTTTCTAAGATTTTCGAAAAAAGTAGTTAAGCGTCTAGCTGATTGGAAGGTTTGATATAGAAATGAAAACAAGTAATGAATTAATAGATAATATGAAAAAAGAATTTCTTCCACTATGTGTGGTGGGAGAAGTTTTTTATATACAACTTTTTATTAATTTTAATGTATTCAAATTATCTAAAATATATATTGATTCAGCCTATTCTTCAGATGATAAGTTGTTTTGGTCTGATAACATTGAACTTTCATATATTGATTTATGTGAATGTGAAAAGATGTATATGGTTTATTGTGGCTTAGACAATGATAAAAAAAATAAATATCCGGACGCATATGATTTTTTTGATGATAAAAGTATATTCTTAAATGGAACGTTTGATTTTGAGGGGAATACATATATTGTAGACGATGTTAAATATGTGGCATCTAACCCTGATTATATGAAGAGAGCATATCCTTCAATAAGAAAGGATGATTTGTATGATTATCTGCAGGAATTGGTTAAAGCTCCTGCTGAACGAAGAGTTGATAACTATGGACAGATATGCTTGAAAGATTATTTTAGTAAATATATAAATCAAAGGAACGGAAGGCGAATAACAATAAATCAACCTGATAATCCACAAAAAATAATTCATGTTTTTGGAGATAGTAGAGTAAGTGGATATATGTTAGAAGATAGGGATTTATTCTCCAATGTACTTCAGCAGATGTTGATTGATGAAGGAAATAAATTTGCTGTTATTAATTATGGTATTCCTGGAAGAGAAATAGACAGGATGGAATATCAGGTTTCAAAAGCAGATATTTCAAAAGGGGATATCGTTTTTGTGATGACAGGATGTTATGAATATAGAGAAAATTCATTTCAAAAGCAACTTGAATTTGTATTGCATCTTAAAAGAATAAAGAAGATATGTGATGATTGCGGGGCAAAGATGTGCTATATTAACCTCCCTGTAACTGTAGAAATGGTGACAGATGACAAAGATGTTATTCGTATAACAGGCTTATATAGGAATTATAAATTTCATGAATATTCGTATGAGCTGGTGGAGAAATATAAAAGATACATGTTGAGTAGAGCTCAGTTTGAAGGGATATATTGTTATGATATGGCATCCGACTTCAATTGCAATAATGAAGGAGATGAGCTGTTATTTATTAATATGCATCATTATTCTCCAAAAGGGAATTTGGTAATTGCAAATGCATTATGCAAGATTATAAATTCACTTAATGAGTATGAGGATTGGAATGAAGCAACAAGGTTGTATTCCGATTCTATTGCAAAAATACAGGAGTTTGCAAAAAAAGGATATTATAAATCAAGTATAATAAAAAGAACACGTATAAGTATAGGTGGCAAATCAAAAATTTTCACACGAAATGGAAGGTTTAGGATTTGGATATGGATGCATGGAATTTTCCGTGAAATCTTAAAAAAGCGTGGAAAAGGAGCAGTATACGGAGCAATTGTTATGAATGCGAATCCATTTACAAAGGGGCACAGATATTTAGTTGAGTATGCTTCTAAGCAAGTGGATCATCTATATGTGTTTGTTTTAGCTGAAGATAAATCTGAGTTTGCATACGATGATAGATTGAAAATGGTATATAGTGGATGCAGAGATTTGAAGAATGTATCTATTACAAGTGGAGGTGTGGATGTTATATCGAGCGAAACATTTCCAGAATATTTTATGAAGAAAGAACTACAAGATGCAGAAATTAGTGCTTATAAAGATATTGAAAAATTTGCAACGGTTGTAGCTCCAAGTAGAATGATTAAAAAAAGATTTGTTGGAGAGGAACCATTTGATAACGTTACTAAGCAATATAATGAACAGATGAAAAAGTATTTGCCTCGTTTTGGAATAGAGATTGAGGAGATACCGCGATTAATGATGGATGGATTTCAGATTAGTGCTTCAAAAGTTAGAAAATGCATGGCTACTGATGATTGGGATACTATAAAAAAGATTGTTCCAATTTCTACATATAAATATTTGAAAAAAATGAAATAGATAAAACTTTTAATGGGGACAAAAAAGTGAAAATATTAATTGTATTTGGTACCAGGCCTGAGGCGATAAAGATGTGTCCTTTGGTTTTGGTATTAAAAAAGCATAAAGAAATAGATTGTAAGGTTTGTCTTACCGGACAGCATCGTGAAATGCTTGATCAGGTTATGAAAGCATTTGAAGTGGAAGCAGACTACAATCTTGATATCATGAAAAATAGACAGACTCTTACTACTATTACAACTTCGGTAATGGAAGGCCTTGAGACTGTCTTAGAGCAAGAAAAGCCTGATATAGTACTTGTCCATGGTGACACGACGACATCTTATGCAGCTGCACTTGCAGCTTTCTATCAGAAGATTCCTGTAGGGCATGTTGAAGCTGGTCTTCGTACAGGAGATATTTATTCGCCATTTCCGGAAGAAATGAATAGGCTTTTAACCGATAGAATTAGTACATATTATTTTGCTCCAACAGAATTAAACAGACAGAACCTTTTGAAAGAAGGAATTAGTAACAATATTTTTGTTACCGGTAATACGGTTATAGATGCTTTTCATTATACGGTTAAGGATGATTATGTATTTAGTAATGAGATTCTGGATTCTATAAATTATCGTTCTAGAAAAGTTATTACTGTTACAGCTCATAGAAGAGAAAACTTAGGCAGGCCTTTGGAGAATATTTGTAACGCGATTAAGCGATTGGCAACGGAATATAAGGATAGTTATTTTGTATATCCGGTGCATTTGAATCCAGCTGTTCGTGATACCGTTTTTACGATTTTATCTGAAATTGATAATGTGAAACTAATAGAACCGGTTGATGTTCTGGATATGCACAATCTTTTAGCTAGAAGTTATATGGTTATGACTGATTCGGGTGGACTACAAGAAGAGGCACCACATTTTGGTAAACCTGTGTTGGTTCTAAGGACAGAGACAGAAAGGCCGGAGGCTGTAGAAGCCGGAACAGTAAAAGTTGTTGGTGTTGATTCAGAAACAATTTATAAAGAAGCGAAGAAACTGATTGATGATACTAATGCATATCAGAAAATGGCACATGCTGTAAATCCATACGGTGATGGACATGCCAGTGAAAGAATAGTGCAGGAGTTGTTAAGGTTAGAAGGAATAGAAAAATGAAAAAAATTAGCGTGGTACTGCCTGTTTATAATGGAAGCAGAACTATTGCCAAAGCGGTTGACAGTGTTCTTTCGCAAACATATAAAAATTTGGAACTGATAATCGTTAATGATTGTTCTTCTGATAATACACTTGAAATAATTAAAGAGCTTGCAACTAAGGATGACAGGATAAAAATTCATAATAATGAATATAATATGAAGTTGCCGATATCATTGAATAATGGATTTGAATTGGCAACAGGTGAGTATTATACATGGACATCTGATGATAATGTTTATAAAGAAAATGCATTAGAAGTATTGGCAAATGTATTGAATAGTAATGAAGATGTTGACTTAGTATACAGTGATTTCAATATGATTGAAATGGATGGTTCAATTAGAAGTGTGGAAAAAAAGGCTGAACCTGAAATGCTTAAGTATATTAATTGTGTGGGTGCATGTTTTATGTATAGAAAGACATTGGCGGATAAGATAGGTGTTTATGATCCTGAAATGTTTTTGGCAGAAGATTATGAGTATTGGATTAGAGCATATTTGAATGGGAAGCTGATGCATATTACTGATAATCTATATGATTATGGCTGGCATGATAAGAGCCTTACTGTAACAAGAAGAGGAGAAATTGCACATAAAACTTTCGAAGCAAAGGATAAACATTTAAAAGAACTGTATTTAAAGTGCAGAAATGATGAAGAGAAAATTCGTTTCTTTTATGATTTGTTAGATGAATTAAATGATGATAAAGAGAAGAAAAAAAATGAGAAACGATATTTTAAGATGTGCAGAGTATTTAAAAAATGTGAATTAAGTAAGAGAAAAAAAGAAAAACAAGAAATTGCCAGAGAGAATAGATTAAGAATAAAAGCTAAGTGGGTACATAGGATTAAGCGTGTAATAAAGTGGTTTTTGAAATGAGTGAAGTTATATATCATAAAGAAGAGCAGATTAGGATTCAATAGACATATGGAAAATTATTATGCTACAAATAGACCGGGACAGAAATTAAATAAAAGTGTGATAAGTGATCACATACATCCGTTAGTAACAATAGTCACTCCATTTTATAATGCGGGGGCTTTTTTTGAGGAAACGTATAATTCTGTTATTAATCAGACATTTCCAAGGTATGAATGGATAATAGTGGATGATGGAAGTACAGATAAGGATTCGCTTGATGTATTGGAAAAATTCGCAAAAACAGATTCCAGAATCAAAGTAATTCATCAAGAAAACGGAGGATTGGCATGTGCGCGTAATATAGGATTTAACGCAGCTTCAACAGAACTGATCGTTCCACTTGACGCAGATGATCTGATAGCTCCAACTTTTCTTGATTATTTGTATTGGGCATTGATATTCAATCCGGATGCGGCATGGGCTTATTGTGACACAGTAGGCTTTTCCGGAATGGAATATATTTGGAAAAAGCATTTTGATGCAGCAACAATGAAAACAGAAAACTTATTGGTTGCTACAGCTATGATTAGAAAAAGCGCCTTTGACTTGATAGGTGGCTATAAGGTGGAAAAGTGTTCATATAATGAGGATTGGCGTTTTTGGCTTGAGATGCTTGCTGAACATCAATATCCTGTACATGTGAATGCTAATCTTTTTTGGTATCGTCGTCAGGATACCAGCATGCTTTCCGATGTAAAGAATGATAAACAGAAAAGCGAATTGAATAATAGAATAATAGAGAATGCGCGAAAGCATGTTGATACAAATGTAAAGGCAGTTGAGTATCCTGAAGATATAAAGAATAAAGAAGTTTTTTATGAGTATCCTGTAGAATGTAAAGGTGATATTACTAAAAGTGTTAGCAATGCTGAAGAGAAAAAAGTGTTGTGGATAATACCCTGGCTTTCTTTGGGAGGCGCAGATAAGTTTAACCTTGATGCTATATCGGGCTTAAGAGAAAAAGGATACAAAAGTATCATTGTTTGTACAAAAACCAGCCCTAATGAATGGATGTCAAGGTTTGAGCTTCTTACAGATGAAATATATTCACTTCCAGATTTTATGTCAATTGAACATTTTCCTGAATTCATTACGTATATTATTCAAAGCCGAAGCGTTGATGAGATTATTGTATCCAATTCAAGTGAAGGATATGCTATTCTGCCATTTCTTAGGCAGCTATATCCGGAAATTCCAATTATTGATTATGTACATATGGAAGAGTGGTATTGGCATGGCGGCGGATATGCAAGAACTTCGGGAAGCCATGCGGGATTGGTTGATAAGACGCTTGTTTGTAACTCATCTACAAGGGATGTTATGGTAAATCTTCTTGGAGCAGATGATGCACGAACAGAGTGTTTGCATATTGGCGTTGATGATGTATATTTTGATCCTTCAAAAGAAGATGATGGATATTTACATCAGATGTTGGGATTTTCAAAAGAAATAAAAATAGTTTTGTATCCATGCAGAATATGCGCACAGAAGCGCCCTTTTATGATGCTTGATATAGCGGAATATGTCAAGAAGAAATACTCAGATGTAGCTTTTGTTGTTGTTGGAGAAGGGCCTGACTTAGCAGGAATCAAGAAATCTATCAATAAGCGAAATATGAATAATACAGTATATTGCATAGGCTCCAGTGATAAGATGAGGAAATGCTATAAAGATAGCGATGTACTGCTTATTTGTTCTATGCAGGAAGGTCTTACACTTACGACGTACGAAGCGTGTTCTATGGGACTTCCGATTGTTTCAAGTAATGTTGGCGGACAACGTGATCTTGTAAGTTCTGAAAATGGCTATTTGATTGAAGTGCCGACGGAGGAACAGAAGGGAAATCAGAAATGGTCAGATGAAGAAGTAAAACAATTTGGCGATGCTATCGTGAATATACTGTCTGATTCTAATAAAGCAAAAGAATTAGGCGCTAATGGTCGTAAAGAAGTAATCGAAAAGTTCAGTATTACAAAAATGGTAGATACACTTGCAACTAAGCTTAATGAAGTAGCGGAGGATGAAAATAGGAAGGAAATACGTTTTATCCAGAGCAAAGCATTAAAATCTATGCCTAATATTGCCGGAGAATTTTATACAGTTAATTGTAGATGGGAAATTGGAGAATTAAATAGAGGAGAACCGCTATTTATACATAAATTTATTTATCATTTACGAAGAGTGCCTGTGCTGGGAGATGGATTAACTGTAATATGGCATGCTTTAAAAAAAATAATAAAAAGATAATTTTGTGCAGTAAACTGAAAATTTATTTATTTAATAATTGGTGGTTATGCGTTATTTTTATATACTGGTACACGTTTTTGAAAAAGTTTAATAATCAAAAGGAAGTTTATTATGACAGTATTACAAATTTTGCACGCTATAGTATTAGGTCCGCTTGAATTATTATTTGATATTGTATATGCATTGGCTTTGGGGATTACACACAATCCGGGGATATCATTGATCTTTATGAGTCTTGCAATAAATTTACTTGTTCTTCCGTTGTATCGCAGAGCTGACGCGATGCAGGAGGAAGAACGTGAACAGTCTTTGAGATTGAAATCGGGAGTTGAGCATATTAGAAAAGTGTTCAAAGGTGATGAACGCTTTATGATCTTACAGACATACTATCGTCAGAATAATTATAAACCGTATTATGCATTGAAAGGATCGCTCTCATTGCTTCTTGAGATACCGTTCTTTATAGCGGCATATCATTATCTTTCGAATTTGAAATTATTAAATGGTGCTTCTTTTGGTTCAATCGATAATTTGGGAGTACCGGATAATCTGGTTACATTTGGTGGTATCAGTCTACATTTACTACCGATACTGATGACAGCGATAAATATTGTTTCTGGGATAATCTATACTCGAGGAATGCCGCTAAAGAGCAAAATTCAGCTTTATGGTATGGCAATTATATTTTTGGTATTACTTTATGAATCGCCGTCAGGATTGGTATTCTATTGGACATTAAATAACCTTTTTTCATTAATTAAAAATATTTTCTATAAGATTCCTAATCCAAAGAAAGTAATAAGTATTATGTGTTCGGTGGTAGGAGTCGAAATTGCGATACTTGGATGTATTCATTTTTCCGGAATAAGAAGGAAGGTGTTGATGCTGCTACTGGCTGCAATATTGCAGTTTCCTTTGATGCGCAAGTATATAAGACTGAAGGATATTCCAAGTAAAAAAGAAAATAAGATTGATGAAAAAGGGGCGCGGGCAATCTTTTTCTCATGTTGTATATTTATGTCTTTGTTGGTGGGCGTGCTTATACCTTCATCAATAATCAGTACATCGACATCGGAGTTTGTTGATATGGCTGATTGTCATTCTCCGCTTCAATATATACTGCGGACTG
>JAEEGK010023572.1_pt1 | contig 12821 bp, 8 predicted proteins | sample 8958771 | NCBI WGS metagenome assembly JAEEGK01 (sample SAMN16246547, study PRJNA631951) | gut metagenome | biome: gut microbiome; feature: rumen; material: SC-attached | host: Bos | place: Iran: Karaj | collected 2018-10 | reverse complement strand
CCCATTAATATTTATTATTTACTATTTAATTAAATTAAGTTAATTAATTTAAAAAAATAATTAATATATTAAATAATTAAAAATAATTAATAATTATAAAATAATATAAATAATTAAAATTAATTTTTATCTTGATATAACAAAAACAAATTTAAATAGAAGAAATTAAATATTTTTATACAAAATGAGAAAATTACTAGCTATTCTTTTAGTTGCCACTATTGCTTGCCAAGGACTTGTTGAAACAATTGAAAGTTTAAATGAAGATATGATTTTCGACTATTTTGAATTAGACAAAGAAGCTGTTGAATTAAGTATTTTTAGTAAAATCGGAAAATTCTTCAAAAATATTTGGAGCAAAGTTAAAGGTGTTGTAAAATGGCTTAAGAAAAAAGGATTATGGAGTAAAATTGTAAACATTGCTAAAACAGTTGGAAAAATTGCAGCTAAACAATTTTGTGAAAAATATGCTAAAACTAGTAAATGCAGTGATATTGTTGATAAGTTTTTAAATAAATAAATTTAATATACTTAAATTATTATAAAAAAACATGTTTAAAGATATAGAACAAAAAAATTCAAAATATATTTTTTTTTGAATATTTTGGTTTAACTCTAATTTATATCTATTGTTTTTAGTCTTTTTTTTTTGATTTTTTATTGTTTAAGATTTTTATCTTTTAGAATTTTTATTATTTAAGATTTTAATTATAATATTTTTGTTTATTTTTTATAATATTTTAATTAAATATATATAATAAAAAAAATATATAAAAACAATTCATAATCAAAATAATGGTCAATAATAAAATAATTCTATATTACTTCTAAATTTAAAAATTTTAATACAAAAATATCATATATATAGTAAATATATATAAAAAAATGATTTACCTAAAATAATATTATTCACATGACTCATTAATACATTCCCAAGGTATTAATCCTTTATTATTTTCAATATCTTCTCTAGCTCCACTTTTTTTTAATAAATCAGCGATTTCAAAATTTTTATAACTAATAGCAAAATGCATAGCAGTATTTCCAAAATCATTTCTATAATTTAAATCTATACCTTTTGAAATAAGATATTTAACAATATTTTGAGCATCTTCCTTCACTGCAACAATTAATAAATTATCTCCATAATGTTTTTCATCAATTGAATTTATATTAAAAAAATTATGATATCTATGATAGAATCTAACAAATAAATCATATAATTGTTTTTTTATACACATTTCTAATAAATAAAAAATATTTGGTTTTATATTTGGATCTGATAAATCTTTTTCTTTTAATTTTTCTATATTATCAACTGATTTTCTTATAACATAATCTTCACTTTTAACAATATTATCTAATGCTGAATCAATGTTATAATGTCTTTCTTGAGATTCCATTTGAAAAAATATTTTCTTTTTCAAAATATGTAAATTAATTTTTTTTCTTTTTTTCTTCTTTTTTTTAATTTTACTAGATTTAGTTTTAATAAATGAATTTTCATTATCTAATTCTTCAGAATCATTACCTTCAATAATTCCTTGAAATAATTCAATACCATTATCAATATGAATAAATTTTTGATAAAAAATAACATTTTCATCTGCTTGTGACATAATTCCAATATTAAATAAATTATTTACATCATAACAAGTTTTTCTTCTTGTTAGATTATAAGATTCATCAAATAAAAATTTACAATCTTTGATACTTTTTTCTGGAGCAGAAATACAATTTGCAATTATTTGAGGTGACATTGGAATATATAAATTCATTAAATGATGCGATGTTGCATAATTTAAACCATTATTTATATAAGTTTTCCTTCCTATTGAATTTATATCATTAAATTCAAATTCAATTTCTTGTTCTAAAATATCTTTTTTTGTAGAAAGAAACATTTGAGGATTATAATTATATTTTTCTATATAATTTTTTCCAGGGATAGATAATTGTTTTTGTATATATACTTTAACATTTACTAATGTATCATGATATTTATTTACAATTAATTTTTTTAAAATTAGATTCTTTGGATGAAATTTTAATAAAAATTTCTTTTCTTGTTTAGTAAATGGAAAATATTCATAAAATTTTATTAGTTGTCTTGGTGAAAAAAGAGTTGTTGAACTTAATCTTGCTTTATATTTTTTTTTCTCTTTTTCTTTTTTTTTTCTTTTTTTTTCTTCTTCTGAATCTGTATTATAATCACTATCTTCATGTTCATTTGAAGTTTCATCTAAATTAAATTCAAACTTTTTTGTAGATTTTTTTTTTGATATTAAAAATTTATCCAATCTTTTCGAACTTAATAAATTTGGTAAATTAAAATTAACACTTTTGTCTTTTAAAATATCCTTATTTTCTGAATTGATTAAATTTGATTTTTTTACATTTTGTAAACTTGTATCAGTATGAAATATATTTCTATCTTTATTTTTATTATTTTTAATATTTTCAAATACAGTATTAAAATCTATTGAATTTTGTCTTTTATTTTTTGTTTCATTTTGTTTTGTTAATAATTTATCTAAACTATTAGTTTTATTTTTATTATTTATTTGTTTATTCAAATTAAGAGGACCTAATTTTATTTTTGAATTCTTTAAAAAAATTATTTTATTTGGTTTATTTAATATTTTATCAATTCTCTTTTTTAAGCCTTCAGTTTTAGATATTATAGATAAATTATTTCTAACTGATTTAATTGAAAAATTTCTTTTTGTTTCATTATGAGAATTAGTTTTATTATTATAATTATTAAAAATCTTTTCAGACATAAATCCAAAATAATATCTTTTCTTCGTTAAATCAGTTTCTTTAATTAAACTTAAAGTAGGTGAAATTGGATTATTTTTTTTTGGATTAGTAAAAAGATTATGTTTAAGAAATATTTTTTTAATTTTATTTTCAATTAATTTATCTTTTGGAATATGATATGTTGTTAAAAATAAATTATTTTTTTTTTTCTCTTTTTCATCAGTGCTTCTTTGAGAAATATTTGGTAAAGAATCAATATATGAAGGAGTTGAAATTATCCTATTTCTACTTTTTATTTGCATATTTGGGACAAGAGTTGTTATATTTGGAGGAATATTTAATGATGGAATTACTCTATTTTTTAAAAACTTGTTTATTTTTTTTGGTTTTATTGAATATTCACTTATACTTCCTGTTGATGATGTTTGTTCTTCTTGAGAACGAGTTCTTATATGATATTTTAAATTATATATTGGAGAAGATAATAAAATATCATTTTGATTTTGTGAACTTTTATAGTTCATTTTTATTTTTAAAAAAATTGTTTTTATTTAAAAAATTATGTAATGATGAAAAAAGAAAATGTCTTTTTTTTTTGATTTTAAGAATAAATTAAAACTATTAATTTTATATTTGTTAATTTTTCATATATAATTTTATTATTAATTAAATTATTAATCTAATACTTTATATAAATTATTATTATAAATTCTTTTATCCACATTTAAAATTGTTAAAAATATTACCCCAAAAACAATTATTTTTTGCTTTATTTTCAATTTTTAATTCATTTGCAATTTTATTTGATTTATCAATTAAATTTAATGCATTAATAACATCAGGATTAAGTCTCCCTATATTTAATGATTTATTTCTATTATGAGTTCTTTTTTTAACAAATGATGGTCTATTATTAAAATCGCTTATAAAATCATTTGAATTTATATTTATATCTAATTTAAAATTATCAAAATTTTTTTTATCTGATTCATATAAATATTTACTACTTTTATTTTTTATATTTGTATTATCTAAATGTTTCTTTCCAAAAAATTCATGATTAATATTATGAGTATGTAAATTATTTTCTTTATTTGCGTTTTCAATTGCAGAAATATTTAAATTTTCAAAATCCATTTTAATTTCTTTAGGTTGTGAAATATCATTCAATTTTATTATATTAATATTTGCAGATATATTTCTTCTTTTATTCTTTTTTTTATCTTTTTTCTTTTTATTATTTTTATTTTGAATAAGTTTATCATTAATTATTAATCTATCTTTATTTTCCTCTAAATCTTTTTTAATATCCATTTTACAAATATCTTTTTTATTATTTATATTCATTTCAACAGAACCAAATAAAACATATTCAAATTTTTTAACCCAAGGATGTATTAAAATATCTTTTATACAAAACCTTTTTTTATTTTTTTTTTCAAGCATTTTCAAAATTAAATTCTTCATATTTTTATCAATTTCTTTCCCACAATCAAAACTAATTTTTTTATTAAGAATATTAGAAAAAATTTCATTAGTTTTATCATTTGATTGTGGATTAATTCTAAAAGGTGGAAAACCAAAATACATTTCATATAATAAAATACCAAGTGACCATATATCAGTTGATTTATCATAAGATTGACCATTAATCATTTCAGGTGACATATATTCAAATGCACCACAAATAGAAGTTCTATTATTTATATCAATATAAGTACTCCAACCAAAATCACATAATTTAATATTTTTTTCAAATAATAAAATATTTTCTGGTTTAATATCTCTATGAATTATATTATTTTCATGAAGAAAATATATTGCATTAACTATTTGAATAAAATAAGAGAAACATTCTATTTCTGAAAAATTTTGTTTTTGGAGAATTAATTGAAATATATTTCCTTTTGGAGCATATTCTAATAATAAATCATAATAATCTTTTGTTTCACGTGATGAGTATAATCTTATTATATTATCGTGTATTAATTTTTTATGAATTTCTATTTCTTTAAAATTATTTAATGGTTTTATTATTTCTATTATTTTATTTTTATAAATATGCTTAACTGCAAAGAGTTTTTTTGTTAATTTATTTTTATATAAATAGATTGTACTAAATGTTCCTTGACCCAACATTATAGGTTTATTATTTAAGTATACAGGGTCAAAATTGTGAAAATTATAATCTGAATCATTTTTTGATATTATATCATATTTACCATTTGTAATAAAATTTGAATAGAAATTATTTATATCTAAATGTTGTATTTTGATATCTTGAGATTTTAATAATTCATTATATTCTTCAGGCTTTTTTGATTTATATTTTTTTTCAGCCATTAACTTTATTTTTAAAAAATTTAAAGGAATTTTATTTATAAAGTTAAAGTAATATTTATTTATTATGAAAAATATAAAAATTTCTATACATTCCACTTCTTTATATTATTTATTATAATCATTTGTATCTTAATTTATATTATTTTTAAATAGATAAATTTTATATTATTTATTAAATAAGATTAAAAATATTATAAATAAATAAATAATTAAATTTCTCTTAATTAAAAATACCTAAAAAAAAATTTAATATATTAATATAATCAAAATTTAGTTTTAAATATATTATCATAAAAATATCAAACTAATAAAAATAAAAATCAACAACATCCATTTTTTTTATCACTAAACGTATCTTCCAATTCTTTATTAGGAAATTTCCCAATTTTAATTCCATAAGAATTTAAATCAATTTTACAATCCCCACTTTCAATTTTATCAATTAAATCAGAAGCAGCATTCATAAACAATTCTTCAATATTATTTCCATTTAAAGCACTAGTTTCATAAAATTTTAAATGATTTTCTTCAGCAAATCTTTTACCTTCATCTTTAGAAATAGCTCTTTGATTATCTAAATCATTTTTATTTCCAACTAAAACAATATAAATATCTTTAGAACACATATCTTTACATTCATTAAGCCAAGAATTAATATCTTGAAAAGATTTTCTATTTGTTATATCATATACTAAAATTGCACAAGCTGAATTTTTATAATAGGAACGTGTTACAGCACGAAATGCTTCTTGACCAGCTGTGTCCCATACTTGAATACGAATACTTCTATCTTTTATCATTACATTTTTTGCCATAAATTCACATCCTATTGTTATTTCGTGTTCATTATTAAATTTGTCATATGTATATCTTGATAGTATGTTTGATTTTCCTACAACTATTTTTTATTTTTTTATTTTTTTTTTTAGTTTAATTTTATTTTACATGTGTCTCCTATTATTATGAATTTAAATAAGTAGTTGTAATTTGCTTCTGACATTATATTTTTTTTGATAATAAAAAAAAAGTTTTTTTGTTGGAAAATATTAAATTATAATAAATAATTAAATAATTAATTAATATTATTTTTAAATATAAATTAAAAATGAAAACTGCTAATAAAGTAAAAAAAAGAATTTTACATAATTTAGAATATAAAAATAATAACATTAGAAAATTGTAATTATAAATCAAAAAATTCAGTAATTAATAGTCCAAGATCATTAAAAGCTTTAAATGTTTTAGGAATATCAACTTCAGAATTATATACTTTCACAATGGATGAATTTAAACAATTAAATCCAGAGATTAATGATTTACCAAATGACTTACAAAAATTAAGATATGATGCGGCTGAAAAATTTAGATTAGAAACAATAAGTGTTGCAAAAGAACAAAGAGAAAAAATTATAGAAAATGAAAATTTAAAAAATAAAAAAAAAGAAAATATGACACATTATAGTTTTTATGATGAAGAAAAAATGGAAAAATTAAAAGAAGATCAAGAAAGAATGGTAGAAAATATTAAAAATAAACAAAGAATGGAAATGATACAAATTGTTGAAGAACAATATCAAAGAGAATTTATTAATATTCAAAATAAAGAAAGAGAAAAAAAATTAAGAGAAAAAGAACTTAATGAACAAAAAGAAATTGCAGAAAAAAGATTAATATCAATTAATGAAATTAAAGAAAGAGCAAAACAAAGAGAAAATGAAAGAATTCAAAATGAAATTGAAATTAAAAAAAAAATTAAAGAGAGAGAAGAAAAAGATGAAAAATTAAAAAATGATATTGAATTAATGAGGAAAGTAAAATTTTTAGAAATTAAACAAAAACAAGAAGAAAAACAACAAAAATTAAATGAAAGAAGAAGAATAATTTATTTAAAAGAAATGGAAAAAGAAGAAGAATTAATAAAAAAACAAAATGATCAAAGAAAATATGATGAATATTTAAGAAAAAAAAAAGAAGATAATAAGTTATTTTTGTTACAAAAAGCAGAAGAAGAAAAAAAAATTCAAAAATTAAGATCAGAAGAAATTAAACTAAAAGAGAATGAAGAAATAGAAGAAACAAGGAAAAAAATAGAACAAAAAAAAAAAGAACAAGAAGAAAGATTAAAAACATTTTATAAAAAAAGAGAAAAGAAAATAGAAGAACAAAAAATGAAAACAATGCAAAAACAACAAAATGTTCATAATTTCTTACTTTATATTGAAACAGAAGAAGATAAAAGAATAAAAGATTATTATTTAAAAAGACAAAAAATAGATGAAAATGTAAAAAATCAATCAATGGAAAGAATAAAAAAAGGAAGAGAAATGGCAAAAAAATATGAAGATTTATTTTTAAAAAATATAGAAAATAAAAATAATTTAAATAAAAGTGCAAGAAATAGAGAAATTGAAATGATGAAAAGAAGAATTGATTATAATAATAGAGTTGATCAACAAAGAAGAATTGAATTTGAAAATGATAAATTAAGAAGAATGCAAATTGATAATATAAAAGAAAATGAAAATAGAAAAAGAAATGAAAGATTAGAAAGACAAAGAGAATATGATGCTTGGTTAAGAATGGAAGAAATGGAAGAAAGAGAAAAAAAAATAGAAGAATTTAGAAAACAAAAAGAAATAAATGAAAGAAAAAAAAGAGAAATATATAAAAAAAATAATCAAGAAAAAAATGAAATTGTATCTAAATTTGAATATTTAATGCAACAAGGTAAAAGAATTAATCCTGAAGTAATTAGACAAAGTTTTCCTGGTGATACTGAATTATATAAAAGGATAAAAAATTTATATGAAGAATATTTTCCTAATAATTAAAATTATGATATATTTTATAAAAGTAACTTTAAAGAGTCTTTTATTTATTTTCTGAGTTATTATTAAATAAAATATATTTATACTTCTAAACAGTATTATAATAAATAATTATTATAATTTCAATTCTTATATTTGATAATTTTAAATAATATAAAAAATAAATTAAAAAAATATTACAAAAAAAAAAAAATGAATTTCATTAAATCAAATTCAAATTCTTATTTATTAAAATCACCTAAAAAACGAAACTCAAAATTAATAGAAGTATACTCAAATAATTTTATTGAAGAAATAAAACATTTATCATCATATTTAGAAGATTACAATTATATAGGAATGGATACAGAATTTCCAGGAATAGTATATAAATTAGATTCATACACAGATGATTTTTATTATAAATCAATAGAAAAAAATGTGAATAATTTAAAATTAATTCAATTAGGAATAACATTATGTAATAATAAAGGAGAACATCCAGAAAATATATCAACATGGCAATTTAATTTTAAATTTGATACTTCATATGATAAATTTTCAAATGACTCAATTTCACTTTTAATAAATAGTGGTATTAATTTTGAATTATTAAAAACAAATGGAATTTCTCATAATTTATTTGCTGAATATTTTATTATTAGTGGATTATTATTAGATCCAAATATTCATTGGATAAGTTATCATGGTGCTTCTGATTTTGCTTATTTATTAAAATTAGCTTTAAATAATAATTTACCAAATGAAGAAAAAGACTTTATTCAACTTTTACAATTTTATTTTCCTTCATTTTATGATATTAGAATATTAATTCAAGGAAAAGAACAATATAAAGGTGGTTTAAATAAATTAATTCAATGTTTAGATATTGAAAGAAATGGAGAAGTTCACCAAGCTGGAAGTGACTCTTTTGTAACTGCTCAGGCTTATTTTAATTTAATAAATAAGGGAATTGTTACAATTGATGAGTTAAAAAATTATGAAAATATTTTATATGGAATTGGTAAAGGAGAAGATAATAATGAAACAATATCATATGTTTCTTTTTCTAATGGTGTTGATTTATTAAATAATAGTTTGAATAATAGAAATGTTAATAGTATAAATATTAATAATAGTTATAATAATAATATAATTTCTCAGACTGCTCTTAATGTTAATACTCCTATTTATATTCCAAATATGACTTATTCTAAAAATAAAACTAATTTAAATAATAATCTTCAATATCCTATGATTAATCCTTTGAGAATGAATAATATGGGGAATGGAATGATGTTTGGATTTAATCATCAATTCGTATCATAAATTTCAATCATTATTTTAGATTAGAAATTTATTTGTTGTATATATTTTATAAATTGTAAATATTTATAAAAAAATTAGTATTAAAATATTATAAATATACTGAAATTTAGCTATTATTTTATTAAGTAATACACAACTTTGCATAAACTAATAAAAATTTTAATATTAATAATATATTTATTAATTCTTTTATTTATATTAAAAATCAAATATATAATTATATTTTTTTTAAATAATAATATTTAAATTTGAAATTTGAGATTTAAAAGGTATATATAAATTATCAATAATAATAAATAAAAACAATAAAAATATTTTATTAATTTAAATTTTAAAGTTTAATAATATAAAAGTATTTTTATTTTAAAATAATTTAAAAATTAAAAAATAATGTATAATCAATCAACTTATTTTTATAAAGAATTAGATAAAAAAAATAAGCATATTGAAGATTTAAAAAACAGAGTAAATACCTTATTAGATGAAAAAACTTTATTAAATAAAAGAATCCAAGATTTAATAGAAAAAAATCATCAATTATCTGTAATGAATGAACAAGAAAATAGACAATTAGATTTTGAAACAAATAATAGAATGAATCAATTATATGAAACAATTAAAACATTGCAAAAAGAAAATCAAATAATAAAAGAAAAATTAAATAAAAAAGATGATTTTGAAAAAGATTTTAATAATACAATAACAAATAAATTAACCCAAGCCCAAAGAAAAGTAGATAGTTTATCTGTTTTAAACACAATAAAAGATAATATAATAAATGAATATCAGGATTTTATAAATGAATTAAATGAGATGGTAGGAAAGAAATTTAATTTTATTTTAAATTTTTCAAATGATGATATAGATTTATATTTAAAACATTTAAATAAAATAAAAAATAAAGTATTTGAACATTTAAAATTTGAAACCCATCATAGACCATATATTGATCCTATTCCAAAAGATATAAAAGATGATTTAACAATAGTTTCAAATAAAAAACAAAATATAAATATTTGTAAAGAAAATATTAATAAGAGTGAAACTACAAAACATGATAGTAATATTACAAGTTTAAAATCAATTTCATATATAAAATCATCTTCAGATAAAATAACAAATTTAAAATCATCAAGTAAGAAAAGAAATAATTTAAAATCACCTCCTGGGAAATTTTTATATTTAAGTAATAAACCTTTAATAAAAAATAAACATAAAATTAAAGATGAAGAAAAATGTGTAAATACAAAAAATTGTAATTGTAGATTTAAAGAATATCATAATAACAAACCTAATTTTTTTTCTCCTTTAAAAAATATAAATTATACTCAAAGAAGTAAATCAAATTATGGAATGCGAACTCCTCCAATAGAAAGAAATAGTGATTAAATATTATAACCATAAAAAAAATATATTTTTTCTAAAATTAAAAAATATAAAAAAAAAATTAATTTAAATTTAAAAAAAAAGATAATAAAACCTCAAAAAAAAAACAAATAAAATATAAGAAAAAAAAAAATTAAAAAAACTTTATTTCCAATTAAAAAAAAATTAAAATGGACATAGAAGACTTAGCAAAATCCTCAAATCCCGAAACAGAAAAATTAGAAAAAATAGAAAAAAAACATAAAAAACCTAAAAACGACTCTTCAGATGAGGATGACACAGGAAATGACGGTGATAACATATTCCATGAGAATATACCAGGAAAAGGAAAAATCCATATAAAAACATATGGTTGTTCACATAATACAAGTGATACAGAATATATGATGGGATTATTATATGATTATGGTTATGATATTGTAGATGATGTTCAAAAAAGTGATATTACAATAGTTAATAGTTGTACTGTTAAAGGACCATCACAAGAAGCTTTCATTAATTATGTTTTAAAATCAAAAGATTATGGTAAACCTGTTATTGTTTGTGGTTGTGTTCCTCAAGCTGATAGAAATGTAAAAGGATTAGAAAATTGTTCAGTTGTTGGTGTTAGTCAAATTGATCGTATAGTTGAAGTTGTAGAAGAGACTTTAAAAGGTAATATAGTAAAATTACTTTCAAAAAATAAATTACCTTCTTTAGACTTACCTAAAATAAGAAGAAATAAATTTATTGAAATAATACCAATTAATCAAGGTTGTTTAGGTAGTTGTACATATTGTAAAACTAAACAATCAAGAGGTAAATTAACATCATATGAACCTAATGCAATTATTAATGCATGTAAAAAAGCATGGAATACAGGAGCAAAGGAAATATGGATTACTAGTGAAGATACTGGAGTATATGGTAGAGATATAGGAACAAATTTACCTGATTTAATGATTAAAATATTAAAAGATATTCCAAATGATGTTATGATTAGAATTGGAATGGGTAATCCACCTTATATAATGGAACATGCTGAGAAAATGAGTAAAGTTTTAAATCATCCTAATGTATATTCATTCACTCATATTCCAGTACAATCAGGTTCTAATAATACACTTGATAAAATGCTTAGAGAATATAAAATTGAAGAATTTGAATATTTATGTGATTATTTTATTAAAAATGTACCTAATATTACAATTGCTACTGATTTTATTTGTGGTTTTCCTAGTGAAAGTAAAGATGATTTTAATGAGACTATGGAACTTGTTGAAAAATATAAATTTCCTGTTATTTATATTAATCAATTTTATCCTAGACCTGGAACTGTTGCTGCAAAAATGAAAAAAATTGATACTAAAGAAGTTCATAAGAGAAGTAAAGCTTTAGCAAATTTATTTCATTCATATACTTCTTATGATTATTTGTTAAATACTGAACAAAGAGTTTGGTTACATGATGATAAAATGGAAGAAAAAAATAAAAAAGATAATTTAATGGTTGGACATACTAAATCTTATGTTAAGGTTTTAATTCCTAAAGATGATAGTTTATTAGGTAAAGAAATTAAAGTTAAAATTGTTAAAGTTTTGAAATGGCATGTTATTGGAGAAATTATTGATAAAAATCCTGAACCTGTTAAAGTTGATTATTATGATTATTTTAAGGGAATGTTGGAAGATGATGAAGAAAAAATTAAGTTTGGGATAAAACAAAGTGAATTAAATAAATTAAAAATTGATATACATTCTACTTTTGATATGAAAATTGTTACTAATGAAAATAAAGAAAGTGGAAATAAATTTTTGATGATATTTTTTTATATTTTAGGTATTATTTGTTTGTTTTTTGGATTTAGAAAATAATATATTTAAATTATAATTTTAATATTATATAATTTTTTTTATTTTATTTTTTAAAAATCCTTGTTTTATTATCTTTTTTTATTATTTATATTAAAGTTTATTTTTAATTGGTTATATTAAGGAACAATATTATTTAAAAATATTTATTTTTATTTTTCTATATTTATATAGTTATAATAATTTTAGAGTAAATTTTTATTTATTTTTTTATGATAATATTGAAAATATTTCAAAACTTGAAAAATATTTTTTTACTTAGGAAAATACTATCAAAAAAAAATGAAATGAAATTATTTTTAAATATATACTAAAGTTATTTATGATTTTATCTTAATTATTT
>JAEEGK010023570.1_pt1 | contig 12822 bp, 11 predicted proteins | sample 8958771 | NCBI WGS metagenome assembly JAEEGK01 (sample SAMN16246547, study PRJNA631951) | gut metagenome | biome: gut microbiome; feature: rumen; material: SC-attached | host: Bos | place: Iran: Karaj | collected 2018-10 | reverse complement strand
ACAAGGAAGACCGTCCGGGCGTAGTGGCCAAGTTAGCCTCCCTGGTGGAGGAAGGTGTCTATCCCAGCCCCCTCTACCAGTAAAATGGAGTTTTCTTTTCGAAAAGTCAACAATTTCAAGCTGTACGCCAACCACGCCTGGTATGTGCCGGGCGTGGGCGGCATGCTTGTGCTGCTGCTCTGGTTTCTGGTGGGCATTTTCCTGAGCAGCCTGTTCACGGTGGTCCTGGGCGCGATTGTGCCGAAGCAGGCCCTTATCAATTACGGCATGCTGGTGGGCTATCCGCTCATGTTCCTTCCCGCCATGGTCTATGTCTCTGTCAAGAGTCAGCGCAACAGCCTGTTCGAGGTGGGATATCAGCTGAACAACAAGCATTTCGGCCCGTTCACGACCGGGAGCATCATACTCCTCACCGTGGCGCTCACCGCGGGCACCGTGATCTCGGCCGACCTCCCCAACTACCTGCACTACCATCTCACCCAGCGCATCCCTTCCTGGGCGAAGGCCTATGAAGACCTGATGGACATCATGGGCCAGCTCACAGGCGGTCCTTTCTGGAGTTCGTTCCTGCTCACCGCCATCTTTGCGCCCATCTTTGAGGAGTGGCTCTGCCGGGGCATGGTCCTGCGCGGGCTGCTTGCCTCCCGGATGAAACCCGGCTGGGCCATCGTGCTCAGCGCCGCTTTCTTCGCCTTCATCCACATGAACCCCTGGCAGGCGCTCAATGCCTTCCTCATCGGCCTGGTGATGGGCTATGTGTATTACAGGACCGGTTGTCTCTGGCTCACCATGCTCATCCATTTCCTGAACAACGGCTTTGCTGTCGTCTGCGCACAGATTGACGCCCTGGCCGAATACGATTTCTGGATTGACATGATGGGCGTTTCTACCTATACGGTGGTGTACGTCCTGAGTGTGGCCGTCCTGTGCCTGTGCCTGTGGCAGCTGCACCGCATTCCCCTGGAACAGGAGCGCGGCAACATTGACGAGATTCCCGTTCTGCAAGATTTTTAAACCATGTGGCAGCGCATTCAGACCCTGTACCTGATGATTTCCACCGTCCTGGTGGCCATCCTGCTCTTTGGCACCGCCTATCAAGTGGCCGGGGCGGACGGATTCACGCAGGTGAGTTATTTCCAATTACAGAAACCTTTTTTCGCCATCCTGCTGTGCATCCTGGCTTTCCTGATTGTGCTGGCGCTGGTGGTGTACAAATCCCGCATCCTGCAAATGCGGCTGGCCGTTCTGTCCGGTATCATCGCCCTGGGCATGCAGGTCTGGCTGGCCTGGATGTACTTCAGCTTTGACGGTGCCGTCTTCCGCTGGACGGTCATCCTGCCGCTTATCATCTTCATCTGCAATATACTGGCTGCCCGAGGCTGTTTCCAGGACCAGCTCATGGTGGAAAGCGCCTACCGGGTCCGGGAGCGCCGCAAACGGAGCCGTAAAAAATAAAATTCGTATCTTTGCAAACTTTTTGGCCGACGGATTGAGAACAGTCATTTGCGACATATTAGGAATTGAGAAACCCATCTTCCAAGGAGGCATGGCCTGGATAGCCGATGCTTCCCTGGCTGCTGCCGTTTCCGAGGCCGGCGGACTGGGTCTCATCTCGTCCATCCATTTCAGCACCGAGGCGGTGCGCGAGGAGATCCGGAAAGCCCGGACCCTCACCCGTAAGCCCTTCGGTGTGAACATCATGCTGGCTGCGCCCAATGCGGCGGAGATAGCCCGCCTGGTGGTGGAGGAAGGCATTGATATCGTGACCACGGGCGCCGGGACCCCCGCCCCGTATATGGACGCCTGGAAAGCCGCCGGCATCCGGGTCATCCCCGTGGTGGCTTCGGTGGCCTATGCTGTGAAGATGGAAGAGCTGGGCGCGACGGCCATCATTGCCGAAGGCGCCGAGTCGGGCGGACACGTGGGCGAAACCCACACCCTGGCCCTGCTGCCGCAAATCCTGGACGCCGTGCACATCCCCGTGCTGGCGGCCGGCGGCATCGCGGACGGCCGGGGCGCCGCGGCCATGTTCATCATGGGTGCCTGCGGCGTGCAGGTGGGGACGCGTTTTCTGGTGGCCGATGAGTGCCGGGTGCACGAGGTGTACAAGGAACGGATCATCAAGGCCTCCGACATTGGCACCATGGTCACGGGCAAGAGCCTGGGCGATGCCGTCCGCGGCCTCAAGACCCCCTTCGCCAAGCAGTTCGCCCGCATGGAGGCCGATCCTTCCGTATCGGCCGACGAGATCCGCGCCTTCGGCACCGGATCCCTGCGGAAAGCCGTCTTTGACGGCGACCTGTCGGGCGGCAGTTTCCTGGCCGGGGAATCGGCCGGCATGGTGCGTCGCCGCGAAAGCGCCGCCGCCATTGTAGATGACATCATCAGCGGGGCCCAGCAGCTCCTGAGCCAGGCTCCGCACATTATAGAATCAAGGAATTAGATCATATGGAACCTAAACGAGTTGTAGTAACAGGCATGGGCGTCGTCTCCTGCATCGGTCAGGACGTGGATACCTTCTGGAAGAATCTGGTCAATGGCGTTTGCGGCATCGACTATGTGGAAGAATTCAAGGATATGCCCGTTACCTTTGCCGGCAAAGTGAAAAATTTTGATGCCGAGCAGTTTGGAATGGATAAACCCTTCATCCGCAAGCAGGATAACTTTACCTTGTATGCCATGGGGGCCGCCTGGCAGGCCATGAAGCAGGCCGGCCTGGTCACCGACGGAGAAGGCGCCAACATCGACCCCTTCCGCCTGGGCGTGTATGTGGGCTCTGGTATCGGCGGTTTTGAGGTGCAGTTCCGCGAAACCCAGAAGATGATCGAGGACCCGTCCGGCAAGTGGATTTCGCCGCTTTTCATCGCCACCATGATTTCCAACATCGCCGCCGGGCATGTGGCCATCAAGCACCAGGCCAAAGGTCCCTGCCTGGATATCGTGACGGCCTGCGCCACCTCGTCCCACTGTATCGGCGAGGCTTTCCGCGCCATCCGGCACGGTTATGCCGATGCCATCATCGCCGGCGGTGCCGAGCATGCCTCCATTCCCATCGGCGTGGCGGGTTTCTACAATGCCAAGGCCCTTACCCGCGCCACGGACCCCAAATATTCCTCCCTTCCCTTCAACGCCAACCGGCAGGGTTTCGTGATGGGTGACGGCGCGGCCGTGCTCATCCTGGAGTCCCTGGACCATGCCCTGGAGCGTTGCGCTACCATCTATGGCGAAATGGTGGGCTATGGGAACACCTGTGATGCCTTCCACGCCACCGCGCCCCGTCCGGACGGAAGCACCCAGTCCCAGTCCATCAAGGACGCGCTCACGGAGGCCGGTTTTGACCCGACCAAAGACAATCTCTATATCAACGCCCACGGTACCGGTACCCACCTGAACGATGCCGCAGAAACCCTGGCCTGCAAACTGGCCCTGGGAGATTACGCCTACAAGGCACACATCTCCTCGACCAAGTCCATGACTGGCCATATGTTCGGCGCGGCCGGTGCGGCCGAGGCCATCGCCACGGTGCTGGCCCTCCGCGAGGGGATTTGCCCGCCCACCATCAACCTGGATGTCCCCGATCCGGAACTGGACCTGGACTACACGCCCAACGTGGCCGTCAAGACCGACCTCACCCTGGGCCTTTCCAATTCCTTCGGCTTCGGCGGACACAACGCCTGCGTGGCCTTCCGTCCGTATAAGGGATGAATCGGGAAGAGATAAAAGACATTCTCCCGCACCGCGAGCCCATGCTCCTGCTGGACAGCATGATGCTGGACGCGGAGGGGGTGTGCCATGCCACGTACCGCATCCCGGACGACCCGTTCTACTGTCAGGGGCATTTCCCGGGGAATCCCATCGTTCCCGGCGTCATGCTCTGTGAGATGATGGCCCAGGCTTGCAGCCAGTTGTTTGTGGAAGCCTTCCGGGACCATCTGCTGGTGTACCGGGGCCTGGACCAGGTGAAATTCCGCGGCACGGTGCGCCCCGGTGACCTGTGCGAAATTACGGCCCGTCTAGTGGAATCCAAAGGCGGGCTGTATGTCTGCGACGCTTCGCTGGCCGTAGGGGGGAAACGCTGCTGTCAGGGCATCGTCACCCTGGCGGCGGTGGCGAAAGCCTAACTTTCCAGTTTATTGAAAATGCGCGCTGTCTGGACAGCCGCGGCCACATCGTGGACGCGGAGCCAGGTGGCGCCTTGCTGTAAGGCAGCCAGGTGTACTACCTGCGTGCCGGGGAGCGCCTCTTCCGGCGTAATGCCCAGCAGCTTGTAAATCATGCTCTTGCGCGATACGCCTGCGAGGATGGGCCGGCCCAGGGCCTGCAGCCGGTGCATGTGGCGGAGCAACTCATAATTCTGGTCCAGGGTTTTGGCAAAGCCGAAGCCGGGGTCCAGGATCCAGTCCCGGATGCCATATTGCGCAGCCTGGTGGCCGAACTCCTCGAAAAAGGACAGGACGGCGGAGGTGATATCCGTGGGGTAATCCGTGAGGCCGGCCATGGTCTGGGGCGTACCCCGCATGTGCATGGCCACGTAGGGGAGTCCCAGCCGGCCCACCAGCGGGAGCATGTCCTGGTCCAGGGTGCCGGCGCTGATATCGTTTACCAGGTAGGGTCCCACTGCGTCGAAGCAGCGCTCTGCCACGCTGGCCCGGTAGGTATCTACCGAGATCTGGAGCGACGGGAAATCTTGTTTTAGGGCCTTCAGGGCCGGTTCAAGCCGGGCCCATTCTTCCTCGGGACCGGGCTGCCAGGCCCCCGGCCGGGTAGAGCAGGCGCCCAGGTCAATGACATCGGCCCCCTGCTCCAGCAGGGAAGCCACGCGGGTGCAGACGTCGCGGAGGGCGGTGCGGCTGGCCGCATAGAAAGAGTCCTCCGTGAGGTTCACGATCCCCATGATATGAATACTGCCAACCATAACACAAAAATACTTATCTTTGTATTCTTAAACAAGAAAATTATGCTGGTCGTATTGGAAGGACTTGACGGGGCCGGAAAATCCACCCAGGTCCGCCTGCTCAGGGAATATCTCACGCAACGTACGGGCGAATTGGAATACATCCATTTCCCGCGTTACGACGCGCCCGTGTACGGGGACTTGATCGGCCGCTTCCTCCGGGGAGAATTCGGCTCCATCGAGGCGGTTCATCCGCAATTGGTGGCGCTCCTTTTCGCCGAAGACCGGCACGGCGCTGCCCCGGAGATCCGGGAGGCACTCGCCGCCGGCAAGACCGTCCTGCTGGACCGCTACGTCTATTCCAATATCGCCTACCAATGCGCCAAACTGCCGGATGAACTGCAGCGGGGGCGTCTGAGAGACTGGATTTTCGACACGGAGTACGGCAACTTTCAACTGCCGGTCCCGGACCTGAACCTCTTTCTGGACGTGCCCATCGGCTTTGTGAAGGAGAGCCTTTCCCGTTCCCGCAGCGGCGACGACAACCGCGGCTACCTGGAAGGGGCGCAGGACATCCATGAGGCCGATATCGCCTTCCAGCAGCGTGTACGGGACCTGTATCTGGGAGAGACCCGGCGCGACCCTCGCTTCCTCCGCATCGACTGCAGCGACCCCTCCGGCGCCATGCTGCCGCCCGAAACGATTTTTGCCAAGGTCCGTGCGGCCGTAGATGCCTCCCTGTCATGAAGAACGCCTATTTGAAACTGCGCCGCCTGGCGGCCATCCTGCTGGGCATCGTGTTCCTGGTATCGGGCCTGCTGAAAATCGAGGACCCGGTGGGCACCATGCTCATCGTTACGGAGTATCTGAAATTCTTCCATCTGGGCTTCCTTATTCCGGCGGCCAAGGGGCTGGGCATCCTGTTGGGCTCGGTGGAGGCGCTCGTGGGTGTGGCCCTGGTTACCGGGGTACTGCGCGTCCTGTGTGCCTGGGTGGCCGGTGTGATGGTGCTTTTCTTTACCGTCGTCACCCTCATCCTCTGGCTCAGCGCTGCGCCGATGGACTGCGGCTGTTTCGGGGAGGCCATCCCCCTCACGCCGGCGCAGAGCTTCTGGAAAAATGTCGTGCTCCTGGCCCTTGCGCTCCTGGCTTTCACGCCGCCCCGTCATCTGGGAAAACCCAAGCGGCACCGGATGGTAGCCGCCGCCCTGGCCGCCCTGTCCGTGATCTTCGCCGTCATCTACAGCAATACCCACCTCCCCATTGCCGACTATACGGCCTTCGATCTGGGCGCCGAGCTCATGGCCTCCCTTGACGATGATATCGAGGCCGACAACCACTACATGCCGGCTTTCGTCTATGAAAAGGACGGGCAGCAGGGGACCTTCGCCCTCAACCAGCTGCCGGATTCCAGCTGGACCTTCGTCCGGGCCGATACCCTCTTCCGCCCCAGCGTGGGCATGCGCAAGGACCATCCCATCCTTTCTTTCCGCAGCCCGGAAGGAGACTATCTGGACGAGCTGGCGGCCCGCGGCCGGGTGGTGGTGTTTTCCGTGTATGACCCCCGGACGGCCCACTGGACGCGCCTGCAGCAGCAGTATCAGGCCGCCGCGGCGGCCGGAGCCACGCCCCTGCTGCTGGTATCGGCCATGCCCGAGACGCTGGAAGCGCTGGACCTTCCCCGGGAGATGCCGCTGTATTATGCCGATTACAAGACCCTCATCACCCTGAACCGGAGTAACGGGGGCGCGTCCTATTTTGCCGAAGGGGAACTCATCGCCAAGTGGCACAGTCGCAGCGTCCCGCAGGATTTCCTGCCCTTCATGCAGGCCGATCCCGTGGAGCTTTCCACCCGCCACATCCTCAAGCGGCGCATCCAGGCACAGGGCTTCTGCCTGTACCTGGCCGCGCTGCTCATTCTGGTGTAAAAGGCTTTATAAATCCACGTAACGCCCCGTATTGGCGTCGAAGTGCTGGGCCTGGAGGGCGTTGATATTGACGTCCAGCCACGCCAGGCGTTTCTCGTAGAAGTCCACCATGTAGTCCACGGCCTCCTGCCATGAGCGGAACGATTGGGTGGCGCTGCCCCAGTAGCCGCTGCGGGCCCGGGGGTTGAGGCCGGCCTGCGCATTGTGCTCATAGGCCAGCGAATTGTATTCCACCATCTTCGCGATGAAGCCGGGAATCTTGTCCAGGCGCGGTTTTACCACATTCCAGCGGTCTTTCAGGTCCTGGACGAAGAGGGGATCCTCGAAGAGGAACTGGTAGTAGCTCTTGCGGCTGCCGTAGCGGTCTCCGTCTTCGAAGGAGCCGCCGCGCACCCGGATGAGCCATCCTTCCGGGGAGTCTCCGTCCGGGAGGTTGAAGGAGGTGGACACGTAGTCGTTGTAATTGCCCAGCGAGAGATCGAAGTCCCATACCATGGGCATGAAGAGCTTGGTGTCGGAGTCTTTGGCGAAGTAGGTGGACAGGCGCATGCCGCCGTCCATGTTCTTGGTGAGCTCGTGCACGATGTAGTTGTCGATGAACGTCTCCACTTCCATCATGGAACGGTATCCGCTCTCGGGATCGAAGTTGCAGGCATTGAGCAGGCGCTCCACCTCGTTCACATAGGAGGTGATGTACTGTTTCTGGGCCTGGTCGGGGGCTTCCGGATCCTTGAACTTGATTTTCTTGTTGAATACGGCCGAGCGGAAGTACTGGTCAAAGTCCTGCTTGTTGTCAATCTCGAGGAGATAGCCGCCGTCCGTCTCGCCGGCCGCCACCACGGTGACGGGAACCTTGCTGTCGCGGTCCACTTCCTTGGCTTCCACCAGCAGGTAGCAGCCGCCGTACTTCCCGTTGAAATACACCTCCGCGCAGCGGTATTTGGGCGTCCAGGGCATGGAGACCATCCGGCTCACCCGGAGCGCCAGGGCGTTCCGCAGGAGGGTGGGATCCTGCACATCGGCCAGCAGATACCAGTCGCTGTCCTTTTTCATGCCGAACACCTTGCGGGGCTGTTTGGCGCTCCGGTCGGCGTTGGTGAGCTTGATGCGGTAGGAGTGCTTGATGCCGCCCTCGGCATTGTAGGAGGTATTACCGCGTCCGCGGATGCGCATGGGCAGCACCTGGGAATCTGTCTCGTACTCCTCGGCGTTCTCCGTCTTGTACATGCCCTTGGGGTCCCGGAAGCGCACCGTGCCGTCCACGTAGGTATATTCGCCTTCGGCCAGCCGCTGGGTCTCCTGGGTCCAGGTGACGTCGATGCGGGGGAAATCGGCCAGCGACGAGACTTTGTTGTAGCTGGGGTAGTCGGGGAGGTCGGCCCCGCTGTCCAGCCAGCGCGGCTCGGGCTCGTCCGGATCCGGCTCTGCGGGCTTAGCCACGGTGACGGTGCAGCTGGCCTGGAAGCCGCCGTCCAATGTTGTCACGGTGATGGCGGCGCTGCCCGGCCCGACGGCTTTCACCACCCCGCCCGTGACGGTGGCCACGGCCGAGGAGGAAGTGCTCCAGTTCACCTGTTTCTCGTCGGCATTCTCCGGGGAAACCGTGGCGGTGAGCATGAGGCTCTCTCCCACCAGCATGTCGGCCGATTCCCGGTCCAGGCTCACGCCCGTGACGGAAACGGTGGGGGGGACCGGCGTTTTCACGAGGACGCGGCAGTAGGCTTTCCGGCCGCTGGAGGCGCAGGCATCGATGATGGCGCCGCCGGGGGCCAGGCCCTTCACCACGCCCTCGGCGTCCACGGAAGCCACCGTGGCGTCGGAGCTGCTCCAGGTGATGCTTTTGTCGGTGGCGTTCTCCGGCTGGAGGCTGGCGTTGAGCTGGAAGCTGTCATCCACGTAGATAATGACGTTGTAGCGGTCCAGTTCGATGCTTTCCACCATAATGTCGGGCCGCTGGATCTCTTTCCGGGTGCAGCCAATTAAAACGATTAAGCAAAACAGCAAGCCGCAAGCGGCATGAATAAATGATGTCTTCATGTCGCTTAGAGGCTACGTTTGATTTCTGTAATCTGGAAGGCTTCGATGATGTCGCCGGGGTGGATGTCGTTGTAACGCTCCAGACCACAGCCGCATTCCATGCCGGCCGGCACTTCCTTCACCTGGTCCTTTCCTCGCTGCAGGGAGGAGAGCGAGCCCGTGTACACCACGATGCCGTCGCGGATCAGGCGCACATCGGCCTTGTTGGTGAGCTTGCCTTCCTTCACCTGGCAGCCCGCGATGGTGCCCACCTTGGAGATCTTGAAGGTTTGCTTGACTTCGGCGGTGGCGGTGACTTCTTCCTTCTTTTCCGGTTCCAGCATGCCCTCGATACCTTCCTTCACTTCGTTGATACAGTCGTAGATCACGGAGTAGAGGCGGATTTCGATGCCTTCCTTCTCGGCACTGCGGCGGGCTTCGGCGCTGGGACGCACCTGGAAGCCGATGATCACGGCGTCGGAGGCTTCGGCCAGCAGCACATCGCTCTCGGAGATGGCACCCACGGCCTTGTGGATCACGTTCACGCGCACTTCGTCGGTGGACAGTTTGATGAGGGAGTCGGAGAGGGCTTCCACGGAACCGTCCACGTCACCCTTCACGATGACATTGAGTTCCTTGAAGTTGCCAATGGCGATACGGCGGCCGATTTCCTCCAGGGTGAGGTGCTTCTGCGTCTTGATGCCCTGGATGCGGATGAGCTGCTCGCGGCGCTGGGCGATGGATTTGGCCTCTTTTTCATCGGCCATGATGTTGAACTTCTCACCGGCGGCGGGGGCCCCGTTCAGGCCCAGCAGGCTCACCGGGGTGGAAGGACCGGCGCTCTGGACTTTCTGTCCGCGCTCGTTGTACATGGCCTTCACGCGTCCGTAGAAGCTGCCGGAGATGATGACGTCGCCCACGTTCACCGTGCCGTCCTGCACCAGCACCGTGGCCAAGTAGCCGCGGCCCTTGTCCAGGGAGCTTTCGATGACGGCGCCGCTTCCCAGCTTGTTGGGATTGGCCTTCAGTTCCAGCAGGTCGGTCTCGAAGAGCACCTTTTCCAGGAGCTTGTCCACGTTGATGCCTTTCTTGGCCGATATTTCCTGGCACTGGTATTTGCCGCCCCAGTCTTCGACCAGGATGTTCATCTCGGAGAGCTGGCGGCGGATGGTGTCGGCGTTGGCGCCAGGCTTGTCTATCTTGTTGATCGCGAAGACCATGGGCACGCCGGCTGCCTGGGCATGGGCGATGGCTTCCTTGGTCTGGGGCATCACGGCGTCGTCGGCGGCCACGATGATGATGGCCAGGTCGGTCATCTGGGCACCTCTGGCACGCATGGCCGTAAAGGCTTCGTGACCCGGGGTATCCAGGAAGGTGATGTGACGGCCGCTGGGCAGCGTCACGTTGTAGGCGCCGATGTGCTGGGTGATACCGCCGGCTTCACCGGCAATCACGTTGGAGTTGCGGATGTTGTCCAGCAGGGACGTCTTACCATGGTCCACATGGCCCATCACGGTGATCACCGGCGGACGCTCCACCAGGTCTTCTTCCTTGTCGGGCTCCTGCTGCTGGATTTCCTCGGTGAGCTCGGCCGTGACGAATTCCACCTTGTAGCCGAATTCCTCGGCCACCAGGACCAGGGTTTCGGCATCCAGGCGCTGGTTGATGGACACCATCATGCCCAGGGACATGCAGGCGCCGATCACCTTCACCACCGGGGTGTTGTTCATCAGGGTGGCCAGGTCGTTCACCGTCACGAACTCGGTCACTTTCAGTACCTTGTTCTCTGCAGCGGCGGCTTCCATCTCCTCCTGGCTGCGGATGGCGGCTATCTCGCGCTTCTCCTTGCGGTGCTTGGCGCCGAAGTTGTTGCGGGTGCTCTCGTTCATCCGGGCGTAGGTCTCTTTCACCTGCTTCTGGATTTCCTTCTGCATCTCTTCCTGCTCGGCCTCGGTCATGGCGGGCTTGAAACGCTCGCCCCGCTTGCCGCCCTTGCCGGATTCGGCTTTCTTCTTGTCGGCGTTCTTCTTGGGGGCTTTCTCGGCCTGGACCTTGGTCACATCCACCTTCTGGGAACCGCTGCTCTTGATGCGCTCGCGCTTCTTGCCCTTCTTGGGATCGAACTGGGACAGGTCAATCTTGCCCAGCACCTTGAAAGGTGCCGGCTCGGCCGCAGCTTCGGCGGCGGCTTCCGGCTGGGCCGGGGCCTCCTCCTTCACCGCCTCGGCCGGGGCGGATTCTTCCTCCTGGGGCGCGGGCTGGGCCGGCGTCACCTCCTCGGGCACTTCGGCCTCGCTTTCCTGAGGTTCCGCTTCCTGCGGTTCGGCCTCCTGGGGTTCGGGTTCCACCACAGGCTCCGGTTCCGGTTCGGGAATCGGCTCGGGTTCCGGCTGGGCGACGGGCTCAGGCTCCACCACGGGTTCGGGTTCCGGCATCACCGGAGCCTCTTCCTGGGGAACTTCGGCCTTCACCGGCTTCGGGGCGGTGTGCGAGAGGTTGTTGCTCTTGATCACCGTCACGCGCTCCGGCTCGTACTCGTCTTCCTCGGCCCCCTGTTTCCGGGAGGCCTTGTCCAGAATCTCCGTGAGCTTGACGTCCACCTTCTCGGCGGCTTCCTTGAGCTCCAGGTCCTTGCCGAACTTCTTGTGAAGCTCGCTCATGTACTCGTCCGAGATCTTCATGTTCGGATTGGCGCCTTCGATGCCGGCGCCTTTGGAGTTCAGGAAATCTACCAGGGTGTCAAGCCCGATATTGAATTGCTTAATGAGTTTAGATAGTCTGATTTCTGCCATATGGTAAACCCTTATATGTCTTATTTATTGGTGTCTGAGAATGAAGAAACAGGAAGTGGCGAACCAGTTCCTCAGGTGGGGAACCGCCGCCAGGAAACCCGGCATCCGGAGCGGATGCATGTGAAACTTGACCTGATAATGCGGGTTGATGAGCCAAAGGGTGCGATTCACTACGCGCAGCGGGACCTCCCGGCACAGCTGCTCGAACGACTCCACGCTCATGCGGGAGCGGTAGATGGAGGCCAGTTCCCGGCGCTTGCCCTCGTCCTCGCCGCAGCGCTTGAGGTAGGCCATGTAGGCCTTCAGGGGCAGGGCGTGGGTGTAGGGGAGGTGGGAGGCCAGGCGGCTCCGGCAAACTTGCTGGTGTCCGCCGAAAGGCATGCGCCAGGCCGGGAATCCCATGTACAGCACACCGTCCGGGGCCAGGCGTGCGGCCGCCTTCTGCAGGAAAGACAACTTGTCTTCCGGCTCGATGTGCTCGATGACGTCGTGAATCAGGATGAGGTCGAAATACTGGCCCTCCAGGGCTCCGCCTTCGGCCAGGGCATCGGCACAGAAGAAGGAGCCGGGAGTTTGCCTGGCGGCAAAGAACTGGCGGGCGTTTTCCACCTTCCCTTCCGAGAGGTCGAATCCGGTAACCGTACAGCCCTGCTGGGCAAAGGGGTACAGCAGGCCCCCTTCACCACAGCCGATTTCCAGCACCCGGCTGCCGGCAGGGAGGTCCTTGTACTGCCGGATATAGGGCAGCAGGTACCGCTCTGACGTCTGCGCCAGTTCCAGGAAATAGCGTTCGCGGTCGATATAACGGTTCGGCTTCGACATGGGGACTCTTTAGTCTTCGAATTCTTCGTGGAGGATGCGGAGTACTTCTTCCACCGTTTCGTCTTCCAGGTCGGCCCGGGTGGCGATTTCGGCGGGATCCAGGGCCATGACGCTGCGGGCGGTGTCACAGCCGATGGCCTGCAGGCGCTCGATCACCCAAGGATCGATCACGTCGGAGAAGTCCTCCAGCAGCACATCGTCTTCCTCCTCTTCGTTCTGGGGCAGTTCGCGCCAGACCTCGATTTCGCGGCCCACCAGCATACCGGCCAGCTTGATGTTTACGCCGCCCTTGCCGATACCTTTCTTCACCTCGTCGGCCTGCATATAGACCTTGATCTTGTCGGCAGGCGTCTCGCCCCGGTCGATACGG
>JAEEGK010023568.1_pt1 | contig 12822 bp, 10 predicted proteins | sample 8958771 | NCBI WGS metagenome assembly JAEEGK01 (sample SAMN16246547, study PRJNA631951) | gut metagenome | biome: gut microbiome; feature: rumen; material: SC-attached | host: Bos | place: Iran: Karaj | collected 2018-10 | reverse complement strand
ATTTTTTAATAGTGTTGCAGAATTTACCAAGATTTTTAAAAAACTCGGAAACAATATTCTTTGAAAGAGATATATTAGGGTACAGTTCAGAAAGGAAGCTGTTATCATAGTATTCCTTTAGCTCATAATCTTTTATTCCTGGATAACAGACTCTCAGTATAGATATAGCAAATATTCTGTGAGCATCATCTTCGCTATATAATTCTTTTAGTTCCTCCAATATTCCTGAAAACACCTCGTTGGACAGCATAATATTTGCCCAGTCCTTTAAGTCCAAATTAAATTCCGAATTATCTCTTTTCTTTGATAAATTGATATTTGGATTTTGATTTTTAGGCACATATTTACCATTAATGATATGTCCGATAGTCGGTCCATTGAGCGGTATATTCTTTCCGTTAACACGCTTACATCCGACTCTTTGTCTGACAGCGTACTTATCTTTATTTACTCCGTAAACAATAACAACAGTATTTTTAGGTCTTTCTACATCAAGAATATCTCTAGGTATTGGCATATCAAACTCCGTAAATATATAGTCTAATTATAAGTTATAATTAGACTATATTCAAGAAAAATTTCACAATTTTGTCGATATTTTTTAATTTTTTTAGGGAGAAAACAGGCTTTATATCTACCTGAAAACTGAGGAAGTTATGTTGTTGATTGGTATATGGAGTAAATAATGAGATATTGAAACAAGATGTGCTCAATATTTGCACATCTTATATAGTATTATTAATTGGGAAAGTTCTATTTGAATATATGAGAAAATTGTTGTAATTACTTTTTTTTCATATATAATAAGCATGTTCAAATTCATATGTCATATGTGCTGATATGGCTCAGTCGGTAGAGCGCACCCTTGGTAAGGGTGAGGTCCCCAGTTCGATTCTGGGTATCAGCACCACTCAAATTCTTCTTTTTTTCTTTAATCATTTATCCTGTTTCAATTTTTATTGTATACTTTATTGTCTTTTGTGTTTGCAGATCTTTTAAAGGTTAACTATGAAATCATTGCTTCATGCTGTATTTTCAGGTCTAATACTTGGTGTTACCATTCTGATTGTAAATGACTTAATGATTAAAGAACATAGCAGTAAGTTTTCTTATTCCTTGTTTCAGAATAATAATGCTCCTGCAAACTATACTCAGGCCATAGAGGCCAGTGCTCCTGCAGTTGTTAACATATTTATTCAGATAACCGACAGTGACTATGATGGAAGTAAAAGTGATTCAACATCTTCAACAAGAAATTTAAGTTCCGCGTCAGGTATTATTGTTAACAAGGATGGTTATATTCTGACTAATTATCACGTTATTATGAATGCCTCAGTTGTAGGGAGTACTATTTTTGTCCAGCTAAGAAATGGTAAAACTTACCAGGCGTCCATTATAGGTTATGATAAACGTACGGATATTGCGGTTCTCAAAGTCTCTACTAAAGATGTTCTTCCTGTAATACCAATTAATCTTAAAAGAAAACCGCGACTAGGTGATGTAGTCTTGGCTATTGGAAATCCTTATAACATTGGTCAGACTATTACAATGGGAATTATCAGTGCTGTAGGCAGAAGTGGCAGTGGTGTTACAAATCTTAATACTCTAGATTTGTCACCTGGACTACAGGAGTTTATACAGACTGACGCAGCAATCAATTCAGGCAATTCTGGTGGTGCACTGGTTAATTCTCTTGGTGAATTTGTTGGAATGAACACAGCAACACTTTCTTCAATTGAAGCACAGACAAATAGTATCAGTTTTGCTATTCCTGCAGAGCTTTCTCTCAATATAATGAATGACATCATTAAACATGGGCGTGTAATCAGAGGTTATTTGGGCATAACTGCAAAAGATATTTCTGCAGATCAGGCGGGATATAAGAACAAATCCGGCATAATTGTGACAAGTATAGATCCTGCAGGTCCTGCAACCAATCTTTTACGCACGGGTGATATTATTACTGCCATTAATGGCATTAAGGTTAATAATCTCAAACAGGTAATGAACATTATAGCTTCTTCTATGCCTAATACATCTCTTACCTTTTCGCTTATTCGTGGTGATGAAATTCTGGAGACATCAGTTTTCCTTGCTGAGCAGAATTAAAAATGGACTGCTGTGCAGTCCATTGGATTTGGGGTTGTACGACTAGTAATTACTGGTCAGATATACAGTCATGCCTTTTCTGTTAATCTTCAGTGCAAGGAATTTATTCTTTTTACTAAGAATCTTATTTAAATCATCCATGCTGTTAACTTTTTCTCGGTTAGCTTCGGTTATTATATCTCCCTTTGCCAAACCATATCTTGCTGCACGGCTGTTATCTTTAACGTCTGAGACAAGCACTCCTTTACCATCGTTATCTGATAAGGTTGCGCCCTCAAACAGAGGATTTGAACTATTTGACGCCACAGTATGGCCTTTATCGCCGTCTAATGTTACTTCAACTTCTTTTTCCTTTCCGTCTCTGAATATGCCTATTTTGACTTTTGCTCCAGCACCGAGGGTGGCTATCTTGGCTCTGAGCTGACCGAAATTACTGATCTTTACTCCATTTATAGATGTAAGAATATCACCTGATTTAATACCGGCCTTATCAGCAGCAGAATCTTTAAGTACTTCATTAACAAAAGCACCATTAACACTGTGATAGTCGAAGTTCTTAGCAAGGTCTTCGTTCACTTCAGTTCCTGTGATTCCTAACAGACCACGTGATACTTTGCCGTTTGCTATGAGCTGATCAACTATTGAGTGAGCCATATTTGACGGTATGGCGAAGCCGATACCTATATTTCCGCCTGATCTTCCAAGAATTGCAGTATTAATACCAATCAGTTCACCTTTAAGGTTTATCAGTGCTCCGCCAGAATTTCCTGAATTTATTGCAGCATCTGTCTGAATAAAGTTTTCATAATTCTCGATATTCAAACCACTTCTACCTAGAGCACTTATAATACCTGAGGTGACTGTCTGTCCGAGACCAAACGGATTTCCAATGGCTATTGCGAAATCTCCCACCTTTAGGTTGTCTGAATCAGCGAATTTTAATTCAGTTAGATTTTTTGGTGATTCAAGTTCAAGAAGAGCAAAGTCTGTCTGTTCATCCTGACCTTTAACTGAGGCTTTCAGGACTCGTCCGTCATGAAGCGTCACTTTTATGTCATCTGCTCCATCAACAACATGGTAGTTTGTTATTACAAGTCCCTTTTCCGCGTTGATGATTACACCTGACCCTAGTGCTGAAAACTTTCTTTCCTTTTGAATCTCTGGGAAGAAAAATTTGAATTCATCTGGAATGTCCAGTGCGTTCTGGTTGAGTGATTTCTTGCCGTTGACAGAAATATTTACTACGGCAGGAACAGCTTTTTCAATAAGAGGAGCTAAAGAAGGGACACCTTCTTCATTTTGTGAAAGAGCTCCAATTAACGGAGTGGCATCTGCGTAGGCAAGATTGCCGATAGGGCTGAGCGCTAATGCTATACTTAAGGCACCTATGATTTTTGTATTTTTAAACATTACTTATTTATCTCCAATGAATAATAAAGATAACCAAGTGTAAAACCGTCGTCGAAGATTAAGACAGTACAATTCAGTCAAAGTTCATTTATTATCTTGTTCGAGGCTTGGGTAGTTATAAAATTAAAACAGACCTTTCCGATTATTTACATGGGGGTATGTGTGAAGGATTCAAATCTTAATTTTGAATTTGCGACGCGAAACAAAAAAACATGACTGAAACCAATCATGTTTTTTTTTGAATCGAACTGATTTTAATTGTTGTTGGAGGAATCTTCTACATGAACATCTTCAGATATAACTTCAGCTTCATCAATGACTGGCATTTCTTTTTTTTCAGGTTGGTGCGGGGCGTGGTATACATCATGGTGAGATGTTTCATACATGTTTCCAAACTGAGGAATGATTTTCTTTGACTGTTCATTCATAAATCTTGCATAAGTAGCATAACTGTTTTCAAGTTGATCAAAGAGTGTACCGGATGTTTGGAAAAAATCTGTCAGGATACGCTTTTGTGTTGCCATTTCTCTTTGTGCTTTTGTAAGTTCATCCTGTAATTCCATTTTTGATGCATCTCGTATCAAAAAATGTCTTAAAAGAAAACCTACTATTACTCCAAGAACTGCTGAAAGTATAATGTAGACAGTTGTTGTATTATCCATGTTTACCCCTCCTTAAAACAGATGCGTCACAGCGTATCATTATTTTTATATTATTGTATTTTGGTTATTGGTTTTTGCATGTAACTGATTATAAAATAAAGAAGGTCTTTATAATAAGTAATATCTCAAAATTTTATTATCAGACATCTTATAATCTTTGTTTTGGGATTTGTAATTAACAGTTTAATCCTGAGACTGTCATTTTCCCGTTGATATTTATTATGGTAATCCCATCGTGCAGTTTTCGCAGTTGGAGCCGTATACTGTAACTCTATAAATTGTTTAGCCATGGCACATTATTATCAATGTTTTGTCATGAAAATTTTATGACAGAAATAATTTCAAAATATGGTAAAAAACTGATGCAAAAAGCTCAATTTTAGTGTATTATTTGCTCGCCCACATAGCGTTAGTGTGTAAAAACATGAGCGTATTCGAGTTTCTTTATCTCGAAGGGGGTAAAGATATCGAAAAAATTTTTGTACCGGAAGCGGTACTTTATGTTTAACTGTTTTTTAGTTGGGTTATATCAATGAAAACTTTTGTAGCTAAGCCAGACACTATTAAGCGTGACTGGTATGTAGTTGACGCAGAAGGCAAGACTTTAGGTCGTCTTGCTACTGAGATCGCCTCACGTTTAAGAGGTAAGCACAAGCCTGAATACACCCCTTCAGCTGATACTGGTGATTACATCATCGTTATCAATGCAGCTAAGGTTGTTGTAACTGGTAATAAGACCACTGATAAGGTTTACTATGCTCCCTCTGGCTTCCCAGGTGGCATCAAGTCAATCACTTTTGACAAGCTTATTCAGTCTAAGCCAGAAATGGTTATTGAATCAGCTGTTCGTGGCATGTTACCAAAGGGACCTTTAGGTCGTGCAATGTTCCGTAAGTTAAAGGTTTATGCTGGTGCTTCTCATGATCACGCAGCTCAGAAACCACAGGTTTTAGACATTTAAGGATTTAAGTAAATGGCAGAAAATCAATACTACGGTACAGGCCGCCGCAAGAGCTCTACTGCACGTGTATTCATCAAGAAGGGTACCGGCAACATCGTTATCAACAATAAGAAGCTTGAAGAGTACTTTACTCGTCCAACTTCTCGTATGGTTGTATGTCAGCCACTTGAATTATTAAATCTCAAGGACAACCTTGATTTATACATCACTGTTGCTGGTGGTGGTAACTCAGGTCAGGCTGGTGCTGTTCGTCACGGTATCACCCGTGCTCTTATTGAGTACGATGAATCATTCCGTTCTGAACTTCGCAAGGCAGGTTACGTAACTCGTGATGCTCGTCGTGTTGAACGTAAGAAGGTTGGTTTACACAAGGCTCGTAAGCGTCCTCAGTACTCAAAGCGTTAATACAATTTTTTTATTGCGTGAAATTGAAACCCCGGTCATCCGGGGTTTTTTTGGTTAAGAACCCATATTTTGAACAAATTTGTGTAACTATGGGGTAAGTCCAAAAATCTCCACCTAGGTGGAGATTTTTTATTTATTCTTCTGTCTCTAGTGCAGAATCTTCTTCGTATTCTATATTTGTTTCAGGTTCAGGTAACGGAATGCCTAATCTTTCAAACAACTCTTTTCTCTTTCCGACAATTTCAGAGAAATAACCGCCTTCAGGAAATACAGTCTGAGTGATGTTAGAAAGAGATGATATCATCTTTGGTATAGAGTCGTATGGTAACTGAATCCCCTTGGCTTCAACTGAATGAATGCGATGTTTTAACATGCAGAGAATACTGCATGAAAGGAAGTGTATAAAAATCTTACCTGGCAGTGTTTTTGATGAGGATACATGCAGTCTTCTTGCGCCGGTGAAATCCTTTAATTTTCTGAAACTCTCTTCAATCTCATTACGTTCGGTATAGGCTAGTGAAGCTTCAACAGGATCGCTTATTATGTCAGACAGAAGAATTCTGATTCCCTTACATAACATGTATTCAGTCTTTTTGACATTGTTGATTACGTTCCTTCCTTTAGAATCTTGGGTGTTGTAGGTTGAAACAAATTCTTCTTCATCCTGAGTTAAAGGTTCAACTCCAGCCTTTTGCTTGTCCAATAGCTCTGCAATTCTTGCACGGAAGCGATCATCGGCATCATTTCTGATGTCATGGTCAAGATATATATGGACATACATTCTGCCTTTTTCATGTCTGCATCTTTTGGTGTCTTTGTTGAAATTGCCGGGATAGCTCCAGTAAATTTCTTCGGTCATGACATTCTGTCCAAGTTTCCTGTTGTAACTGCAGTCATCAAGCAGGTAGGAAAGATTATTGACTATCAGGTTTTTACATATGCTGAAGTTTGTTTTCATGTTAAGAATAAAACTTTGATTGTCCTGATACAGCTTGTGTATATTCTTAACTGAACCATAACCCTTGTCTGCGACAATAATAGCCCTGCGGTTAATTCCCATTCTGGCATATTCCTTAAGCAGATGGTTCACTGTGGATACATCTGGTGTAGCTCCGGCATAGTATCTGTAGTAAAGAGGACAGCCGGTATGCTGATTTACCAGCATAACCACATTAATCTGTTTTAGCTGATCTCCGTCTTTGTTATGTCCCCATTCAGCATAATCAAGGTCGTCTGAACACGTTGAAATGGAAGTGGAGTCTAATGCGTAATAAACATTCTTCTGCGATTTTTCTTCCTCTTCAATGCAGTATTCATTGTTACGCGAGTAAATATTTGACCCCCTAAAACGAGTAAAAAGTTGCCACACCTAAAAATGATAGGAGCAACAATGAAAGTTTCAAAAAAACATACGAGAATTAAGCATCGATTAACTATAAAAGGATGTTCAGAAAAAGTGCTTGATTCAATTTCTCAGCAACAAATTCGTGAACTTCATGAACAGGGACTGCCAATAAAACGCATAGCGGCGAAACTTTATATATCCAGACAGACTGTCCGTAAGTACATGAATATCAGTAATGCAAATACCCAAAGATCTCATGAGAGCTTCAATAGCTGGCTTAGAAAAAATGAGAGTACAGTGAAGTCTTTATTCATGCGTTTTGAGGGGCACTGCGTACCGATGCAACGCAAAGTACAGGAACTCTACAAAGGAAGTACAAATCTCAGGTCACTGCAGCAGTTCTGCAAGAAATACAGGCAAGAGCTTAAGAAAGCAGGTTCTTCAACGCCTGTACGTTATGAAACTCAGCCAGGAGATCAGCTTCAGATAGACTTCGGGGAAAAAGACGTGGTTATAGGCGGAGTAAAAATTAGGATCCATTTCTTTGTATGTGTACTTGGTTATTCAAGGCGAATGTATGTGAAGGCATTTACCTCAGAGAATACGGAAGCCTGGCTGAACGGAATAGAAAGTGCATTCAGGCACTTCGGAGGAGTACCATTGTCAGTGGTATCCGATAATACCAAATGCCTAGTAACGAGTCATACAGGAAAAAATCTGGTATTAAATGAAAGATACATGGCGTTCTGTCGTTATTGGAAAATCAGACCGGTCGTATGTACACCGTATCTTCCCCGTTCAAAAGGTAAATGCGAACGCATGGTACGATACTTCAAGGAAAATGCCTTGTCCGGCAAAGATTTCGATTCACTTGAGAGTCTACAGAACTGGATAAACCTGTGGCTCGTTCGATATTCGGATATCAGAGAACTGTCTCTTCCTCATACAACAGGAGCAAAGCTTCCCATAGAACGGTTCATTGAAGAGGAAAAATCAGAACTGAGACCTTTTGAAAAGACGATGTTTACAAACATTAGGGAAGAAAAGAGGAAGGTAGATAAGTGTGGTCTTATCCGCATCGAGAACAGATTGTACAAGCTACCTGAGCAGTACTCAAACCAAAGCGTATTTGTTCAGATAACAGACACGGATATCATCATCCACGAAGCTGACAACAAAGTCATCAGAATGGATAAGACCACTTCTGTTTATACAACCAAACCACAGGAAAAATCAACCCCTGTATCAGAAAACAGCGTAAGTTCTGATTTTGAGTTGTGGGGAAAAAATGCTCTTGCAAGGCCTCTTGAGACATATGAATCAGCAATCGGAGGTACATGGTAATGAACAGCTGTACGGACGATATCCTTAAGGCCATGGCAGACAGACTTAATCTGACCTATCTGCGAGATCACATTGAAGAGATTATAAGTGAAACATCCATCTGCAAAATGAACTCTAGAGAGATACTGCAGTTCGTGTTTAAAAAGGAAATCGAACGGCGTGAAGAAAACAGGATACGCTTAGGAATAATGTCGGCTCATTTTCCCCGCAGATGCACTCTTAACTCATTTGATTTTGATGTGCAGCCCAGTATTGATATGGCAATAATCAGAGAATTAAAAACTCTCAGTTGGGTTGAAAGTGGCTCCAACATATTGTTTCTCGGTCCTCCCGGTGTCGGAAAAACGCATTTGGCCATTGGCTTCGGAATGACGGCCATTGAAAATGGATACTCGGTTCTGTTCAGGACTGCGGAAGCTTTAATCAAGGAACTGCTTGAAGCTCAGGCTCAGTGTAAACTTGAGCAGAAACTTCAAAAACTGTCCAAAGTTAAGGTTCTGATAATAGATGAATTTGGTTATTTCCCGGTTACAGTTGAGGGAGCACATCTACTCTTTCAGCTAGTCAACAGAAGATACGAATCAAGAAGTACAATTGTTACTAGCAACCGACCTGTTCGAGACTGGGGGCTTATTCTTGGTGATTCAACCGCTGCTACCGCTATTTTGGACCGGCTGCTTCATCACAGCTGTGTACTCACCATTAACGGTGACAGCTATAGACTTATGTCAGCAAGAAAAGAAAAATTACTGGAAGAAAACGATAAATAGGTATAATCTCATGGTGTCAACTTTTACTCGTTTTTAGTGTCAACAAATTTACTCGTTTAACAATTTCGGCAGGAGGTATGGGCAAATTCAGCTTCGGCCTGCGGATAAAGGCAGACGGTTCAGTAATACCTGTCCTGTAAGTAACCCGTAAAAGTGTATGATTAAGCATATTAAGAAAAATCACCGGATTCAGGAGGAAAGATTGAATTTTGTGAACGCAAAAAAATAAGGTTCGAACTAAAGTGGCTCATAGCTGTTCGACCCCATAAACATTGCATGTGTGTACTTTAAAAATCATTGCCCGCTTCATACATCCTGTATAAACAAAGCCATGAAAAAAGGAATATCCTGTTCCTCAGCCCCGGTTCGTCAACATCCTGTAAACGGAAAGGCTGCGATGCGTGAGGTATCCGGACATCCTTGTCTCCCTCAACAGTTACTATTGTAAAAATTTGAATTTTTATGAATATTGATCTTTGTCACATTATTTGGGGCTGTAAGCCTTTGTGAGACTTTGAAAAATCGTGCAGCCATTGAAAACAGGGCGTTTACGAAAAAACGACTTTTTATGTGTCTGTTTTATGACTTTTATTATGCTTACATTACTATAGACAAAGTCTCACATGCGGGTGAGAGATTGTATTTTATATATGTGTTTTTGTGATTTTTTAGAGCATTCAGACAGGTTAGGAATTTTAGACAGTATCAGGACTGCAAGCGGGAAAATGAAGAAAAAACGCCATGGAATATGAGGCGGGTCTGGAGGCTCTGTAATAATATAAGGAGAAAAAAAAGAAGGTTCGAACCAAATTGTTCATCATGAACTGTTCGAACCCTTGACCCAAATTTTGCGAGTATAGATAAGTACGCAATGTAAAAAATTCAAAGAAACACCATTTTTCAGTGGTGTTTCTTTGTTTTATATGTTATACTAGATATGTTGTATTAATATCTATCTAGGCGAATTATGTTAGTTACTAAACCGGAATTACCTTCTCTTCTCTGTATGAAATCAGGAAAATGCTTCTCCATGTATTCTTACAAAAATGCATGGGATGAAGTCAAAAAACGCTCTTATCGTGAAAAGGGTTCAACCAAGGCTGTCGGTACCATCTTAGGCGGTGAAAAAACCGGAAAAATTCAATGGAAGGATGACTTTGTTGCGCTTCATCCTGAGCTTGAAGATTTCACTGCGCAAAGAATGGAGGACGGTTCCATTGTGTTCTCTCCGATTGATACCGATAAACAGATTACGGTTAAAGATGCTCTTTCTGCCAAAAAATATGCTGCAGGCGCCACCTGGGTATTCGATCAGATGATTGCAGGAACTCCTTTGGCAGAGGCTCTTAACAGAGTTTTCGGGGCTCGTAACGTCAATAAAAAAATTCTTTCTCTGGCCTACTTTTTAAACATAAACGAAAATAATGCCATGAGCAGGTATGAAGGTTTTGCCGAAAAACACAGACTGCCATGGCAGAAGCAGTTGACTCCTTCAGCCATCACCAGAATATTCCAAAACATAACATCCGATAAAATAGACAGGTTCATTGCTCTTCTGAACGAACTGACAATGAAAAGGGATGAAAAGCTTAAATCCTGTAAATACTGGGCGCTGGATTCAACTTCCATCTCCACCCACTCAGTTAAACTGGCAAAATCCGCATACGGACACAACAAAGACGGGGACATGCTTCCTCAGATAAATGTTCTCATGGTGGTTAACCAGCTCACGGGTGAACCTGTGTATTACAGAACATATTCCGGAAACATTCCCGATATCTGCACCGTAAAACACCTGCTTCAGGAACAGGCCCGGATTAAACTTGACGGCAATGCTGTATTTGTTGCCGACAAGGGATATTCAAGCATTAAAAACATTAATCGTTTTTGCCAGAACAAAGTCTCCTTTCTCATGAATTTAAAAACTTCATTCACCATGTGCAGGAATCTCTTTAAGGATATACAGGCAGATCTGCTTGATCCTGCCGCGTACGATGATGAAATAGACTGTCACGCCATGACCGTTGAAACGGTATGGAGTTATCCCGTTAACTACAGGACAAACTGCACCGTACGTCCGCCCAGAGAAAGAGACAGGGTTTATCTGCATTTCTACTACAATGACGAAATTTTCAATTCAGAAAAGAAAAACATTACCGCCAAGATTTCAAAGGTCATAAAACTGCTTAAGGAAAACAGGGAATTTCCCCAAAACCTTAAGTTAATCAGAGAGGTTTTTGTCACTGAAAAACACGAAGTCCGCATCACTGACGATAATAATAAAGAAACAGTGACAACTTATGCCACCAACCGTCAGGCTTTGAATGACTACCTGCTTATGAAAGGCATTCGCGTTCTTATCAGCAATGAGGTACGGGATCCGATAGAAGCCCATAAGGCCTATTTCGACAGGAATGAAGTGGAATACGCATTCAACCTCTATAAACAGCGTTTGGGCTGTAACAGATTCAGGGTAAGTTCCAACGAATCTCTTGAAGGAAAAGCCTTTGTTCAGTTCATTGCAACATCAATAGCCATCATGTTCCGCAGACGTGTTAACAATGCCACCAAAAAAATGCAGAATCTAAAGCTTAAATACGACAGCGATTCTGCAGTAATCGATAAGCTGAATACGATAGAAATGACTCAGTTCAGCTTCGGCAATTATTACACGGAAATTGTTGGCGGACTTAGGGACCTGTTACACGCAATGGATATCCCGGAGCCGAGTGAAGAACTTGCGCAACAGGAATGTCAGGAGGATTTAAACGCATCTCTTGCGGATGAACTGGAAGAGGAATTCTCTGAATTGGAAATCTCCGACTACGAAAAACTCTAGAAATGTAAAATCCCTCTCTCGAGGGATTTTTATGAATCTAGTTTTTATACTAGATCAGTTAAAACTCGCAAAATTTGGGGATTTTCAGGAAAATAACGGACACTCTGATAAGACGTAAAAAACCGGTGTCGTCAGACACCGGCTTCTTTACGGTTTACGTTTTCACGAAACTCCGTTTCTCAATTCCAGATCAACCGAGAAATTATTCTTCGTCGCTGAGGATCCAGGTAGTGAAAGCGGTAACTTCGTCCTGAGTAACCTTATCGTTTGCGTAGAATACAACCATCTTGCCGTTGCCAACGATTACAGCGTAGTCAAGGGTCTGACCGTTTACATCACAAGCAGATGCACCAGCGAAGGTTTCGTCGCCTTCTACTTCACCCTTACAACCGAGTTCCTGAGCACCGGCAGCAGCGATATCCTTTGCAGTAGCACCTTCTTCGTTAGCCTGAACCATGATGCTGAAAGCTGCACCGGTTTCACCGTTTACGAATACTCTCTGATTGTCAGCACCTGATTCAACTTCCTGATAGCCAGCTGGAATACCTGCAAAAGCTACTGATGAGAGTAATAAGGCACATGCTGCGATAAACTTTTTCATAATAACTCCTAAAACACCTTTCACGCGTTACCATAATCATAAGCAACTGACGTATTCAGGCTTTAAATACAGTAAATTTCAAAATGTCAGTAATTATCCCAAAGATTAAATCAGCTGACGAGATAAAAATATATTATTATCTATAGAATTGTCTAGTTATTTCGGCAATAATATGAATTTTATTTATCAGTTTTTTCATAAAATTTGACATGGGCAACATATAAAACGTTTCCACAATCTACGATTATTTTACATTTTATTAACATTTTCCTTCAATAAATAAACAGACCTCTCGTTTTCAGCGCATGTATCATTATTCTTTCTAACCGGCATACAGGCAGTTCCGATTTTATCTTCATATGACAGCTTCACAAAT
>JAEEGK010023565.1_pt1 | contig 12823 bp, 5 predicted proteins | sample 8958771 | NCBI WGS metagenome assembly JAEEGK01 (sample SAMN16246547, study PRJNA631951) | gut metagenome | biome: gut microbiome; feature: rumen; material: SC-attached | host: Bos | place: Iran: Karaj | collected 2018-10 | reverse complement strand
AAAAGAAATTATAGCAGAAATAAAAAATATTTTAAATTTAATTATTTAATAGAGGAATTGGGGATTTATATACATAATCCTTTAAAACCTTTAATATGTTGATAGTTATTCTGTTTCCATTTTGAGTTATTGTTTCTCTATTAAAATTGGTCAAAGAACAAATAAATTGTAATATAATTTATGAATATATAATTATTTGAATTTTTTCTGAGTATAATTCCAGGAATATAGTCAACATAAAATTTTTAATGATTTAAATATTTCTTTTTTTATTATTTCAAAGGAATTATTTTTAAATTTTTAAATATTTTTGATTTATATTTTTACAACTTTTTTCATAATTTCTTCTAAAATTCTGTTTTTTATAAATATATATTTTTGATAATTTTTTTAAACAAATTTTTTTTTTTATTTCTTTTAAATTTATATGGGTTGTAAATGTGGAAAAGAAGTTAATGAAAATGAAAAACAATTTGATGATAATAATCAATCTACTGAACATAATTATGAAAATGGTTTAACTAAGAAAAATTTATTATCAAGTGGATTTAAATTATATAATCATAAAACCAATAATTTAGATTTACAATATTTGACAAGAAATTTATCTTTTTCATTATATGAATTAATAAATAAAACAAGAACAAACCCAAAATCTTTTATAGATACAATTAAAATTTGGAAAGAAAAAATAGTTTATAAAAATAATCAATATTTATTACCTATTTCAAATGAAATTTATATTTCTTTAAACAAAGGGGTAAATGCTTTTGATGAATGTATTACTTATTTAAATCAATTAGAACCAATGAATTCTTTAATTATGAAAGAAGAATTAAGTATTAATATTGAAGAAAATATTAAAGAAAATTATGAAGAAAGCAACTATACTTCTTTTTCTTTTTTAGAAAAAGTTATTAAAATAAAGAAAAAAGAATTGGAAAAAAATAACAAAAAATATAAAATTTCAGGATTTCATTATGATAAAAGTTGTGATAATCCTGAATGTAGTTTAGTTTTACAAATTGTTGATGATAATATGGGAGATTTAAGTAGAAGAAAAAATTTATTAAATCCTTATTTCACATATATTGGTATTACCACAGTAATAATTAAAGAAAATGTTTTTTGTTATTATTGCTTATTTGCAAATAAAAATTAATATTTTATAATTGTTAATTTTAATTAATTAATTTTTAAATAATACTAATTATTCATAAAACAAAGATAAGAATTTGAATGATTTTTTTTCTGATATTGAAATAATTAATTAAAATATTTCATCATCATGAATTTTCTTAATAACAAAAATATTATAATTTTCAAACAATGGGTATTTTTAAAAAAATTGTTTTTCATATAAAGGAAAGAATTATTATCTGAAATTAGTTTGATTTGATAACATTCACACAACAGTATATTATTAAATATTATTTTTAAATTAATGGATTATATACTTATTTTTAAAATAAATGTTTATCTTGGAAAAACCTTTCAAATTGTCTCTTAAATATTTAATTAATATATTAGATTTTATTTTTTTAGGTTTATATTTATCTGAAAAAAAAAAACTATAGATAATAAAGAAAAGAAGATTGATATTAAATTAACATAAAAAATAATTTATATTATTAAATTAAAGTTACAATATTATTTATCTAGATTTTTACCTTATTAAATCTGACAAAACTTGAATTTATTTTTATTATGATATCAAAAAGAAAAACCAAATATCAATAATTTTTTTTCAGTTTCTACTTACTTCTACAAAATCGCTGATTTTTACTTTCATATTTTTTTTTTCAATTTTTTTTGCAGGTTTTGATAATTTCTTATATAATTCCAATCCTTTATTTCCGTAAATTTGTTTATAAACTAAATAAAGTTAAATAAATAAATTTACAAGTTTTAATAATTTCTTCTCTTTCTTTGGGGTCATATTTATTAATATTTGTATTTATTTGAGTAAGTAAAAATAATTTCTGTTCTTCTGGAGTCATATTTTCAAATTTAATAAAATCATTGCTTTTTATTTTTCTTTTCTTTTTTGAAAATTGTTGTACTAATTTTACAATAATTAAAATTGCTAAAGTTATTAATATTCCTTTGAAATTATAAATAATATTTATTAAAGTTGACATTTAACAAGAAAGATTTTATTCAAATATTAAATATTTTAATTTTATATGAAAATAATATTATAAAAATTTAAATATTCACAGTTTTTATTATTTATTTTTTAAAAAACATATTATCTAAAGTCATATTATTATTATCAGGAATAACTTTCTTTTTTTTAATTGAATTGTTTTTATTTTGCTTATTCTGAGAATTTTTTTTTATATTTATATCATTAATTAATTGTTTATCATCTTCTTTTTCCTCTTTTTTGTTATTATTTTGTTCATTCAAATAATTATTAATATTAACATTATTTTTTTCACTATCTTTTTTTCTTTTATTTTGTTTTTTAGAACTTTTTAAATTCTCAATATAGAAAATAGAATTAATATCAATAAATGAATATTTATCATTTTGCCTAATTGCAGTACTAATATCTTCAATATTAATAGTTTTTCTTTTTTGATTTTTACAAACTAAGTAAGAATTTCTAGCTAATTCTTTTAAAAAGATCTCAGTTAATTTGCCTATTACATAATATGCGTTTTTTTGACATAATTTTATATCGTCATCTAATTTCATAATATTTTTGATTTTTGCTAATGGAAATCTCATTAAAGTGTTTTTTTCTTTTTTATGATTTTTTTCATCTTTTATTTCTAAGTTTGCTATCTCTTCTACTTCATTTTTTAAGTTTTCATTTTTGTTATTTATATTATCTTCTTTTGATATCCCTAAATTATCAAAATCAATTTCCATTTTTTCATTTAATTTTTCATTTTTAACTTCTTGCTCATTTATGTTTATTTCTCTATTATTGAGATTATCATTTTTGGTTTGTTCATTTTCTTTTTCCATAAATTAGATTTTTAAAAATTTAAAAAAAATTAAAAATACAAATTAAAAAAAATACTTTAAAAATATTCCAAATTTACCATTAAAAAATATAAATAAATTAAATGAAATAAAAAAAAATAAAAAAATGAACAACTTAAATCAAAATAATGATGCTCCGAATTCATCAACTCCTTTAATTTCTCAACCAGAGCCTCAAATAAAAAGTTATTTTAACCCAAAAAAATTTCAAAAACATGATTTTGACATTCAAAAATATATATCTAAACAATATTGTACTTCCCTTTACTTTGGAACAGATGAAATAAATCAATTATGTTACATTTGTCCAATATGTAATCCATCAAGAGATAGGAAAATATGTAAATTTTGTTATGAAAATTGTCATGCTCAATGTCGAAGTTTACAATCATATGATTCTAATTTATCAAAAGAAGTTGAAATTTCAACAATAAAAAAAAAAAGTTTTGCATGTCAATGTGCTTTAAAATTAAAACATAGACCTCCTTTAGGAGATAAATCTGAATTAATACCATGTAATATGGTTCAATTAGATAATATTTTAGGAATAAATTCAATTTTCTGTAAATCACATCAAATTCAAATTTGTTGTATTTGTTCTGTTACTTGCCATAAAAAATGCAATATTCATTATGATAATGAAATTCTTCCTGGAAATTGTATTTGTAGAAGTGAATTCCATACTCAATATAATGAATTAGCTTTAAGTTTTCCTTTTCAAGATTTTAAAGAAAAAACTGGTGTTGCACTTTGGAAAATTCAAACTTTAAATATATTATTCAAAAGCAAAGTTATGTTTGTTAAAATGGAAGATTTATTTATTGATACTCTTTCATATGGAAATTCAATTGAAGATATAGATGAAAGTTTTTTTGCTTTGTTAGATTTATTAAATAGGAATTTAAATAACAAATTTAAAATATATTATTTTGATTCTGAATTACTTAAAATGTTTAACTACGAAAATTGTATGAAATATATAAAATTATTTCCCAATAATAATTCTAAAATTGTACTTTCTAAAATAAGATTGATATTTATTGTAATGCTAATTCATTTAAAGAGTGATTATCAAAATTTTAAAACTTTAACTGTTAAAGATTTAATTACGAGAAATGTTATGGATAGATTATCATATAAATTATTACTTGATAAATATAGTGAAATAAATAATAATATGTTTGAAAAATATAATAATAAAAATCTTGATTTTGATGGTTTATGCAAATTATTTTTTGATGGGTTACCTCTTATTCAAATTGAATTAAATTATAATGAAATTGAAACGACAATAAAATATATTATATCATTATTAAAACATATGAATTTTAATAATTATGAATTACAAAAACTAATTAATTCAATTTATCCTTTATATGATAAATTTTATAATTTAATTTCTAATGAAAAAAACAACATTTATAATTATTTAGGAATTTATAATGCATTTTCTGAGTTATTTTTAGAAATTGCAGTAAATTATAATGATAATGTTGTAAAGGAATTTATTGAAAAAGGAAAAACAACAAATTCTTTTATTCACAAAAGAAGTGAAGAAGGGGATATTTTATTTAGAATGATAATAAAAAGTACTGAAATTTTAAAAAGACATTATATCTTACTTCAAAAAAAGGATATTGATGATAGTATTGAAGAAAAAAATAGAGTTCAAAAAATAAAAGATCATAAAAAAAAATTTGAAAAAAATGCAGAAAATCAAAAAATTGATATACATTCAAAATTACCTGAAAATGGTGCATTAATTCCAGATAAAAATATAAATTTCTTAAATCAATCAATAAATATTTTTTGTTTAGCAGATAATTTCTATAATAAGCAATTAGAGAAAATTTCAAAAGAAGACATTGAAGATTATAATAATCTAAAGAAGAAATTAAATTTAGGAACATTCGGTAATTTTTATAATAATCTTAATGATAAAAAAGATAATTATAATTCAATCTTAGTGACAAAACAAAAAATAGAAAGTGCTTTATATAATTTATTTGATGGTCCTTTAAGAGATGATAATTTACAAATAGGAGACCAGATAACTGATATTTTAAGGGAATTTATTAAAGAAACTATAGAAAAATTTGGTTTTTTGACAAAAAATAAAAAAAATAAAAAAAATAATAAAGAAAATGAAGAAAAAACTAAAACAAAATTTGAATATTTTTTAGATAAAGTTAAATATGATATTTCCAAAGAATTACCTTTTGTTTCATTATATAATTTTGATGAAGAAAAAGAAAATTTAATAAATTCTTTATGTTTATATAGTTTAGATGAAACAATTTCAAAATTATTAATTTTTTTCACAATGAGAAATTTTCCTCCTTTGATGACTATAGAACTTTTAGATATAATATTATCAATTTTTCAATTATATATTTTAACAAAAAACGGAATGAAATTTTTATTGTTAGGAAAAAATTTCATTCGAATTTGTAAAGCTTTTAGTCATTATCAATGTATGAAAGATTCAAAAAATTCAAATCCAAAATATAATATTAATACAGATAGAAACATTCCTTTTGCAGAAAAAGTTTTAAAAGCATTATTAAATATTGGAAAAGCAAAAAATTATTATAATTTATCTTTAAAAGGAGATAAAGGGATTTTAAAATTAAAAAAATATTTAATTGAACATTTACAATATTTATTCGAAGAAAAAAGCGAAAATCCAAAATTTGATTTAATCCAAAAACATCATTTTTATCTTTGTGTAAAAACTTATTTATTATTTTCTGAAGATTTTATGTATGAAGATTTCGAAGATATTAAAATTAAATTAATGTATTTATTTTTAAATTCTCCTTTTGATTTAACTGAAAAAAATAAATTTATTAAACAGTATGATAATGTTACTGAAATGAATGTACCTTCTAATAATTCAAGTTTTCATATTCATTTACCTAAAAAAAAAATTAAAAATGAAAATGAAGAAAATAAAAACAAAGATGAATTTATTATTTATGAAGTTGATGATGATGAAAGTAGATTAAATAAATTATCTAAAACTGAATTAATGATTGATGAAAGTACAATTTTTATGAAAATATATTTAAAATTTTTTAATATTTTAACAAAAAATACTTATTTTGTTTTTCAAAATTCAGAACAAGAAAAATATGTAGATGAAGTTATTAACATAAATTCAATTTCAGGTTTTCAAACTTTATTTAATAGAAAAGTTATAAATTTAGAAGAAAAAAAAATTGTATTAAATTTTATAAGGACTTTGACTTTCTTAGAGCATTTAGATAGGACAGATTTATTCTCAAATAAAAAGCCTTTGACAAATTTAGAATTCAAAGAAATTGTTTACAATAATATTATAGATTTTGAAAGTTTAAAAACTGTTATTAAAAATCCTTCAAATAATGACTTAAATATCGAACAATTAACTGATAAATTTAATCATTTAACTTTAATTGAGGAAGTTTTAGATTTATTTATTACTGAAATAAAAGAATTTCCAAGTCAAATTTATTCTGAAGCAGAATTAACAGAAAATATTTATGAATATATTAAGGAATTAGTGTTAGATATTAAATTTATAGGAGATTATTTTTTTAGTTCAAAAGATATTGCCAATAAAATTTTACCTAAATTTTATTTATTGACTGATGTGTTTTTAAAAAAAGTTGATGTTATAAAGGACATTTTAAATGATATTGAAAAAAATAATACAATAAAACCAGATTATGAAATAAAAAATAATGTAGAAGATAAAAAAGGAGATAAAAAAGAAAAATCAAAAGTTGAAACAACAGAAGAAAATTTATTTGAAATTCATAGGTCTTCATTTAATATATATGATAAAGATAAGGTTTATTCTTATTTACTCTGTGAATTAGATAAAATTTTTAACACTACAAATATTAATAAAACTAATTCTTTAGTAGAATATTTAGATAAATTTGACACTAATGCAGAAACAAATTTCACTCCTTTTAGTTTAGTTGAAGAATATGATTATGAATTTTTTTATGAAGATGAAGAGGAAGAAAAAAAGGAAAAAAAAGATAAAATTAAAAATTTAATTGAGAATATAAATAAAATTTATACTAAAGAATTTATTGATGTTTCAACAACTAATTTTTTTCAAGTTTTCACTCAAATATCAAATGATTCAATGAAAATTGATTATCGAAGAAAAATAGTTGATTATTATCATTATTTTATAAATTCAAAAGAAGCTTATTACTCAGAAAAATTAGAAAATTTAACATGTTTAATAGATAAATTACTCTTTTATAATTCTGAAGGGATGCAAAGTAGATTTTATAAATTAAAAAGTGATAAATTTTTTTTTCCAAATTTTAACATGGAATTACATCAATTTGTGATTTTATCTATAATTTCTTCAAGAAATTTTTTTGTAACAGAAAGAGCAGAAATAAATATTTCAATAACAAAATTATTAATTCAATTTTTACAATTATTGGGAGAAGGTTTCAATATTAATTATCATGAAAATATATTTAAACTTCAAAAAGATGTTCATATAAAAGAAATTTTAGAGACATTTTACACAGAAGAATTTATTATTGAAGAAAAAGAAAATTTTAATAATGATAATGAAGATTTAATTTTTAATTCCCCAATTTTAAGGAATTCAATAAAGAAAGGAGAAGAAAAGAAAGCAAAAAAAAATAAAAAAAATAATTTACCAAAAAGATTTTCTTCAGAAGAAAATACAATTATTATAATAAATGAAACTATTTATTTTTCTTTAATTATGAATTTAAAAAAAAGTTTTGGTTTAATAAATATAAATAAAGAAATAAATGGAGAATTACCTAATGATAAATTAATAGTTTTATTAACTAATATTATTGATTTTTTAATTCAATTTATTGACTCAAATAAAGAAAATAAAAAATATATTTTTGAAGGAATTAACGAATTATTTTTTGGTGAAAGATTTAAAGAAAAAGACTTTGATTTATATAGAAGATTAGAAAAAGAAGAAACAATTAAAAAAGCTATTTTTTCAAAAATTATTGATGAAGATATGGAAAAATATAATTTAAGAAGAAAAATAATTTGTTATGTTAAAAATAAATATATTCAATTACTTATTTCTTTTTTTCAAAGTGAAAAACATGAAAATACTTTTTTAGAATTATTTGATAATGGAATTTCAACAGTTACAATTTATAATGAATTACTTTATCATTTCCTTCAATGTCTTTTAAATTTAGAAATTAAAAACAAGAAACTTTTTCAAAAAATAGAGAAGATACAATCAGATGAAGATTTTGTAAAATTATTATTAAATACATATATAAAAGAAAATATATTAAAAGAAATTATTGAATTTCAACTTTGTTTGAATATTTTTATTTTACTTAAAATTTTGAATGAAAGATTTAAATATAATGAATTAAATACTCTTTTCGAAACTATTGAAAGTGAAAATTACATTCAAAAAGAAAAACTATCAAAAGATTTAATATTAGATGTTAATTCTTATTTTAGTAAAAGAGTTTATTTATTTTTTAATCAATTAATTATTCAAGTTGAAATAAAAACAGGAAAAAATATGAAAACTAAAATTAAAACAAAAGAGGAAAAAAAAGAAATATTAAATAACATTTCTAAAGAAATTTATAAAGGAATTAATTTAAGTGAAAATGAAAAAACTTTAATTTCTGAAAATTCAAATGAAGAAAATAATAATGTTATTCAATTATACGAGCCAACAGGGAATAATAGAAAATTAAAAATTCAATATCCACAAAATTATATAAATTTACATGATAATAAGTTAGAATTTAATAAAAAAGGAAATAATAATTTAACATCAATAATTTTTTTTATTAGACCATCTCTATCTTTTAGATTAAGTGAACAATCAAAAATTTCATTTGAGAAAAATGTAGATCGTTCAAATGCAACAAGTAAATTTATATCATTAATTAATTATTCAGATTATTCTCTATTTGAAATGATTGTTAATCAGCATTTATTAGGATCAAGTTCAATAAAAGAATTTTTATCAAATATTAATTATTTATATGTAGAAATTATAAATTTTGTTTTTATTCTTGTTGGAAATTTTTTAATAATGTATCATTTTTATCTTTCTCCTTCTTTACCAATCCAAGAATATGATGTTATTAAAAACGATGACAGATACTTTATTCATATTAGTAATTTCATAGTTTCTATAATTCATCTTGCCTTTTTATTTTTTGTAATCTTAAATTGGTTTTATTTTAAATTCATTTTAGAATATCAATCAATGATAATGCAAAGATATAATAAAAATTTTGTTTTTAGAAAAAAAAATCAAGGTCTTTCAATTCCAAATGTTATAGTAAATTATTTTCAAGATATGTCAATGTCTTCTTTATCATTAACAACGGAAAAAGATAAAGATTTAAATGTATTGCAATTAATTTATGTTGGATTATTTGAAACAATCTTTTTTAATCGAATAGTTAATATTTTATTTTTTTCAGTGATATTTAACATCTTATATATTTTATTAGAAAATTCAATGTTTATTGCTATTCAAATGATCTTTATAATTAATTTAACTCCAACATTATTTGATATTTTTAGAGCAATAAAAATGAAATTTTTAAGTTTAATAACTGTAATTATTTTTACTGTTTTAATAGCTTATATATATATGTGGATAACTTATTTTTATTTTGATTTTCTTTATACTTTTGACGATATAAGAGAAATATCTTCCAATCAAATTATAGAAGAAATCTTTTGTAATTCTTCTCTTCAATGCTTTTTATTCATTATTCAACAAGGATTTATTATGGGAGGAGGTCTTGCAGAAGTTTTAAATATAGTTTCATATCAAAATGATCCGGCTTTTTTTGTAGGAAGATTTTTTTATGATATAATATTTTTCTTATTCATTATTTTAATATTGTTTAATGTTTTTATGGGAATTATTGTTGATACTTTTGCTGAATTAAGGGATATGAATTGGAATAGAGAAAATGATATTCATAATATATGCTTTATTTGCCAAATGAGTAGAGATGATTGTTTAATTGAAAATATTGATTTTGATAAACATGTCAAAGGAGTTCATAATTTATGGAATTATTGCTATTTTTTAACACATTTACATATTAATAATCCTAATGATTTTAATAATGTAGAAAAATTTGTTTGGGATAAATTAGAGGAACAAAATTATTCTTGGTTACCTTTGATTGGAAATTAATTTCTATGTTTTTAAAATATTTTCATTATAAATATATATTTTAGTTTAAAATTTTAATGAATATAAGTTTTTTTATATACAAAAATTTTTAAGTATATTTTCCTATAAAAATCGATTTTATTTACCCTATTTAATGAACATTAAAATTTGTTATCAATTTTTATTTGGATTAAAAACACTATCATTTATTATTGAAATCGTTGTTGTTCTAATTATGAATTTTTTATGATATATTTGAAATATTGAGTATATAATATATGGAAAGACTAAAGAAGAAGAAAAATGAAACTTTATAAATTATATAAAGTATATATTCAAGATAATATATTTCAATTAAAGAATTAATTAATATTTAAAAAAATAAAAAATTAAAAAGGCTACTTTTATCTTTATTATTCCTGATTCAAAAGTATTCAATTATGATATTATATTAAAATATAATTGAATAATTTTGAATAAAAAAAAAAATTTTTTATTTACAATCAGAATTTAGTATTTTAATATTTTATTTTCTCATAAAATTCAGGTGTTTAAATTTAAATAATTTATAGGAAATGTTTTTTAAAAAATAAATTCTGACTAAAGATTTATTTTTATTTATTTACGATTTCAAGTTCATTGTTACTTTTTAAATATATTTGAAATATGATTTTTAAAGATTTATTATATAAAACATAAATTTATTTTTTAATTTTATTTCATTTTAAATAAATAATTATTAAGTATATAATAATGTATTACAAATTGACAATATTTATATTGCAGAATATGCCAAAAATTTTAAATTATAATATTTGAATCAAATCATAACAAATAAAAAAAAATGTTTTTTGTGAAATTATTAAAAAATATAAATTTAAATATAAATTATTTAAAAATATACCAAAAATAATCGAATTGAAATGTTAAATTAAAAACTTTAGAAACATAAAAAACATTATAAAAAAACAAACAAAATTTAATTTGGACAAGTTTCATTTTCATCTTCCATTCTCATTTCATTTTCAAAATGATTATTATTATTATCATTTCTAAATCTAGTAACCCTAGTTATACTATTTCTTCTCAATTCATTTCCACTTGCATTATCTCTTTCAGAATTTCTATTACTTCTTCCTGAATTTTCATTATTATTTTCAATTGGGATATCTTCACTATCAGTTTTATTATTATGAGTATTTTCAGTTTTTTTTTCTTTTTCATTAAAAATCACTAAAGAACTCTTTGGGGTAAATTTCCAAATAAATCTTTTCCAAGTATAACAATAATTTTTAAATAATAAATTAAATCCAGGAGGTTTTTTCCATTTCTCTTTAAAATTCTCATAAAAAGTTAAATTTTTAAAGACTAACCAAGTATGTAAAATAAATAATTTTCCAATAAAAAAAACTACAAAACAAACATCAAATAAAATCACAAAACTCATACAAGCAATAATTAAAGTATCATATTTATCTTTATTATTATGATTTTTACAAGAATAAACAATTAAATATATACTGTAACATACTTCAAAAATTGCTGTTACATTTAAAGAAAAAATTAAACTATAAAAAAACTTATAATTTCTTTTGCCAACACAAGTCCCTAACCAAATACAATGATGATCAAATCTTTCAATACAATTATCACAAATTGCACAATGTGAAGTTCTAGGAGGACGATAAAGAGAACAAGAATAACAATAATTTAAATTAATAATATGTCCATTTAAATTAATTTTTAAAATAGGTCTATTTGTACTATAATAAAAATCTTGATTTTGCCTTGATAAAATTCCTGGATCTGTAAATCCACCTCTTAATGCTGAAAAGATTGATATTATATATAATAATATTATTATTATTATAGGAATAATGTCTGATTTTATTTTTATAAGGATTGATATTGTTATTGAAAAGGGAATTGAAAATAATAAAATTGATAGGAATACTTGGTAATATTTTTTACCACTTATTATTTTTTTTGAACACCATAATACATTATTACCATAAGGTTGATTTATTTCATAATCTATATCTGACATTTAATTTTATATTATTTATTTATTTATCAAGTTTAAATGAGAATGTAAAAGAAATTGAATTCTAATTTTATTAAATTATTTTTAAGGAATTATTATAATTATATTTAAAAAATTGTTATTCTTTTTGTGGGGTTATTTCAAAAAAATAATAAATTTATGTATTAAAAAATTTGGAAAAAAAAGATATAAATAAAAAAGTATTTTTGGAAAGTAATAAACAAATAGTTTTAAATTTCTGAGAAATATATTTTTTCATTAAAATCAAATATAAAAAAATGACAAATATTTTAAAAATAAAACTTAAAAGAGCTCAATGTTACATCAATCATTTTGAAGTATTGTCTCTGAATGTCATTTAATTCCTTTTTTTATTCAATTATCAATTTTAAAAAGAAATAAAATTTTTATTAAATATTAAATAAAGAAAAAGAATCAAATAAATAAATCATTAAAAAGATTATTTGTAAAAATTAAATTCATGTTGTTGATTCCAAAAAAGAACATAACTTAATTTTGGAAAAATACAGATGGAAAAATTTCGAAATATTAACATTTTTTTTGGTCATTTTTTTTCTTTTTTAAAAATTAATTAG
>JAEEGK010023564.1_pt1 | contig 12824 bp, 7 predicted proteins | sample 8958771 | NCBI WGS metagenome assembly JAEEGK01 (sample SAMN16246547, study PRJNA631951) | gut metagenome | biome: gut microbiome; feature: rumen; material: SC-attached | host: Bos | place: Iran: Karaj | collected 2018-10 | reverse complement strand
AATTCTTTAACGCAACACTGTCCGAATCGATGCCGTTTACGACCTCAACCGAAAAGAAGCGGCGGTTCGAAAGTACGGGATCTTTGATAAGATCAAGGTATGAGCCTTGTTTTCCGCCTACAGATTCGAAAAACTTATCCGAATCTTTCACGCTTGAGAGCATGATAAGATTGTCTCTTGCTCTTGTGAGGGCAACGTACAAAACTCTTATGTCCTCACCAAGCGACTCATCGGATATCTTATCTGCTATAAGCTGCCTTTTAAGAGTCATGCGCTTTGTACGCTTAACGGGATCGATCGCCATCGCTCCTATGCCTTCATCGATATCCGCAAGAAAATAATCCGATCTGTCTTTTCTGTTAAACGAATCTTCCAACGCCATCACTATGCATATCGGAAATTCGAGACCTTTGCTCTTATGAATGCTCATGATACGCACTATATCGGCATTCTCGTCAACAATGCTCGCTTCTCCTTCATCGACCGCTTCGGCTTTTTCCATCAGCTCAATGTATCTGAGAAAATGGAATATACCAAAAAAGCTGGTCGTTGAAAAATCTGAAGCTTTCTTGATCAAAAGCTCGATGTTTGCTTCTTTTTGCTTTCCCGCGGTTTTTGCTCCGTTATAGAGCAAAAATCCCGACTCGGTCACAAGATGGGTGATGAGCTCACTTATCGGCGTATAAACACTCAGTTTTCTGTATCTGTCAAGGAGCGCAAGGAAATCACTTACGATCTTGTTCTCGGGATGACGGGCGTTAAAGCCTTTCATCTTCTCGTAAAGATAGTATTCGTTTTCTTCTGCCTCACCTTTTACGAGCGCTGCGAGTGAGTTGTCACCTTTTCCGAAAAATGAAGTAAACGCACCGAACAATGCTATGTCGTTTAAGGGATTGTCTACTATTCGAAGAAAATTGATAATATCCTGTATCTCTTTTGCCTCGTAGAACTTTCCCATTCCTTCGACAAAGAACGGAATCCCCTTATTGTCAAACGAGGTTCCGATATCTTTGCGCCAGTTCGAGGGCGCTCTTAACAAAACAGCAATGTCTTTGTATCTGACAGGCCGCATTATCTTTTCTTTTTTATCGTATATCTCACGTTTTGAAGCTATGAGCTTTTCAACGATGTCCGCAAGACATGCGCACTCCATCTCTTTAACGTATTTCTTTACCTTTTTGCCCGTATCGGTGAGGATGAGCTTTGATGTATTGTCATTAACTGTATTCGGATAGTCTGCCTTAGCGTAAAGACGCTCGTTTTCGGTGTAAGGAATACCCCCGAGTTCCGGATTCATGATCTCTTCAAAGATCGCATTTACACTGTCGACCACTTCCGTGCGGCTTCGGTAATTCTCTTTAAGATGGATCACCTCACATGAATCGGGTGTCATATTGTAACCGGACTCTCTGTGCATGAATATCTGCGGTCTCGCGAGACGGAAACGATAAATGCTCTGCTTGACGTCACCTACCATGAAACGGTTTTGTGACATATCCGTCCCCTGATGTGACACTGCTGCCAAAATGATCTCCTGAACGAGGTTCGAGTCCTGATATTCGTCGATCATGACTTCGTCAAAACGTTTTTGATACTCTTTTGCCACATCTGTGACCGTATAGTGATCCATATCCTCATAATCCTTTATGAGAATATCTACGGCCATATGCTCCATGTCCGAAAAATCTATCACTCCCCGATCTCTCTTTAAAGCTTCAAATTCGGCCTTGAAATCAAGTGTGAGCTTTGTGAGCATAGAAACATTTTTACCGGCTATAAGCATACTTTCGTATTCTTCTTCGATCGGCGCGGTAAGATATTTCGAACGCAGATCCTTTAATGAATCGTTGAAATCGCCTCTTATCCTGCGGACGCTGTCCGAAAGTGCTTTATCCGCATCGCTTTTCTTAGTGGTAAGAAGCGGTGCCTTGTAATCTCTTATCACATCCTGTAAGGCATCTCTTCCGCCCTCTTTAAAGGTATCGATAAAGCACTCAAGATCATTGAGATAGCCCTCAACAGTCGGAATAAAAAGATTGGGGCCGGCCGGAAGTGTACAGATATCATATGCCTTATCAAGCATCGGTTTTAAAGCGGAGAGTTCATGAAGTATCCTCTCGTCCACGCGCTTTAAAAGATCCGAGTTCTTGAAACTTTCAATATCGTCAAAGAAATAATCGTTTCTGTTATCGTTAAGCCATTTCTCCGGCCAGGGATAACTCATCGCAAATTCGTAGAGTTTAAGTATGCTCTCTTCTATGTTTGAATCTTTGTCTTTTTTTACGTAACAATCTATAAGATTGTAAAAATCGGGATCTTTTTCTTCGTACGCTCTGTCAAGCACGGCACTTAAGGCATCTTCTTTAAGAAGCTTTATCTCTCCGGTATTTGCAACACGGAACGAAGGGTCAACGTTTATGCTGTGAAAGTTCTCTTTTAACACATCAAGACAGAAACTGTCTATAGTGGTGATCTCCGCATTGTGAATGAGCGTTGACTGGCGCACAAGGCGCGAATTGTCGGGATGCTTGAATAGTTCGGCCTCCAGGGCGTCGATGATCTTTTCTTTCATCTCCGCTGCCGCGGAGTGAGTAAACGTAACAACAAGTATGCGGTCGATATCGATCGGCGAAACCGGATCGGTTATTCGCCTTATTATTCGCTCGACCAGAACCGAAGTCTTTCCCGAACCCGCAGCTGCGGATACGAGAAGATTCTTATCGCGCGACTTTATGACTTTTAACTGATCTTCAGAAAACGTAATCGCCATCTTCTCCTCCTCCGCATACATTCTGTCTTAATTCCTCGGGGCTAAAGCCTTTGTCCGATCGGGCTTCAAAACCGTCTGTTTTATCATCGTAAGGACAGACCGAGCAATACTCGCACTGTCCGCACGCCTCAAACTTATCGTTTGTAAACGGCGAAACCGAAATATCTCCGTCAAACACTCTTTTTCCGATCCTTTTTACCATTCGATCTGTATAATTTAAAAGATTCTCGATCTCTGTTTTTGAAAGCATCGACCCGGCCGTATTGTCTATTCCGTCCTTTTTTATCTTGGCGGGCACGACGATATTTTCTTCCATCACGGATTCATCATTAAGTATAAGGTTTTCTTTTTCGGCCAAAAGAACGCCCTTCATTGAAAGAGCTTTACGGATATCCTTCTCAATATCATTTGAATCGAAATCCACTATCGGATTGTCGAGTCTGTAGTATAAAAGAGCCGACGGAACTATATTCATTCCGGGATGTTTTTTCTGCTCGTTAAGCAATATCTCACGCATATATACTTCGAGCTGCTGTTCAAGTCCGAAATAAACCCCGGAAATATCGACATCATGAGTACTTGATTTATAATCCACTATACGTACGTAAATATTTTCGTCGTCTTTGCAAAGGTCCACTCTGTCAACCTTTCCGCGCAGAATGAGCTTCGTAGAATCGTCTATCTCAATCTCACGTCTAAAGGATACTTCATGTCCTGAAGGAGTGAACTTGCCCCTGTTTATCTGGAACTTTAACGTATCTATCGTACGTTCCATGATCTTTTTTATCTTGACAACCGTATATTCTCTTCTTGCGTCGTCCTTAAGCATTCCCTGCTCGTAATCGGAAACATACTCTTCGATCGATTCGTCCAAAAGCCGCTTCGTGTCTTCTTGGGTAAGCGTCTTCCAGGTAATGTTGTTCAGCGTGAGTTTATGAGCGAAAAGATCGAGTACACCGTGGTAAACGTTTCCAAGATCGATCGCGTTAAAATCCGCATCCGCAGCGCCGTTAAGATCCATGCCGTATCGAAGGAAATGGGCATAGGCACATTTTGCGAACAGTTCCATACGGCTTACGCTCGACTCAATGATCTGCCCGTAAATCTTATCTATGATCTCTCGGGACAAAGGCGTTGCGACATACTCATAAAACGCCGCATCGGTAAGTGTCCTGTAAAAATCGTCTTTCCCGTTTTGTCTGTATACGCTGTAAAGGGCTTTCGCAAGTTTTTCTTCGTCTTCGCCTGCGGTTCCCGAAGACAGTTTTCTCAGTAGACCCGCAAAATGTCTGTAACTGTCTTTAAGCGATGTGATCCTCGATACGTCCGGCACATCTCTTTCGTACGAAACACAAACACTCGGATACATATGCTTCATGATGCCGCAAAGGTACGAAGGCTTAAGCGATCTGCCTTCCCTGTCGCTTCCCGAATACGACAAAATGAGCTTATCCGACGGTTTACACATGTTTAAGTAAAGATAGAGTTTTTGCTTGTACATCTCATCTCTTGAAGATGCCGCCAGTTCATAACCGTTCTCTTTAAAGACCTCTCTGTCAAGTTCGGAAAGTATACCGTTGCGCTTTGTGTCTTTGGGTATGTTTCCCTCATTTACTCCGGCAAAAAAGAGCACCTTTACTTCCGTAAGACGCGTACGCTCAATGTCTCCGACCACTATCCTGTCAACGCTCTGAGGGATTGTCCCGACCGTTATCTCCGTAACACCCGCATCGAATATTTTGTAAAACTCATCAAGTGACATCTCGATATCGCCCACAAGCGAAACGATCGTATCGAGAAGATCCATGATAAGCCTGTAAACCTGGCCGTATTCACGCGCTTTTGCAAGATCTCCCTCAGCCTCAAATTTATCTTCCATCGAGCGAAGTCTTTCATACGAATCGTTGTTCTTTATGAACTCGTAAAGGTTGCTCACATGATCTTTTGCCGTCTTCGCAGGCTTCTCCAGGCTTGACAGTTTGTCTGTGAGCCTTACTCTTATAGCGTTATATTCTTCGACATCAAGGAGCGCGCGATCCTTGTTCTTCATACCGCGCTGAATATGTGTGAAATCTTTGTGATATGCGCTCTTGCCTCTTATGTTGAGGCTTTTTACGTAGTTATCGAATCGATCGACCTTTTCCTGCTCAAATTCGGTAAATCCGGTCCTTAAGAAATGGAACACCGCATCGTACGCATAATTGCCCGTTATTATCTTCATCGCACTCTTTAAATATTCGGTAAAAGGATTGAGTCTGATACCGCGGGTCTTATCGATAAACGAGGGAATGTTAAGTTCCTCGAAACGCCTTTTTAAGATATCCGAATAACTGTCCAAACTTCCGCAGACGATAGCTATGTCTCTGTACGCATATCCGCGTTCTCTTATCAGATCCTGAATACGGATACAGATTGCGTCGACCTCTGCGCGTATGCTCTCAGCGGCAAACATTTCAATCTCATCGGCGTGCCCGTCAAATATCTTATAAGGGTATCTGAAAAGATTTCTCTCAAGATGCGAAAGGGCCGGACTGTTCTTAAATCTGGGCGGTACAGGATGGGCGGCGTTAAGATCGACATCCGTTTCGCGCGGTGCTTTGCCGTTGCTTAAGTTAATAAGACGGCTCGCGGCTTCCTGCGAAAGATGGAACAGTTTCTCGGGTCCTCCGTTATCAAAAAGCGTTTCGGGTTCGGATACCGTTAATGTTATGTAAACTTCTTTGCCGATGGAAAGAAGCTTAAGGATAACTCTTTCCTGTACAGGTGTAAATCCCGTAAATCCGTCAAAAACAAACACCGCATCTTTGGCGATATTGCTAAGATCAAGTTTTTTTATCAGAAGATCGAGCTGTTCTTCACCCGTTATATATCTGCCTTCGTTGAACTTCAGAAAAGCATCGTAAATAACGGTAAGGTCGTTTATTTTGCCCAAAAACAGATTGCCTCGACCTTTTTCTTTGATCTTTTCAAGGTCTTTAACGCTCACACCGTATTGCATGAACTCGGAGATTGAAGATTTGATCTCGTGTATATAGCCGGTCTTATTAAGGTTTTTACCGATGTAAGGCATATCGTCGGCCACTTTTGAAGCCACATGCCTTAACACAAGACTCTTTCCCGTGTCGTCGAGCACCGTTTCCCCGGGTCTTCCCGTCTCCTCGAATATTCTGTATGCAAAACGGGAAAAAGAAAGAACATCGATGTTCAATATTCCTTCGCTCCCCGATCTTGCAACGATATCTGCCTGTGCCTGCATCGAAAACTGATCCGGCACGATAAGAAAGAAATTGCGCGACATATCCGCCTTTGATCGTTCGATCAGCAATTCCTGCACATATGTACTTTTCCCCGAACCGGCAGCGCCGTAAATAAACGAAAGTGCCATTTAAACCTCACAGAAAACTGTAACAAATGCCTGCTTATCAGATAAAATCTGACTCTCATCCGTACAAATTCATTCTACTACATTTTGAGTCCCTTTTAACACCCTTAATGACCGCAAATTTTTCTGACATTTTGAGCGATTTTTTCTTTTTATTGAACTATTTTGAAAATTGTGGTACGATATAAAGTAACAAATTGTGAGAAAGTACTCTGACGGGGCGGTTTGGAAGGATTTTAGGAGGTTACCATGAGTAAGATACTTGTTGCAGGCATTTTACAGGAAGAAACTATAGTCAGGGTAGACAAAATACCCGTTAAAAACCAGCCGGTGACCGAAATATTCAACAGCATCCACACCGGCATAGGCGGCGACGCTTACAACGAGGCGATCGCATTAAAATGGCTTGGCGATGAGGTTGATTTCTTTACGATGATCGGAAAATACGATTCACCGAAAATAGTAAATCCGCCTTCAAGCGAAGTTTTTCTTGATACCGATTATATCCTTCCCAAAGCAAGTGCCACTCCCGCCGCCGTTGTTTTTTACGACAAGGAGCGAAATCAGCAGATCTTTGAAGATATCAAGAACCTAAGAGACACAAAATACGACTTAAGTCTCTTTAAACAGGCTCTTCCCGGCGCAGATCTGGTCGTGCTCGCCAACGCAAATTTCTGTAAGCCCATGCTGCATGCGGCTATGGAAGCGGGCAAAAAGATCGCTGTAAACATCAGAAACTTTAAATACAGAACCGAAACATACAACGAGGAATTTCTTGAAGCCGCCGACATTCTTTACTTAAGCGACGACAACATTGATGACGATCCTTACGATTTTTGCAAATACATCGTCGATAAATACAAAGTGGAAATACTGATTTACGGTATGGGTGCCGACGGAGTTTTGCTCTATTCAAGCAAGCTTGACACTTATGTATGTTATAAGCCCGTAAAAACCAATGAGATAATTAATACGGTCGGAGCGGGTAATGCATTGTTCTCGTGTTTCTTACACTACTACAATCAGACCGGTGACTCGACCTTATCAATAAGAAACGCACTTTTGTTTGCTTCTTACAAGATCGGTTTCATAGGAACATCTATCGGATTTATGACCGAGAAGCAGATTGAAGACTGGCGTGAATTAATCTGGAAGTAGGACAGACAATGAAAGAAAAACTTTATACGATACCGCTTAATGATGCGGTCAACGCAGGTGACGAATGCCCTTTCTGTCACATCGAGCGAAACATCGAGCAGGATCTCATGGATTATGTCCTTGGATCGGCCGCTTCGTACATGGAATCGGACACAAGAGACATGACCGACAGAGCAGGCTTTTGTCGCGAACACATCACCAAGATGTACAATTACGGCAACACGCTCGGAAATGCATGGATATTAAAGACTCACTACCGCAAAGTGATAAGTGAGATGAACGAAGTCTTTAAAAAATATTCTCCTGCAAAGATCTCTTTTAAAGACAAACTCTCAAAAGACGGCGAAGCCAAAAACCCTGTGGCGAAGTGGACCCGTGAAAGAGACAAGTCATGCTACATCTGCAACGAATTTGCCAAAACATACGACAGATACATGGATACTTTCTTCATACTCTTTAAAGACGATGAGGAATTTCGCAAAAAGGTGCTCGAAGGCAAGGGCTTTTGTCTTCATCACTTCGGAGATCTGCTTGAGTACGGCGAGATCCACTTAAGCGACAAACAAAAGCAGGAATACTACCCCAAACTTTTCGAACTTATGAGAACGAATATGGAGCGTGTTTTCGAAGACATTTCGTGGCTCATCGAAAAGTTTGAATACCAAAACAGGGATGCGGATTGGAAAAACTCCAAAGATGCGGTCGGCAGAGGAATGCAAAAGCTTCGCGGAAGCTACCCTCAGGATCCGCCTTATACCATGAAAAAATAACGATTCCACCGACGAAAGTCGGTGGATTTTTCTTTGTACTGATATGTAAAAAAAGAGCTGTTCACTATCGTGAACAGCCCTCAAGTTCCTGATCATTCGCCAAGATTTTCTTTAACTTCCTCTACGGCGTCCTCAACAGCGTCTTCAACAGCCTCGCCTGCTTTCGCAACAGCTTCGTTGGCTTCTGCCATAGCGTCGTTTGCGGCATTTTTACGATCGTCAAAGAACTCTTCAACCTTGCCTTCCGCCTGGTTTAAGAACGATCCGATCGAATCGGCTGCCTTTGATGCAAAATCGGCCGCTTTCTCAGCGGCAACTTTTGCCTTTTCCTCAACGGTGTTGAAATTGATATTTACGTAAGAGCGCTTTTTAGCGGATGCAGCTCCGTCCTCAACATCAGCATCGAAGTTGTCAAAATCGTCATCCTCATCCATATCGGCAGGTACGTTACCGTCCTGCTTTTTGAGATAATAGTACGTTCCCGCAGCAGCGGCTCCGATTATCGTAAGTGCCAATAATGATTTTCCGAATTTAGCCATATTAACTCCTTCCGGCAAGATCTCTGCCTTAAGTATTCACGACCTTACGTGTGTAGTGTAATTATAACCCATTTCGATCAAATATCAAATAAAAAAACTCTAAAGAAATCTAAAGAAATCTCGAATAACTATTGCACACTTTTAAAGGCCTATGTTATCATGAAATCCGACTCGCACAGTCAACTATCAGGGAGTTATCGCATGAATGCTAAGTTTTTTGATCTGAAAAAAGAGAAACAGGACCGCATGATCAATGCTGCTTTAAAGATCTTCGCTCTGAACGGATATTCTCACGCCAGCACCGACGAGATCGTTAAAGAGGCTCACATCAGCAAAGGACTCCTTTTCCACTATTTTGAAAGTAAGATAGGCGTTTATTCTTTTCTTGCCGACTACAGCGCAAAGTATTTTGCCCTTGAACTTTCCTCGGCGATCGACGTTATGGAACGCGACTATTTCAAGATCAAAAAGATGGTTGAGCTTGCAAAAATGCAGACTATGAAAACATACCCGTTCATGCTCTTCTTTATCAACACAATGAAAAATGAAAATCACCCCGAAGCGGTTGCTGCGACCAAAGACCAGAAGATTCAATACGACAATGCGATCGGCACCGTATATGCGCGCGCCGAGGCAGAAAGCTTCGAAGGTCCCAATTCCGACGCTTATGTAAAGATGCTCGATCTTACACTCGAGTCATTGACCGAGAATCATCTGCGCGACGACTCTTTCAATGCTGAATCTCAGTACAAAGAAAACATCTCGTACATCGATGTCATCGCCGGTCTTTTCAAAAAAGAATCATAAGAGCAAAAATCAAAGGCAGAGTTCAATATGCTCTGCCTTTTTTATTACCGTTTTTATCAGTCATCGATACAATCATACAGATATTCAACAAGTTTTCCGTCGATATTACCGTCTCTTGCCATACCGCGCATGATATCAAATGCCTTTTCTTTGGGGATCGGCTTTTTATACGGTCTGTCGGTCGCCAGCAGCGCATCGCATATATCCGCTACGGCAATGATCCTGTCATCAAGCGAAAGATCCTCGGCTGTGAGACCTTTAGGATAACCTTTACCGTTAAGGCACTCATGATGCTTGACTGCGATCTTGGGTGAATTTGCAAAATACTTGTTAAAATGAACTTTTGAAAGAATCCTTTCAGTGATCACAACATGATCTTCCATGATCTTTCGCTCTGCGGCCGTAAGAGTTCCTTTAACAACTCTTAAGCATTCTTTTTCAATCTCTCTGAAGAACGGATCGCCGAAAAAGTCGTAAGCAAGAACCTCCTCGAGTTCGGCTCTTATATCGTCGTTTAAAAAGCCCGCATCATTGACACGCTTCACCACATCATATGCATGAGCGGTCTTGGCGATCATCTTGTCGTATTCTTCACGACTTATCTTGTTTGAAAGAAGATATGTTTCGGCCTTAAGATCGAATATCTCGAAACGGGTCTTGATCTCTCTTTCTCCGCCGTTAAGTCTTGTAGCTTTGTTCATGACTTCAAGCGGAACAGCAATCTTTCCTATATCATGAAGATAAGCTCCCATGACAAGCTGTTCTCTTCTTTGCTCGTCGAAGTAGTTTTCTTCTTTGCCCTCATCGTGAAGTTTTGTAATATAATCGGCGATCTTGCCCGAATACTTGGCAACGTTCCTTGTATGTGAAGCGTTGTATGGTGTCCTTTCATCGATTGCGGCTGCCATTGCTTCCGTGAACGACCACATCTGCTCTTTTAATTCTTCGCGGTAACGCATATTTGAGACCGCGATCGCCGTCTGAGATGCAAGTGCAAGTACTATTCTTTCATAGCTTTGCGAAAAAGCAACTGTATTGCCTTCGCTGTCCTTAGCATTCAAAAGCTGCAAAACTCCGACTTTGGAGCCGTCGTGATCGCTAAGAGGTACAACAAGCATCGATTGGGTCCTGTATCCGGTAAGTTTATCGTAACGCTTTGGACCGGAAAAATCGAAAAGGTCGCTGTTATATACGTCCTCAATGTTTAGTGCTTTGTCGTAAATTGCTGAATATGCGCAAATGTTTTCTTCCTTCAGATCTACAGGAGGAAGCTCGATCGTCTCACCGTTGCTTCCCTTGTCGATATTCAAAGAAAGAGTCTTCATTATCTTGAACTTTAGAACGTTGTCCTCAAGCAGATAGAGTGTTCCCGCATCGCAGTTGGTGATCGCCATACTGTTGGCAATGATCAGATTGAACAGTCTGTTGACGTCACGCTCTGCCGAAAGCGCTATTCCTACATCAAGTATTACCTGCAATTCCCTATTGTGTTCCATTATCAATCTCCCCGTCGCTTATGCGATTTTCAAATATGTAAATCATTGTACCATTTTTCCCGACTTATTTGAAGATAACAAATGACTGAGCACCAAGTTTTACGGTTCCGTCTTCGTACGTTCCTTCTCCAATGGAAAATAATGTTTTCTTTGTACCTATATCAGTTCCGAGTTTGGCAGAAACGGCTGTTTCTTTTGGGTTGACTGCAATAGTCAAACTGCCTCTCTTATATATGAAAGGCTTATTTTTTTCGCCCAGAATTACCGCAAAATCAGCATCGGCTTTAAGATCTTCCTCGGAGTTTCTGAGTTTCAGAAGTTCCTTAAGCGTATTGTAAAGGGAATCCTTTCTGGCCGATTCACTCTCTACCGAAGGTCCGTTTTCTTCTATCGGAAGATACAATTTATTCTTGTCAGCCTTTGAAAAGCCCTTGTTGACCGATTCGGTCCATTGCATCGGAGTACGTGTTCCGGTCCTTGTATATCCGCCTTCTTTAGTAGGCATATCGGCTATATAGTTAATTCCTATCTCATCTCCGTAGTAAATGAAGGGTACACCCGGCATCGTAATAAGTGTAGCAAAAGCGATCTTTCTTTCGGACTCGCCAAGCGTATGTGTGGTTCTGGGGGTATCATGGTTACATGTAAAAAAGCTGATATAACCGTTCTTCTTTGTATCATTGTACTTCGGAAGGAAATCCTTTAAGAAACGCTCGATATCACCGTCTGCGTCTTTCCTGAAATAGCTGTTATCAGGACCCGGTGTTTCATAGTCGCGAAGCAGAGTGTTATAACCGTTTCCGCCATGATCAAGGTAAAAATCCATGTGGAAATGAGCTGAATTGAGTGACTGCCATGGATTGCTCCATTCAGAAACCATAGCGGCTTCGGGATATTCTTTATCAAGCATTTCCCTCACTTTCCTCCACAAGCTGCAAGTCCCCGACTTATCTTTATCATCATCTTTAACCAAAGAATCGGCCATATCAACCCTGAACCCGTCGCAGCCTCTATCAAGCCAGAATTTCATGATATCCATCATGGCTTCAAGTGTTCTTTGCGCCGGCACGTCTTTATATGAAAACTGCCAGGGGTATTTAGGCTCAAAAAAGCCATAGTTGAGAGCAGGCTGACACTTAAAGAAATTGAGCATATATGTGCCGTTTCTTTCGCACTCACCGCCTATATAAGGATGTCCTTCCATACCGTATATCCAGAAGTCCGTCCATATATAGCGATCGCTGTATTCATTTCTTGTGGCCTTACCGCTTTCTTTGAACCATTCATGCTCCTCGGAAGTATGTCCCGGTACAAGATCAAGCAATACATGTATGCCTTTCTCATGAGCGACCTTGAATAATCTGTAAAGATCTTCGTTGGTTCCGTATCTTGCAGCAACCTTCTTGTAATCTCTCACATCATAACCCGCATCCTTAAAAGGAGAATCGTAACAGGGGTTGATCCACAGAGCATTACATCCAAGATCTTTTATGTAATCAAGTTTTTCGATGATTCCCGGAATATCTCCTATTCCGTCATTATTTGTATCGTAAAAAGACTGAGGATAAATTTCATAAAAAACAGCATCATTTAACCACTTAGGCATATCGCACCTCCAAAAACAATCTTTTGCAAATAAAAAAGGTATGAGAAGAACATAACTTCTCATACCCATATTTTCTAATATCCAAGCTTTAAAAGCAACCCCTCGCAGCCTTTTTCTATCTGCTTGTAAACGCCCGAAAAATCGCCTGTATACCACGGATCTGCGATATCTCCCGGAGTGTCTGTAAAGTCGAGAAAAAGGCTCACTTTCCCTTCCGGATCGCCACCGAGTATCCTGTTCATATACCCAAGGTTAAGTCTCTCCATTCCGATTATGTAGTCCCACTTATCATAATC
>JAEEGK010023562.1_pt1 | contig 12825 bp, 7 predicted proteins | sample 8958771 | NCBI WGS metagenome assembly JAEEGK01 (sample SAMN16246547, study PRJNA631951) | gut metagenome | biome: gut microbiome; feature: rumen; material: SC-attached | host: Bos | place: Iran: Karaj | collected 2018-10 | reverse complement strand
TAACTTTAAAGGTATTATCTTCGCTCACCTCGTTGTAGTCTGGCTGGGCATAGTATTTTTTATGTTATGTCTATCTGGAATGAAATATGTTGATATGCTTAGGCATATCACAAAACCCTATTGGACGCGTTACCCGTGGTGGTTTGGTGATAGTTCAAATCCCTTAATTCCAAATAAAACTTTTTTTAAAGTTTGGAAAACAGTCAAAGTGAAAGATAAGCAAACGGGGCTAATTAAGGAACAATCAAAACCTGTAGAAATCTGCGAAGATGACTGGATCGGATATCGTAAATATATGATCGATCCATGGACAGAACAGGATCAAAAAAACGGCATACCCGACCCTAATTTCTTATTAGGTAATTATCCTGATCATTGTGATTTCAACGGGCCGGTTAAATTTTCCATGAACCCGTCAATGACAGACCGAAATCTTCTTACTTTGATTTTCGGTGGCTCCGGTGCCGGTAAAACATTTGGTTTTTTGGAACCAAATCTCGCACAGATGAATTGCTCTTTTGCAATTACCGACCCCGCGGGCGAAGTGTATGAAAATATGGGCAAGATGCTTATTGAAAACGGATACCGCCTATGGCGTTTTTCCACATCGGAACCCCGTTTATCCAACTGTTATAACCCGCTTGACTATATCTATACCCCTGATGGGGAAGTCGATCAGGTAAAAGTTGCACAGGTAGTTCATACATTCATTAACAACGCGGCTGGAGCAAAACAAAACAAGGGAGAGGCATTCTGGACAAAATCTGCTATCGCGTGGCTTACTTTTGCGATCATGTACTGTGCAGAATTTTTACCGCTTGAAAAACGTAATTTTTATCAGATACTTAAACTGGCGCAACTCGGTAAGGCAGATGAAGACTCATCTTCAGCCATGACGCAGCTCGGACGCATAATCGAACAGGCACGCAATGAAAAACCTAAAGCAAAATGTTTTGAATATTTTGATGTATTCAATCTGGCCCCTGCTAAGACTCAAAATTCGATCCTGATATCTATCGGTGTAGACCTTACACCTTTTGCACAGGATGAACTCAAAAACCTGACGACAACTTCATATCTTTGCAAACGGGATAAACACGGACTCATAAAGGAATACATAAGAGATTCAAATAAAAACCTTATACGAGATAATGATAATATTGACCTTCGGACTATCGGCGACAGAAAGACAGCTCTTTTTATCATTACAAAAACTGCTAATGATGCCTATCATTTTCTGGTATCCATGATGTATGCACAATTATTCGATATTCTATACGAACGAGCTGAAAAAATTTCCAAAAACAGATGGCATATCCATGCATCTAATGATATGGTCATCAGCAGTCAATACATATCAAAAGAAGAAGCAGAGGAAGTTCGTACTCTTTATGCTGAAGCTGAAGTTAAGACAGAAACAAACAAAGGTGTCACAAAATACTATGTATTTAATAAGAACGCCGGTAAAAAATATACCATGCCGGAAAAGCTGGCCCTTGACCGGAAAGCTATTGGATATCTTGAAGAAGTATATACCCAACAGATAGGAGAAAACCTGATCCGTTCATACCAGACAGCCACAGTTAAACACGGAAAATTAAGGCTCCCTATCCACACAAGACTTTTGCTTGATGAATTTGCTAATATTACCGAGATTCCCGCGTTTGTACAGTTTTTGTCGACAATGCGTAAATACCAGATATCATGTACGATCATTTTGCAATCTTTAGCCCAGCTTCTTGAAAGGTATGAAAAATCAGCATCAACTATTATTTCTGACTGCGACACTCTGGTATTTTTAGGTACACCTGACCCTGATACTTGCAAAAAAATATCAGACATGTTGGGTACTACAATCTATCCACAGATTAAATATTCTGAAAGTAAACAGAGTAATGGTGGCAGTATCAGCAAGAGCTTTGATAAGGTTGAAAAACCTCTTATGAGCGCTGCTGAATTAGGGCGTCTTCATAACAGTGAGTGTATTGTTATGATTCGAGGACTAAAGCCCATGAAGCTTAAAAAATTAAGCTTTGCTGAACACCCAAATTTCTGCAGATCAGGCGCTGATCCGGAACATCCCGAGAATAAGTTGCTACTGGATTTTACAAAACAACATTATGCATGTCTGTCAAAAGATATGGTACAAACTTCTCGGCAATTTGAAGAAGAATCAGTCTCAAAACAGATAATGAACGGGCAAAGCCCGCTTAAGACATCAACTTCTCCGATCCGCAAACGCCAGATTGGCAAAAAAGTCACTAATCCGCCGGAACTTGCTCAGGCGCTGGGCACAAAGACTGAACAGTTACCCGATATATTAAAACACCCGGGTACTATTGCTCCGGATGATCGTAATGATACCGGTATTTCCGTGCCCACTGAAGTACCTTCAAATAATTTTGATGAATCTTTTAGTTTTAAAGACAATCAAAACAACGCTTCATCTGACGATGCTAACGCGGGTACGCCGCAAAGTACTTCTCCGATAACGCCGGATACTGATACTTCTTGGATGTTTATGTAAAATTGCATAGTCGTTAATACTTCCTCCTGAACCGACCATAATTACCAAGGTAATCAACAAATTCAGTTCAGGAGGAATTTTCATGAAACACAAAATTCAAATTGCTGCACTTAAAAACAAAGTCTCTAAAATTTCTGTATGCATTGCTACCGCTGCATTGACCGTCCAGAATGTTTTTTGTAATAGCGACATCACTTGGATCACCGGCGGACAGGAAGTTAATGTTGACATTGGTAACCTTAATGGACAGGTTCTTGTTTCCCGTGCACTCACCCTCGTTCTCGGACTCATTGCTCTAATGGGTGTTTTTACAGCCGCTCAGGGTTTTTCACTCTGGTCAGGCGGTAAATCCGAAGAGAATTCAGCGCAGGAATCCAAAGGTCTTAAAAAAATGCTCGTAGGCCTTGTTGAAGTAGCTGCACCAGCAATCTTCATCTGGCTCCTAAATGCAGGCTAATATCTCTCAAAGAGGTAATAATATATGCTAATATTTGCTCAAAATTTAATGCTGCTCACCCCAAGTATTGCCGAGCAGATTGACGAAGGAATAAAATGGATTTACGAAAAAATCTTCGGCGCGGTCCAGTCTCCTGAAGATATCTATAATACTGCTAAGGGGTTAGCAGGAGCTGGCAGAACCGCAATCCAAGCATTAAGCGGTTCTGCCATGGCAAGCCTGGCAGAGCGTGTTCTTCGTTTTAATAATGTAGATGCTATGCTTACGGGGCAACTGATATCCATAATAACAGGGCCTGTCGGTTTTGTTATGATGGCCATTTATTTTTTAACAGCCTTTCTTGAACAGTATAAAAACGGGCACGAGCCTACACTTGAAGACTTTGCCCGCCCCGCATTTTTTCTGGTAGTCGCTGATCTTATACTCAGTAATATCGGCACGGTTGTGGGCGCGCTGATGTCTTTGTCTAATCTTGGAGCCGACACCTTAAGTGCACACGTTTTTGAAATCTTTTTCTTATCCGGTGGATTTGATCCGAGCTACACCATTCCGGAGATGGGTGCAGCGCAGACCAACCTTATAGCCTTATTGCCGTCGCTGCTTATCAATGTGATTTCGTTGTTCTTGAGCATTATAGCATCTGCGATCCTTTATGTGATTTTACTTACGTCAAAAATGGAGTTGGTGCTTCGTTTTGCATTTTCACCGATAGGTCTTTCGGCTTTCGCAGATGAAACTAAAAAAGCTGAAGCTTTCAGGTATTTGAAAAAATTAATCGCCAGTGCATTTTATCTGCTCGCAATCATTGCGGTGCTGTATTATACCCAAATGCTCGGTACATCTTTGCTATCGCAAAGCGCCGGTGAAGGCAGCAATTTCCTTATCAATACATTTGTGGGACTTGAGGCAACTGTGTTCCAGATTGCCCTGCCCTTCGCAGGACTGGGTATGGTCTCTATGGCTAAGAATATAGTCAACGAATCCTTTGGAGTATGAGGTGGTTTTATGCAGATACAAATAAATAACAACATTGATGAAGTCAAACCCAAAGTAATGGGACCATTCACCGGCATACAGCTTATCTGTCTTGTTATTGCCGTGGTAATTGAAGCTTTAGGGGTAATGATCATATCGCGAATTGCTCCAAATTCAATGGTCAAATATATTCTCCCTATGCCGTTTGCACTATTTCCCATTGCTCTTGGGTGGGCTGACGAATTTGTTCATATGCCCTTACAAGATTATATCAATCTTGTAGTAAAACGTCATATGTCACATCCGGAATTCAGACCTTTTGCTATCCATAATTTCTTAGAAACTCAGGAAGCTAAAATACTCGCAGCTGAAAAAGAAGGGGACGAAAGTAAGACAACAAAAACAGCGTGCAAAAAACAAACGAATGCCGCAGCGGTTATTCCGCCCGAGCTTACTCGCTATAACTAACTAATAAGAGGATTACGCATGAACAAAGATGTAAAAAATACCAAATCAAATAAAGTTCCTACGGATACATTTGAAACTATCCCGTATCACGGCGTATATCAGAACGGCATCATTGAAGATTACAACGGTCGCTTTTCTCGCACTTATCAGATTCCTGATGTAAATTTCGATGTACAAGAAGAAAATCAACAGGAAAAAATTGTCGTTGATTACGAGCGTTTGATAAATGCAGTAGATACAAATATGACCGGACAGCTTACTGTTATCAACAGAAACATTGATCCCGATTATGTCAGAAACAATATTCTTCTTAAACCACGTAATGACGGGCTTAATAATTACCGTAGCGAAATGAATGCTTTCTTTTCCGATATTTTGGCCGAAGGTCACAACAATATGATCAAAGAAAAATATTGGACAGTATCCGTACCTGCGGAAAACATTGTTGAGGCTACAGATATCATCAAAAGAACAGACCGCAGAGTTAATAATGCTCTTAGACAGATCTGCAAGTATGATATTAAGCCATGCACAATCAAAGAACGTCTCGCACTTATATATGACATTTATAACTGCCATACACAGCTTTCGTTTGATAAAAAGGTCACAGATTATCTTGATACACATGGTGATCTTGACTTAAAGGCATGCGCTAAGCAAAGTATTCACTCAAAGCACCTTGTTACGCCCGACTCATTTGAGTTTAAAAAGCGTGCTACATATTTTAAGCTGGGAGACGACTTATATGGTTCAGTACTTTATATTGATCATCTACCGACCAGCTTATCGACCAGCTTTGTTAATGATATTTCCAACCTTTCGTGCAATATGGTCGTCAGCGTCACATATAATCAGTTGCCACAGGCTGTTGCTGCCAAAGCTATCAAAAACAAATTGTCAGCAATAAACAATCAGATCAATAAACAGCAGCATGATGCAGCCCTTGAAGGTATCACTAATTCAGGTGCTACTTCCGCAGAACTTGAAAATGCCCGTGATGCAACAAGAGACCTGATCGCAGAAGTTGCGCAGAGAGACCAACGTATATTTAAAGTCACAGCACTTGTCGCTGTATTCGCGTCCACGTTTGACGAACTCAAAGCGCAGGTAAAAAATCTTCAGAGCTTAGTTGACTCACATTTGTGTATCGCGCGTAAACTCGGCGGTATGCAGGAGCTTGCCTTAAATATGTGTCTTCCCCTTGCACAGGATTTGTTACCGTTCAGACGTATCCTGACAACGGAAGCCTCATGCGCGTTCTACCCGTTCAGCGTCATGGATTTGAATCAACATGACGGATTAGTATACGGAATCAACCCCGAATCACAAAACATGATCAGATATAACCGTAAATCTGGCAAAAACTATAATGCATTGATCCTCGGCGAAAGTGGCTCCGGTAAATCTTTTATTGTTAAAGAAGAAATTCTTCAAAAAGCGTTGGGAACTAATGAAAAGATCATAATCATCGATCCTCAGGGCGAATACATCGACCTTGCGAGATCTCTTGGCGGCACGGTAATAGAAGTGGCACAAAACAGCCATCTGCATCTAAATCCCTGTGACATGGATATTCAGTATGGTGGCGATGACACAAATCCTCTACCTGCTAAATGTGAGGAGCTCGAATCACTTATCGGTGTTATTATTGGAGACGGGCTATTAGGACCTATCGAGAGTAATATTATTCATAAAGTCGGTACCAACATGTATCGTGGTTATTATAAGCATATGCAGTCAATGGTCAAACAGGGTATTACATGTGATTACAATGCCATGCCGACGCTGAAGGACTTCTACACTGACCTTGTTGCCTTAAATGAGCCCCAAGCACAGTATCTTGCTCAGGCCATCGAAAACTACTGTATCGGTTCATACGCTATTTTTTCTGACCGTACAAACGTTGATACCAATGCAAGAATCATATGCTATGATGTTAGTCAGTTAAAGGGCACATTAAAAGAGCTCGGCATGCACGTATGTATGACCAATAGTATGAATACGATGATATCAAATGGGCGTCAGGGCAAAAGAACTTCGTTATATATTGATGAGTTTCATCTTTTCACCAGAACCCGTTCTGCTGCATCGGCTATGCGTACGATATATAAAACAATACGTAAATTCCTTGGAGCGCCTACGGTCATTACACAGAATATTCAAGATATGCTTCAAAACGATGACGCTGAGGCTATCCTTGAAAACAGTTCATTTATCGTTATGATGAACCAGTCGCCTACCGACCGTGCAGTGCTCGCAGACTATTATAAAATAAGCTCAAAGCTTCTTGAATACATTACAGATCAGTCATACGGACACGGGCTTATATATACCGGAACAACTTTAGTACCCTTTGAGAACGTGTTCCCGGATAATACATCCGTATACGAACTTCTTCGTTCACAGCGTAAGGATATTGAACAGACAATGTAAACGTTATACCAAAGAGATACCTATTGGGTATCTCTTTTTTATTTCCAAAGCTTTAGAAGAGCATAAAAAAACTCTCGGCGTTCAGTCGTAAACATGTTTAACAAGTTCGATTACCCACACAAAAAAATAAGGCACCTAAAAAGTGCCTTATTTTTACGCAATGTATTTCGGGTAATGTTTTTCTTTAACAAGTGTTACGTTACAAGCATCTGTGATCAATTTACGGTTTTTCATAGCTTCAAAAGCAAGATCCTCCGGGATTTCTTTACAGAGCCATTGAAAGAGCTGCGCGTCCGTCTTTAAATACAGTTCGTATTCATCTTCGGATGGCGCTTCCCATGTTGCATCGAATCTGAGTGCGTTAACGATCTTTCGTGCTTCGGTCATGTCGCGGGTAGCCATATGTGCGTCATTAGCCGCTACAAGAGGCATATCAAGCTTACATGCAAGAGCAGCAAGTACATGCATATATTTTTTCTCCTGTGGTATACCGTGAAACTGCATCTCTATAAACCAGTTTCCTTTACCCGCAAGAGTTTCGTAATACTGCATGGCTTCAGTAAAGCGTTCTTCCACCTGATCTTCGGTGATAATGTTTTGTTTCGATTTTTCAAATTCTTGCTGTAACAGGGCAAGTTGTTTGACAGCCTTATCTATTCGTGTTTCGCCCTCAACATTTTTACAAAACTTATCGATCTCAGCGTTCACTGTACTCAGAACATCCTTATTTTGTTTGATCATGATCGTATATTTTGATACCTGTTTTTTTGCTTCTTCAGATTCTTTAATCTCTGCATCAAGCTTTGCCTGCTCTTCGGGGTCAGGCTGTTTTTCAAGTGCGGAGATACGTTTTTTATACGTCTTTTTACTTAAGAGCTGCGCTGCTTTTTTAGCTTCGTCCATATCTTGAATTTTATTAAAAATACATTGATACCTTTCGGATAACTCCTGTAAGCTTTTAATAGCATGTTCAAGACGGGCAGAGTTTTTAGCCTCATTATCACTTTCAAACATCATGCCGGCAATCACGCCACCAATACATGCACTCGTAAGGATTACGTGGCCATGTCCCTCGGAACCGGGTCCTAAGTAACGTTCGAGATCTGCCCTAGAAATACACGGGTAATCATTATCGCCGACCGAGATGATATGTTTATTAGCTTCGGTAGTGAGCCTGCATAAAGCATGGTATCCGATATTATCTTTGGCATACGCAATCAGGTGTAGCCTTGTTTTCTTCTTCTTGATCTGGCTATCAAATGATTCGCATACATAAAATTCAACACCGATAATACATTTTATACGTTCTGCTTCATTTTGTACCCCGGCATTATGCGCGTCACAAGCTTTATATAGCGGTATCACGCCATACATACAGCCATGATCAGTCACAGATATTGAAGACGCGCCCATATTGCTTGCGATCTTAACATACTCGTCAACTGTTAGAATGCTATCTTTAGGCGAGCCCAGATCCGTATGAGTATGTAAAAACGTATCGGCTAAAGGATACTCGACGCCTTGGATTATACCACCGCTTTTCCAGAATTTCCGTAACGTATCATCATCAAGTACACGATAATACTGTACGACCTGTTTATCCATATTTCTCCTTTCCTTATCGTTCATCAATTTTTATATTTGTGATTATGTATCTGTAATGCGTAGATAAAAGTCTTTTATTTATTGCACGTCTATACATAGTTATAAAGATTTAAAATTTCATGAAGGAGAAAAAAGAAAGGAGAGAAGATGAGACAAGCAATAAGACAGCCGCGGATCGAAAAAGCAGATCTGTCTGACAACGAAAAGCTTCTGATACAGCAGGTAGTCACAGGCGTTAATCAACGCTATCAAGACTACCCCGAAGACAAGCTTAGTACGGACGTTCTATCAGACCGCGTGGAATATGAGCTTAATACGATCCTTAATATGGGGTTCGCTGATTACTTTCTCATAGTCAGTGATTTCTTAAAAGTAGGTACCATGCTTGGGCATATTCCCGAAGAAAGACTCGAATACCTTCGGGCCAACGTGAAGAATATGTCTATTGACGAGATGATGAGCTTTATCAAAGAAGATATGTCATATCCCGGGCTTACTATCGGACTTGGACGTGGCTCTGGTGCTGGCTCAGTAGCCGCTTACGCGCTTCGGATCACCAACATCGAACCCACTCGGTACGGGCTGCTTTTTGAAAGATTCTTGAACCCTGAAAGAGTCTCTATGCCTGATATCGACTCCGACCTGAGCCGAGCAGATGCTATGTACGGCGTTCGTGATATCGTTATCGAGTATGTTGCTAAGAAATACGGGCATAACGCTATTTGCGGTATTGCAACACAGTCTACATTAGCAGCCAAAGCTGCCATAGATCAAGTGTCGCGCGTCATGATGAGTAAAGCACTGCAAAAAGCAGGTTGTGACACTGCTGACAAAGCCGCACGATCACGCATGGACAGGGAATACAAGGATAAATATTACGCTCTGGCTGATAAAATCAAAGCGTTGATCCCTGATGAGCCTGGCACAACCTTTAATTCAGAAATTAAAGACAATATAACCGTAGCAGACATTATTAGGCAACAGTTTGCAAATGATAGGGATGCTCTTGAAATCCTTACGTATGCGCTACAGCTCGAAGGTGTGAATTATAACTACGGAAAGCATGCTGCCGGCGTTATAATCGCAGATAACGGTGATGTCGGAGCATACGGGGCGCTGATGTATGATGACGAGATCGGTTGGAAACTTCAAATGGATGGCCCGGATGCCGAAGGTATCGGTGGACTTCTTAAAATGGATTTCCTTGGTCTTAAAACGTTGAACATCATCACGGCAACCGTCCGTATAGTGTATGAAAATACAAATCATCAGGTATATATCGACCCGCTAAATTTGCCGGACGAGCCTGAAGTATACAAAGAAATCTTCGCTAAAGGCAACACGTTTGGTATTTTTCAGTTCAACAAGCCCGGTGTACAAAGGATATTAAAAAAATTCCAGCCTGATAGCCTTGAAGATTTAATCCTAATCAATGCTATCAACAGACCCGGTCCCATGCAATATATTGATCCTATAATCGATAAAAAACATGGACGTAAAGTTGCAACAAACGCATTTGATAAAGTTCAGTGCATACAGGATATTTTAGCACCAACTTACGGTTATCCCGTATATCAGGAACAGGTCATGCAGATATTCCAGAAGATGGGACAATATTCGCTTGGCGGAGCTGACGAGATCAGACGTGCTATGTCAAAGAAAAAACAATATATCATTGATGAAAACCGTGAAATCTGTGTACATGGAGGACAGCTTGTAAATCATGACACCCATAAATCTGTTGATGTTCCCGGCGCAGAATCTATTGGTATCCCTGCAGATGATTCATACGCTGTATTTGACAGTATCCAGGATTTTGCAAAGTACGGATTTAATAAGTCACATGCTGCTGTATACGCCGTGACCGCTTATATTACCGCGTGGCTTAAATATCATTATCCGGCTGAGTTTTTTACGGCATATCTTAATATAACACAGCCTACTCCAACAGAAACTTTATCAGATATGCTTGCCGCTGCACGCACACACGGAGTACAGATCATGCCGCCGGACATCAATAAATCCCGTGATATCTTCACTTGTCAGGATGGCAAGATATATTACGGATTTCAGGGCGCCGGTCTTAAAGCCGCCATGTCTAAAGAAAGTCATGATTATGTATCAATTCCTGACTTTTTCATGCGTACAACCCTTGGCGGGGCTACCATTGAAAAACTTATCCGTGTCGGAGCATTTGATCATTTTGTATCAAGCCGTACTGCTCTTTTAAAAGTGGCCCCCATATATCTTGATATCAGAGAGGATTATAAAAAAGCATCTGATACCGCTCAACTAAATCAAGAACTTTTGGCGGATATGGATAACGGTGTTGTTATCGACAAAAAGAAATATAAGCTCGATAAGCGTAAGACTATGCCGAAACGCGAAGAGGTGCAGAAAAAATATGAAACAGCGCTGCAAAAGATCGAAGAAGCTAAAAAAGATCTGTCAGCACAGATAATTCCTGTAGTGCAGTTTCCTGATGACCCAGCTTTTAGGCTTGCTCAGGAAAAAGAATATCTATCTATCTATGTTAGTGGTCACCCCGTAGATATCTATGGAAATGCTGATAAATACGGATGTAAAGCTATAGCCGAAGCTCAGGAAGGCAATTGTGAGATTATGGGACTTATCCAGAATCTTCGCATTACAGCTAAAAAATCCGACCCGACACAGCAAATGGCGTTTTTCACTCTCGAAGATTCTACCGGTACAATTCCTGTATGTGTGTTTACTAAAGCATATCAAATGTATAGTGATAGGATTGCAGAAGACCGAATAGTGAAATTATCAGGTTATATTAAACCCGATACCAGACAATCTGCCGGTGAAGCTGTTATGCAGTTTGTTGTAAGCGATCGAACTCAAGATGCAATTCAGCCTCTTGCTGCTAAACCGTGTGATGTATATACCGAGATTCCCGGTATTGAAGTATTGAGTAAATTACAGTATAAACTCACACCGTATAATGACAGTAACGGGCACTCTGTATATGTTCGCGATCTTACGACCGGTGATTTTTTCTATCTGGATAATATCAAGGTATCTGATGAAGCCTTAAAGCAAAAATTGGTCAAAAAAGACCATCTGATCCCGACTCTTTCATGAGTCGGGATTTTTTATTTCGACCATAATAGTAAAAGTTTGTAATAACATGCATCTTATTAAGGAAGGATGGCAAATAAAACATGATCAGACAAAACGATGTAAGACTATTTGGATTTGTTGCAACAAAGCCTCAAATCACTGTAATGAATGGGTCAAATGAACCTGTCCGCGGAATTATGATGCTCGCCGTTATCCGAAGTGCTCGTTTTAATGGCGAAAATAATCAGCGTGCAGACAGAATCATGTATGATTACCCGATTATCCTGTCAACAGATAAAGAACAGATCCTTCAAATGCAAAAATTTGAACTCTATGATATGGTCGAGATCAAAGGAACTCTGGTGACAAGGAAAATCACTAAACATACATACTGTACCGACGAAAATTGTCGCGCCCGCAATGATCTTGACGGTAATATCAGCTTCGTAATGCCTCTTCATATGATGAAAAGAAACCGCCAGAGCGGTACTTATACCAAAAATCAGGCAGAACAGGAACTGATCGAAAACCGCGAATTTTCCAACAGTATTGTGATTCTTGGTAACTTATGTCAGGATGTTACGTATTTTCATCAAAAAAATATCCAGACGGCAACCTATCAGATTGCAACAGATCGTAAGTACGTAGTAACATCGGACAGCCCTGACGTATCGGCTGATTATCCGCTTGTAAGAAGTTATGGATTTCAGGCAAAAAAAGACTCGTTATGCTTAAAAACGGGCTCTATGATACTGATTGACGGCTATCTGCATACACGTAAGCCTCCCAGACAGGTCATCTGCCAGACATGCGGTAAGCAATATGAATGGACTGATTCAGTTCCTTTTGTCGAAGAATATCTTAATAACTACACGGACTATGCAACTGCCAAGCAGCAAGAAGACGACGAAGAGCTTAAAAAGGCTCAGGAACGCTTAAATGGATAAACAAAGACCTCTGCACGTTATGTGCAGAGGGCTATTTATTCTTCAACGTTTGGATGTTCGACAATATCGGGCATCCCGATTTCTTCGATAGGTGATGGTTTATTCGGGAAGAAAAAAGATATATTCCCCAATGTGCAAAGGTGCTTGCACATAACCCTATTGATTGGCACGTATGGGGTTGCCCAAAAGCGGGAATCGTTTGAACAAGAGCGATTATCCCCTAAAACAAAAATACAATCTTCGGGCACATAATATACAGTTTGCATATATGCACGGGTAACAGTATCGTCAGGAAGATATTCTTCATCTAATTCTGTACCGTTTAC
>JAEEGK010023561.1_pt1 | contig 12825 bp, 9 predicted proteins | sample 8958771 | NCBI WGS metagenome assembly JAEEGK01 (sample SAMN16246547, study PRJNA631951) | gut metagenome | biome: gut microbiome; feature: rumen; material: SC-attached | host: Bos | place: Iran: Karaj | collected 2018-10 | reverse complement strand
ATGATGTTTAAAAAAGGAATAATTTTTTATAAATCAATAATTTTAAATTCTCCTAAAAATGAGCAAAATAATGATGTTATTTTAATTAAAAGTGATTATTTATATTTTATAAAATATAATTTAGCTTTATCTTTGTTTTATCAAGAAAGATATAACGATGCATATGATATTTTTAAAGAACTTTCAAATATAAAAAGATTTAATCAAAATATTTATTTATGGTATAGATTAGGCATTTGCTCATTAGAAATTTATCTAAAGAATTATAAAAAAATCTTTAAAAAATCAAATAAAAAAGAAAAAATAAAGAAAAAAAATGAAGATAATGAAATATTTAATCAAAAAATAAATAAATGTGAAAATGAATTTGATGAATTATTTAATCAATTTGAAGAAGAATATGGAAATAATATAGTAAATGGAGAAAAAAATAATTATCATAAATATAATAATCCAAAAAAAATAATATTTAATAAAAACTTGTTTAATTCTAAACAAAAGAATAATAATAAATTTAAAGAATATTTAAATGAATCAATAATTTCTTTTAAAAAAGTCTTATATATTGAAAAAAAAGGTAAAAATTTAAATTTAAATAATGAAAGTTTAAAAGAATTAAAAACAATATATAATTACTATATAAAATCTGAAGAAAATGTTGAAATAAAAAATATAATTAATTCCACAAAAAATATAATAAATCAACAAATAATAATATCAACAATATTTAATTTACTTTTTTCACTTTCTTTATCAGGGAATTATTTAGAAATGATTTTAATAATTAAAACAATTAAAAAAGAAAAATGGGAGAAGTTATCAAATGATATATTTATCAAATTTCAATATTATAAATTAGAAGCACTTATTTCTTTAGGAAAAATTAATGAATCATATGAACTTATAAACTCACTTCTTCAGAATTATAATAAAGAGAATTTTAATATAATATTTTTTTGTAAAGATAATTTTGAACAATATAATGAACTAAATTTAAAATCTTTTTTAGAAACTAGTGCAATTTTTTTATTATGTAAAGAAAATAAATATAATGAAGCTGAAATAAGACTAAATAATTTAATAAAAGAATTATATATTAATAATAATATTGATATCTCACAATATTTTTCAAATTTACTTATTTATATATATCTCAGTCAAAATAAAAAAAATGAAGTTTTGGAATTTTTGAAACATAAAAGGTTAACATCAAAGAGATTAATCATTAAAAATATATAAAAAATTATGTAAATATTATATTATTTAATTATATTAATATATTTATTAAATAATAAATTTAAATTTTAAAAAAAAATTTTTCCTAATAATTTTAAATAATATATATATATATAAAATACATTTAATATTTATTGATTAGATTTATTAGATAAAGAATCAGAAGTAGAAACATTCAAATATTCATTTTCTATAAATTTAATTAATTTTTCTTCCATTGTTTTATACATTTCTTCTGAAATTTCTTTACTTAATTCACATCTATTACAATAATCTCTAAAACTAAAATTTAAATTTTTACATTTATAACAACACCAATCTCCTATTCTTTCAATAAATTCTTTTTTTTTATTTTTATTTTTTTTTATATTTCCTTTTTTATTATTGTAATTAATTTTTTTTTGCAAAATAAAATCATTGTTAATATCCTTTCTTTTATTATTTCCAAATTGATTACCCATATTATTATTTAATTGACTATTCCTTATAAATTTATTTGAATTATTGATGAAATTATTTTTATATGAATTTGTAATTTGTAAATTATTTTCATTTTGTTTTTCTTTAGTAAAAAAATTAAGTTTTTTACCATATAGATTATTAATAAGATTATTTGAATAATTTTCAATATTTAAATTTATTGAATAATCCTTTAATGGTGAATTTTGCTCCATATTTATCATTTGAAGAAGATCTTTTGATAAATAATTTTGAATTTCATTTTGATTTTTTTCAGATAAAATAGGTGATGAATTATTTTCGTTTTCAAAATTTACATTTCTTAAACTAAAATTTGGAAGATTTAAATACAATATTGAATTGAATAAATTATTTTGATTAAATTGATAAGGTAAAAATTGATTGACGCTCATAGGTCTTATTTTTTTTGAATAAATTAAATATTATGAATTGGTATTTATTAAAAAAAAAATAATTTAAATTTTAATAATTCAATACATTTAAGTTTATATTAATAAATATTACTAATATATACAATGATTTATTTTACTTTATTATTTTAATTTTGATTTTTAGCTTTTCAAATAGGAATATTTGTTTAAATCATTTATTTAAATTTTTCAATTAATCCTATTTAGACAAATTTATTAAAAAATTATTTTTGTTTTAAATCAATTAAATTATTAAATTAATTTTATTTGAATAAAAAAAAAATTAATATTTAAATAATTATTTTCTCAAAGTAGACCTTAAACTAGTTGACTTTGATGATTTAATAGTAGAAGAATTTTTTTTATTTTCATATTCTTTATTTTCATCCTCAGATTGTTTTGCTAAAAATGTTAATCTCGTGAAAAATTCTTCAGAATTTTTATCTAAAAGAAAAACTTTTTCATTAGTTAATTTAATATGTTTTTTTATTAAATTAACAGAACTTTTCAATTTTTCATTATCAGATAATAAATTAGAATTCATTTTATTATATTGTTTAATTCCATCATTTAAAGCCATTATATCTCTATCTATTTCTAACATTTGATTTTTAATATTTTTAGTTTCTTCATTTGTTTTAGTAATTTCATTTTGCATTTTATTAGTTACTCCTCTTAAATAAGGTAATTCTCTATTAAAAAAATGTTGTTCTTCTTGAACTTTATATGATTTTTCAGATATTCTTTCTTTTTCTTTATCAATTGTTTTCATTAAATTACTAAAATTTTTTTTTTGTACTCTATTCATTTTTATATATGAAGAAAGAATTTCGACATTATTTTCTAATTCATTTTTATATCTTAATCTTTCTTCATATTCTCTTTTTTGTTTTTCATATGCATTATTTTTTATTATTCCTATTAAATTTTCCATTTTTTGTACTTTATCCATATATTTTTTTTGATAATCATTTTCATTTATGTAGTCTGTTATATATTTTGATGTATTTTCATTATTTTTTGAAAAAGAATTTGAATTTAAATCTGGAATTTGTTCTTTCATTTGAATACTTTTATTTTCTATATTATATTGTTCTTTTTCATTTATTTCATTTAAATTATTAATATTTTCATAATTTTGATTTTGTGATTCAGGTAGATTCATTTTTTTAATTTAACAAAATTAATTATATTTTAAATCATTGAAAAACTTAAATTAAAATTTAAAAAAAAAAAAAATTTGAAAAAAAAAAAATTTAAATAAAAAAAAATTTAACACAAAAATATTTCATTTTTATTTATTTTTATTTATTATTCAAAATATTTATTTTTTATTTATGTCATTTCTATTTGATCTGAATTTCTTTTTAGCAGCAGCAGATGCTTCGGGAATAATAACAGCATATCTTTTACCATATTGTCTTCTCTTTTTTGCTCTTCCAACAGGTAATTTTTTTAATCTATCTTTTTTTTCAACTTTTGGAGTTTGTTTTCTAACTTTACCAGCTCTTGTTAATGATCCATGTTTCTTTCCCATTTTATAAATGATATTTTTTAATTAATAAAATAAATAAAAAAAATAATAAAATAATTAATATTAATATTTAATAAAAATTATTTTAAAATTTTTAAATAAAAAAATTAAAAAAATCAAAAAAAAAAAAATATGGAAAATAAAAATGAAATAGAAAATGATGAAATATATGAAGGAAAATCAATAGGACCAATAAATATAGCATTAATTAAATATTGGGGAAAAGATGATGAAAAATTAATAACTCCATTAAATAATTCAATAAGTTTAACATTAGACACAAAAGAATTTTACACAGAAACATCAATAAAAATAACAAAAATAAAAGAACCAAAAGAACAAAAAGAAGATATAATAGAATTAACAATAAATAATGAAAAATCAAAAATAACATCTAGAATAAAAGAAATAATAAATCAATTTAAATTATTAAAACCAGAATTAAATAAAAATCCATATTCCTATATAATAAAAAGTAAAAATACATTTCCAATAAAAAGTGGTTGTGCATCTTCAGCAAGTTCAATGTCATCTTTAGTAATTTGTATAAATAAAGCATTAAAATTAAATTTATCAAAAGATAAATTAAGTCAAATTTCTCGTATTGGAAGTGGCTCTGCATGTCGAAGTATAATAAATGGTATTTCTGAATGGATTAAAGAAGGAAATAATAATTCTCATGCTATTCAATTATATGATAAAGATTATTGGAAATTAAATGTTATGTTAATTATTGTTAATCAAAATAAAAAAGAAATTTCTAGTTCTGATGGAATGAAATTAAGTAAAGAAACTTCTGAATTTTTTAATTATAGAATTAAATTTATTGTTGATAAACATATTATTGAAATTAAAGATAGTTTAAAAAATAAAAATTTTGAAAAATTTGGAATAGTTGTTATGAAAGAATCTAATAATTTTCATGCTGTTTGTAGAGATACTTTTCCTACTATTAATTATTTAAATTTAGAAAGTGAATTTATTATTAAATGTGTTGAAGAAATTAATAAAAAGGAAAATAAAATTATTTGTGCTTATACTTTTGATGCTGGCGCAAATGCTTTTTTAATTTTTGAACAAGAAAATAGAGATTTGATTAATAATTATTTTGAAGAAATTTTATTTTTGGATAATGATAATAATTTAAATGATTTTGTTAAAAATATTAAAAGTAAAAAACCAGTTAATGGGAAATTTTATAAGAAAGTTATATTTGAATTAGGTGATGGGGCATATTAATTTTTTTATTGATTAAATATAATATTTTTTTATTAAAAAATTAAGTTATAATTATTGTAACATTTCAAAAATAATAAAATTTTATAAATAAATGGGTACATGTATAATGAATTGTCAAAATCCTGCAAATTATACTTTAAAAGATATTGAACCTTGTAATATTTTTAATAAAACAACAATAAAATCAAATCAAAATTATGATTCAAATATTAATTTTATCATTGTTAAGCCAAAAAAAATTGATAAATCAAATATCAATTTAAAAACAAATGAAAAATTACAATTTAATGTAAATTCAAATAAAAAAAATACACTTAATGATAATATAGAATTCAAAATTGTAAATAATAAACATGTAAATTATACGAATAATGATTTAGAAATTAATAATGATGGAAACTCATATAATTTAAAAAATTTGGAAAATCGAAAAAATTCATTAAATGGACCAATTTATAAAAAATTGTTAAAACATAGAAAATGTATTAAAAATATGAATTGAAATTATAAAATATTAATTATTAATTCCAGCTTAATGGAAAAATAGTATTTATAGGGTTTAAACATAAATTTAACAATAAAAAATATATAATATAAACATTTATAATTAAAAAAATTTAAAAAAATATAATATTATTTTTCATTAATTCAATACATTAATTAGAAAAATACAAATAAGAATAAATATAATAAAAAAAGTAAATTAATTTTAAATAATAATTTCCATATTTTTTTTATCCATTTTAAATACAAAATAATTTATAAATTATATGATAAAAAAAGATATAATATAATATTAAATTATATTAAAACAATAACTACAAAATATTTTTAATTGAAAATAAATTAAATACTTGACTTAAAATTTATATATAAAAATTATATCATAAGAAAGAAATGGATTCAAAAATTTTTTCTTTATTCAAATACATAGATATGTTTGGAATTCCTCCGTTATTTACAATTAGAGGTCATCAAACTTTTCAAACAACAATGGGTTCAATTTTAACAATATTTTGTGTTTCAATAATGATAATTTATGCTTCATTTTTCTTTAAACAAATGATTTATCATTCAAATCCAACAATAATTACATCAATTTATAATGATGAGATACCAAAAGTTATAAAATTAACAAATAAAAATTTTTCATTTGCATTCGGACTTCAAAATAAAGAATATACAAATTATATTGATGAAAGTATTTATGTAGTAAAAGGAGTTCAATCAAAAGTTTTTTTAAAAAAAAATGGTTCAAGTGAAATTTATCAAAAACCAATTAAAATAATAAAATGTAATGAATATAAATTTGATATTATTCCAGAATATTTTGGAAATTTACCTTTGGATAATTTATATTGTTTAAATGATGAATTTTATGAATTAGAAGGAGAATATAAAAGAGAAATTTATAGTTATATTAAATTAAATTTTTCTAGATGTGAAAATTCAACTGAAAATAATTTTTCTTGTAAACCTTTAGAAGTAATAAATGACTATTTAACTGGTGGTTTTATTGGAATATTTATGATTGATTATAGTTTAGTTCCAAGAGATTTTAAAAATCCATATTTAGCTTATGGTAAAAATTTATATAATAGTTTTTCAAATAAATTTTTTGTTGATTTATTTTTATATTTAAAAAATATTGAAATTGTTACTGATGAAGGGTATTTTTTTAATAAAAAGAAAAAATTAATATTTGGTGCTTATGATTATTTACATACTAATATTGATCATAGAATTGCAGATCATTTTTTATCTTTAACTTTAAGAGTTTCTTCTAAAAGAGAAGTTCATGAAAGAGCTTATATTAAAATTCAAAGTATTTTTTCTAATATTGGAGGAATGTTAAAATTAATATTATTATTTGGGGAATATTCAATTTATTTTATTAAAATGACACTTTATAAAAATTATATTTTAGAATTTTTTAATTTAGATGAAAGTGAAATTAGATTAAAAGAAGTTAGAGAAAAATATTTATCAATAAGAAAACATTTATCAACTCAAAGTAGAATAAATATTTTAACTTCAAGTAATTTAAGTAATAATAATTCTTTTGTTAATTTGAATAATAATAATAATAATCTTAATACTAGTATTAATAATATTAATATCAATAATATCAACAATATTAATAATAATAATAATAATAATAATAACAATAATAATAATAATCATCAAAATCAATCCCCATCGAATTCTAAAAAAAATATACCTAAAATAAATTTGAATTCAAATATAAGTAATAAACTTTCTCCTACGTTATCACCAAATATAAATTTTCAAAATCAGCAAAATATTTATTTTACTCCAAGAAAAAGTTTTAACCAAGAAAATTTTACTAGATCAAATAATTTTTTTATAAGACCTCCTACACTTTTTGAAAATAATGATATTAAAAGGTCTGGAAAAACTTTATTTAAATCTCAATTTAATAATTTAAAAAATGAAATAATAGAAATAAAAAAAAAAAATTCATTTTTTATTAATAGTAATTCACCAATTAGAAACTTAAAAAATGTTTCTATTCCAAAAACAAAAGCAAGAGTAATTAAAATACCTAGTTTTTGGTATGATTTTTTATGTAAAAAAAAAACATGTGTGACAATAAAAAAAGTAAATAATAATTTTAAAGAAATTCAATTTTTATTAGATATTGTTCATTATCTTAAATCTGAAAATACACTTAATATTATTATTAAATATTTTTTTTCGGAAGAACAAAGGAAAGCTTTATCTTATACATATACTTTTGAGACAGATTTTGAATTAGAAAAAATTGGTTATGAATATATGATTAAACATAAAAAAAATATAATTGAAACACTAAATTGATAATGTAAAAATTTTTATTTTTAATATATAATTTTTCATAATTCAAGGATTTGTAGAAATTAAATTATTTAATCTCTTTGTTTTTTGTATATATCTTATTTATTTATTTATGTTCATCAATTATTTATATAAAATCAAGTTTATAAATTATAATAATTTATTTAAAATTAAATAACTAAAAATAAAAAAAAATAAGTACAATAAAAATAAATTATTTATTATTTAATATTTCAATAATTAATCTATAAATCAATTTTTTTTATTCATAATCTTATGGAACAAAATAATCCTATCCAAAAAGAAGATATATTAAATATAAATAATATTATATTAGATAAAGGAGATTTTACAGAAAATGAACATAGATTATTTTTAGAGGGTTTAATTCTTTATGATAAAAATTATCAAGAAATGACAGAATATATTAAAAACAAATATTATAATGATATAATATTATATTCAGAAAAATTAACAAAATATTTACAACAAAAATATCAAAAGAAAGAAAATAAGTCTTCATTAAAAATTGAAAAAGAAAAAATTAGTGAATATTCAAATGAAGAATTAGAAGAATATATATATAATAATTATTATTTATGTAAAAAAAATTCAGATAATTCAAATTTAGTAGATGAATTTTTGATTGATGATAATAAGACTGTTTTAGGATCAAATAATAATAATAAAAAAATATTTTATATTCAAAAATATCCAAAATATAAAACTTTAATTGAAAAAGATATAAATAATAATAGTAATAATATTGAAATTAATATTCAAAATATTTTAGATGATAAAGACAATCAAAAAAAAATAATTAATAAATTATTAAAAGAAAATTGTAAAGAAGCCAATTTTACTAAAATGGAAGAATTAACTAAAATGAATGAAATAATACAAATAATAAATAAAACAGAAAACAATAATATTTTAAATCATGGAATATCTGATGACTCTTCAAATAAAACAAATAGTTTTATTATAAGTGATATAAATAACAAAAATAAAATTACTGATATTAATGATAATAATAATCTTGGGAGAAAAAGAAATATGAATTTTACACCATTTATTGATGAAAAAGCAAAATTTGAAAACAATAATTTTATAAATGAAATAAATTCAAATAATAGAACATTTTTTAATAATGTGAATAATATTAATAATAATAACAATAACAATAACAATATCAATAACAATAATGATAATAATAATTATTTTCAAAATGAAAAATTTATTAAAAATATTGATAATATTCCCATTAATTTATCAAATAATTTTCTACCAAATCATAGCTTTCAATTCAATCAAACAAACGATAACACCCCAAACAACAATTTGGATTTAAATTCAAATATTCATTCAAATGATTTAAATGAAAATCCTTTATCATATTATTTTCAAAGAAATAATTCATGTAATTTAAATCAATTTCTTCCTCAACAATTTGGTCTTATGCCTCCTCCAATTTTTAATCTTCCTTTTCCTATTTTAGGAATAACAATTCCTAATATTAATATTCCTGATGTTAATAATCAAAATTTTCATAATTCTATTAATATACCTAAATATGAATCAAATTCAAATTTAATGAATTTAATGAATTTAGGAAATAATTTTAATGAAAATTCAATGTTTTATAAAAATATTCAATCAGGAATAGATCATAAAAGTTAAAATAGTATCCTATAAATTAATTAAATTTTACAATATAAATAAACATTAGAATTATTTTATTAAATTTCTTAATTATTTATCAAATGTAAATAAAATATTTTTGAATTAATAAATATTTCAATATATTAAAATTAAAAATAATTGTTAATTAATCATTTAAAAAAAAAAGTTATTAAAAAAAAAATTAATTTAATGATTAAAAATATTTCAAAAATTATTAATTGAGATAATACTTATTTTTAAAATAATAAAGTTTTTTATTTATATATAATTTTAAAACATTTTAATTAAAATTGAATAAATTTTTTAATTATGAAAAATTATAAAAGACATAAATCAAAAACATTTGATGAAAAAGATACCGTTAATGGTAAAGTAATGTTTTACTTTAGGAAAACAGGAAAGAAAAAATCAACAGATAAAAATTCAAGTAATATAGTAATAGAATGTGAAGGGAAGAAATTAATTTTTTCCTTATGTAGTGATAAAATTGAAAATTTTTCAAATCCAAGTTGGAATTTTCATAAATTAAAACAAACTCTTTTATTTCTTTATTCCCAAAAAGATTTAAATGATAGTAATTTAACAAATTCAAATAAAGATTCTTTTATTCAATTAGTAAATACAGTTGATGATGATAATTTTGAAAAAAATAAACCAATTTTATATAATTGTCCTAATCATAAAACTTGTATATTAAATTCAAATTTTGCTTTATCTTCTGAAAAAGAAAGAAATAAAACATATAATCAAAGAATTATTAAATATAAGGATATAAATAAAATATCTAAAATAAAAATTAATGAATCAAAAAATGAAAAAATAAATAAACAGGATTATATTAATAAAAAAAATAATTTTAATATATATAATCAACATATTTGTAATATTTGTGATTTATTAAAACCTTCAAATAAATTTATATTTTTACCAGTTTGTAATCATTCACTTTGTATAAATTGTGCAAAAAGTTTTTATGAAGATTTAATAGAAAAAGGTGAATTTAATTTAAAATGTCCATATTATAAATGTAGTAAAGTTTTATCATCAATGTTATTATTAAAAAATATAATATCACAAAAACATTATGAAAGATTAATTGGTAATAATAATAATAAAAAAAATAACAATAAAAAAGTACAAAAAAAATTGAATAATAATACTTTACAATTAGGAGGGAAACAAACATTATCTTCATATACAAAAGGAACAAAAAAATCTAGTACTATAAATACAGTTGATAAAAATATATCAAAATTAGAAATAAATACAATTTTACAAAAATATTCAAAAAAAAATGTTTTATCAATTACTAAAAATGATGATGAATATATAATATTTACTATGTTTAGAGAATGTTTTTGTCCTTGTTGTAATTTACCCTCTTTATTTGGTAAAACTTTAAGTAATCATTTAAAATGTTTAAATTGTTTTAAAAGTATATGTAAATTTTGTTTTAAAGTAGTTGATACTGATCATTTTAATACTTATAGTCAAAAATGTTGTAAAAATTATAGATTTTTTTTATGGAAAAATAAACATTCAAGTACTTTCACACAAAAAAGATATAATGGATATTTTGAAAATTTATGTTTATTTTTCGTTTCTTATATTCTATTTGTTGTATTTTTATATTTTTTATTATTTAAAATTGTTGATTATTTAATTCCTTATGAGGAAATAAAAAAAAAACCTATTACTTATCAGGATAATAAAACAATAACCAAATTTTTAACTATATCAATGACTGTTTTAAAAAGAAAAAAACAATTAAAAATTAATAATTGTAAAAGATTATTTAAAAAAATTTTAAATATTCTAGTAAAAATATTATTAATTTGGTTACCTTTAGTTATTTTAATTTTTACATTTCCTTATTATCCTTTATATTTTATTATATTTGAATATTTTTTGTAAATATTAATAATAATAGTTTTTCCTTCTAATTAATAATTTAAGTTTATAATTATTATAAATATTTAAATTATTTAGTAATATTAAATTTTAGGAAATATTCTTTTATATATTTATAATTTACTTAAAACATCTTTTATAATATTACCTTTTTTCATTTCTTCAATTTGTTCAGGACTTCTTGAAACAATAATAAAGAAAAATGCTAATGAATTTAAATTAATAAAATTATTTTCTTTTTCATCTTTTTCAGAAATAAAAACTTCATTTGCTTTTCTAGTAGTTAAAAACATAAAATTTTCAGTAATAAGTACACTATAATCATTTTCAATTTTTTCATTTTTTTCATCAATTCCTAAAAACTTCAATCCAATTTTATAAATATTTAACAAAATAATACTAGAAAATTCAATTAAAGATAAATTTAAATTAGCTTTAATTAACTCATCATCAAATTTAAAAAGAATATGTTTAATATTTTCTTTATTTAAATCTTTAATAGTAAAAGCATTACAATATTTTAAATTATCAAAATTAATTTTATCTAAATTATCATTATTTTTAATATGTTTAAAAATACCAAAATCTCTTTCAGGAAGAGAAGAATAAGGAGCAGCTTGTAAGTGTTTTCTTGGTTGTGATGCTCCTGATTTCATTCCTCCATTAAAAAAACCAAATCCATCAATTAAATAATTTAAATAAAGTAAATCTCTAATATTTTCAATTGTTAAATGTGTATATTGAGAAAGAAATTCTCTTGAAACTAAAAGAACTTGTTCTTTAAATAAAGGAAATTTTGTAAAGAGAATTCTATGGAAATTTAAATTACAAAAATTATCTGATACTATCATATCTTCTGCTAATGGTGGAGCAAATGGGTCTTTAAATTCTTTTTTGTTTATTAGAATTGGTTTATTTTTAGTGTTGTCTATTTTTAAATATTTTATTAAGTATTTTATGTTTTGTTGTTCTATCATTTCGTCTATTATTGTACTTTTTACTATGTGTTTTGAATTGTTATATTTTGTTTTTAGGAGTTGTTTAAATTCATCTTTGTTTATTGTGACGTTTAATGTTGGTTTTGATTCTTTTAAATTTATTTTGTTTATTTCTTCAATGTATTCTGATACTTCCATTTTTTATAATAGTTTTGTTATTTAATTTTAATAAAATAATATATTGTATTCAAAAAAAATTTTAAATTAAACTTATTTTATTTTGATATAAATTTTTCCCAATTTTTAAATTTAGAAAATTTAATTTATATACAAAAATAAAAGAAACTATTTAATCAAAAAAGTAAAAAAACAAAAAATATAAAAAAACCAAAAAAATAAACCCCTTATAAAAAAATAAAAAAAAACCCCAAAAAAAAAAAAAGAAAAATAGTAAAAAAAAAGAAAAAAACCCAAAAAAAAAAAAAAATATACTTTTAAAAAAACCAAAACCTAAACTTTCTTAGGTACAAAAATCATACAAGATCCTCAAAGAAAG
>JAEEGK010023556.1_pt1 | contig 12826 bp, 7 predicted proteins | sample 8958771 | NCBI WGS metagenome assembly JAEEGK01 (sample SAMN16246547, study PRJNA631951) | gut metagenome | biome: gut microbiome; feature: rumen; material: SC-attached | host: Bos | place: Iran: Karaj | collected 2018-10 | reverse complement strand
ATACAGAGTTTAAGCTCTTTTCTTCTGTGATGTAACTTTCAGAAATTGCGCTGAGCTGACTTTCGAGTTTTTCTGCTCTGTTGGAACATTCACCTTCAATCTTAGAAAGATCAGAATTAAAGTCGTCAATTTTCTGATTAAAGGTTGCAGTCAAATCAGAAAGCTGTGAAGAATAATCTTCTTTAAGCTGTGTGATTTTATTTGTGTAATCATTTTTTATCTGCTCAAAAATGCTTGTATAACCTGTACGGAACTGTGCAAATAATCCTGCATATTCTTTTTTTGTTGAACCGATTTTTGTGCTGTAATCTTCTTTTATGGAAGAAACCTGGGTTGTACAGTCTTCCCTGATTTGAGTAATTTCACTTTCGTAAGAATCTTTAAGGGACTGCATCTGGTTAGAACAATCTTCTTTTATCTGTGAGATTTGTGAAGAATAGTCCTTGCGTATTTCCGAGAACTGATTAGAACAGTTGTCCTTAATCTGTGTTATCTGACTTGAATAATCCTGTTTGATTGAAGAAAGCTGTGTGTTGTAATCGTTCTGAAGCTTAGAGAACTGAGAAGCATAGCTGTTTTTGAAAACTTCAAAGTTATCTGCATAATTGCCTTCGAACTTAGAGAACTGCTCTGAATAATCATCCTTGAGGGCGGTAACCTGTTCTTCGTAATCCTGGCGTGCCTGTGCAATTTCTGTGGTGTAATCACTCTTGAACTGGGTAAGGCGTTCAATGCAGTTGTTTTTGATTTCTTCCATCTGATTGTTGCAGAGGCTCTTGATTTTTCCAAGCTGATTTGTGTAATCGTTTTCAATTCCGTCCAGCTGTGAGTTGTAATCGTTTTTAAGCTCAGAAACTTTTCCTTCGCAATCATTACGGAGCTCATCAATCTGCTGATTATAAGTTCCCTGAATCTGATTGAACTGTGAATCATAAGCATTCTGAAGCTGGTCAATCTGATTTGTGCAGTTGATGTTGATGGAATTGATTTTATCCTGGCAGCTGCTTTCAAAGGCTGTAATTTCATCCATTATTCTGCTTTCAATTCCGGTGAGCTTGCCTGTGCTTGCTTCTGAAAGCTGAGAAATTGCAGCTTCATATTCCTGCTGGAGCTTTGTGTGTTCTGCAACAAAGTTTGTATTGAAATCGTTGATTTTTTTGTTGTTGATTGCAGTTGCATTTTCAAAGGCTTTGTTGTAATTCTGTACAAAGTTCTGATAATCCGAGTTGAACTTTTCTTCGAGAGCTGTGTAATCCTTGTCGTTGCGTTCTGTGATTGTGGCAATCTGGGTTTCGTATTTCTGAGAGATTTTAGTATAATCGTCGGTGAACTTTTCTTCAAACTTGGCAATAATTCCGTCGTTTTTGTTGGAAACTGAATCAAGCTGCTGGCTGTATTTGTCGTGAATTGTCTTAACCTTTGCAGTGTAGCTTTCTGATAATGATTCAGACTGCTTTTTGAATTTGTCATCGTAGGTTTGAATGATTTCGGCAGATTTGTCATTAAGGTTCTGACTTACCTTAGAGAATTCTTCATCAATTTTCTTATTAGATTCATTTGTGCGTGAACCGAGCATTGCAGCAAGCAGGGTGAACTTTTCGTTCAATTCTTTTATGTAATTATCTGAACGTTCTGTTGCCTTCTGGCTTAAGTGTTCAAAAGCTGTATTTTCCAGAGTATCTGCTCTCTGTGCAGCTTCTGTGTACATATTCTGGATTTCCTGCTTTGTCTGTTCAAGTGCTTTTTCTGCATTTGCTTTTGAAGCTTGAATTGCGGCTGCAAGACTGTCTGCATAAGCTTTGTATTCATCAAGAAGGGTAGAGGCAACGGCTTCGAGCTGTTTTCCATTGTAGGTTGTAAACTTATCTGAAATCTCAGGGATTCGTTTTTCAATTGTGTCGATTGTGTGCTGCTGTTTATTAAGAGTGTTTGTAAGATTATTTACGATTGTACTTTCTTTCTGAATGCGCTTAAGGTTTTCTTCAACCTGACCTGTCATATCGTAAAGGTCATTCAATACGCGGGAATAATTATTTATCTGCGCACCTATATTGTCTACGTTTTGCATATACTGAGAGAGAAGCTTGATTTTTTCCTGGAATTCATCATGTTCCTGTGAAAGAAGCTTTACAGCCGCATTAGCCTGTGACTGTCGAGAATCGAACTCTGTAACAAGAATAGTAAAGTCATGCTCAAGTTTTTTGAAGAGCTTGTTAAGATCTTCTTCTCGTTTATCAGCATAATGCCTTACTTTATCCATGGCATTTTTTCTTTTGTCTACTTCATGAAAATAAATAGAAATACCTAAAGATATTACAGAAGCGATTAGAATTGAGATTACGATTTCCACTTTTTAATTCCCCACCCATTTTATTAGACTTTTTCAGACAGCTTTAATCATTACCGTCAAAAATAAAACTTTCCAGTTGTGAATATTTCCAGAAGATAAAGTCAGCTGCCTTTGATTTTTTGCCGAGTTTCCCCTTCAGCGGCGATACAAACCAGGCTGCCTTCATCCCGATTTTCTTAGGACCTATTACATCATACTTGTGATTGTTTCCGACATAGAGGATTTCTTCCTTTTGAATGCCGAGCTGTTCTGCCATTTTGAAGAACGCAACAGGAGACGGTTTTAACGCTCCGTATTCTTCGGTAGAAAAGCACAAGTCACAGTACTTTTTCAAGCCCCAGATTTCTCCTTTCTGCTCAGGTGGAAAATCAGAGAGAAAAACAATTTTCACTCCGTTTTCTTTAAGCCTTTTTATCAGCTTTTCTGTCCCTTTTGCAGGAGAAAAACGCGGAAAATATTTGCGCAGACCGTAGTAAACAATGTCGTCCAGCTTTTTCTGTGCCTTTTCCGGCGTGCATTTCATTTTTTTTGCCATCAACTCAGCCTGAACCCTGTAAAAATCAGGAATCTGCTCCTGTTTTCGCAGTTCTACACGAACCAGTCCGTAGCAGCTGAAGAAAAACAAGTGTGCAAAAAAGTGCGGAAAGATTCGGCAGTTAAGCTTCCAGTTTTCGTAGAGTGTGCCGTCGATGTCGAACGCAACTGCTTTGATGTCAGCAAAATTAGAAATTTTCACCCCTAAATTATACACTATATTTGCAAAATCGTCATTAATATTTTGTCATTAATATTTTATTGAGAATGAACAGGATTATCGTATACATAGAGAAAAGAAAAAGATAATAAAGTGAATATACAGAATTTAAATAGTAGAAAACAGGCAGAAGCAGTTGAATAGGACGGAAGGAATTAACCTTCAGGAAAATAGGGCAGAGAACAAGTGTAACAAGAATAATTATTGGAATAGCTGCACAGAAAATATAATTTTTCACTGTAATTATTCGGAGAAGGTTTGCAAACAGGATTGATGAAAGAACAAGAAGTAAAAGAGAAAAGATTTCAAGCAGAAAAGAATTGAAAATTCCGCCGGTTAGAATAGCCAGAAACATAATCAGTGCACAGTCAAATAATGGAATAAAGGTTATTTTAAGGAAAAAGAAAAGTGATTGATTGTTGTTGAACCATACAAAAGACCCTCTTTGTGAATCCTGCATAAAATAAAGTGTTGCCGCAAAGGCACACATTAAAAGCCAGAGAGCGAGCATTCCTCTCAGCGGAGACATAAGATAAGATTGTGATACATTTTGAATTCCTTCAGTTTGATGATTAAAAAGCTTTGGGAGAGAAGAAAATCTTGAATACTGAAAAAAAAGCTCTTTATCAGTTACAGAAGGCATTCGTTCCAGAATATAAGCCTTATATGCTGCATAAGAAAAATATGGAAAAATCTTACTGCAAAGGATTTCTCTGATATAGGCAAGAAAAACGGTATCTTCACCTTGAATTACAGTTACAACAGGAAGTACACTTCCTCTTTTTCCTGCTTTTTCAATGCGTTCATCAAAATCCGAATCAAAAATCCAGGCAGCATCTGCTTTTTTATGGTCTAAAAGTTCTTGTGCCTGTTCCTCCGATGCGCACTTAATAAAACTGATTCCAGAAACAGTTTCTTCCAGTTGTGTCATTATCTGCTGAACAGAATCAGATGAAACTGTAGCATTTGAAGCAGCCAGTGCAACTGTAAGCATTCCACTTTTTTGTCTTGAACCAATCCTGAAAAAAATTACAACAGGAATTACCAGACACAGGATTATGATAAAACTTGTCTTTTTGAGAAAACGTTTTTGGAGAAGTAAAAAACTGCTGTTAGTTATCATTCTGTTGTTTTTCATTCGGTTGTTTTTCATTCGACATCTTCTCCTTTAATGTGCAGACATCTTAGCAAAACAGTCGCTATAAAAAACACAATTGCATATGCAAGGCATATAAAAAGAGAAGTGTTGTTTAATTTTCCTGCCAGCGATGAATCTAAAAGAAGAAGAGCTTGTCCTGCTGGAAGTATGCTGCCTGCGCTGCGTATAAAATCTGGGAAAAAATCTAAAGGATAGAAGCAGCCGCCTGTAAAGCTGATAAAAAAGCCTGTAATAAACTGCAGGAGAATTGCTGCTACAGTCTGATTGACGGCTTCAAAAAGCATAATCTGCATTGCAGTAAACATTAAGCACACAGGAATTGTTGTAAAAAACAGATTGATTATGCCTGAAGCATTACCTGTAAAGCGCCATTCAGAAAGTGATAATTTCCCGGAAAGTACAAAAATCAAAATGAGTATAAAAACAACTGACAGGCAGAATAAAAGTAAAAGCAGATAGGCAAAATATTCTGCCATGACTTGAGAAAAAGCAGAATGCCCTTTTGATGAAAAAAACTTATAACGGTCATTGTTTTTTCCGGTAAAAAGAAAAAGACAGCCAATGCTGAAAAAAACAATAAAGGAACAGATTACAGCACAAAGATAATAACCGTAAATGCCCACTCCATTCGAAAGCGGAACTTCCTGCAGACGTATAAAGTTTTTTCTATCCAGGGCCCACTTTATATACTTCATATTCATTTCATAATTGTAATCATAAAGTGAATGACGCTGTCCATTTTCTACGGCAAGATTTTCCATTGCAAAGATTCCAGCCTGAGCATTTACGAGTAAGGTAGAAACAATATCAGCAATATGCTCCTTGAAAATGCTTTCAATTCCCTGTGCACCTGCAGCAGTAACATAAGTAACCTGCCTGTCGTTTGAGCCGTTTTCTACAGCTTCTATAAATCCATCAGGAATTATTATATAGGCAGAAAGCTTTCCCTTGTTCATAAGTGAAGCAGCTTCATCTTCATCTACAGTGATGATTTCTACAAATTGGTTTGAGGAATCAAGATATTTTAGCGTTGAAATACCTGCATCAAAATAGGGGATTGAAATATCACCTACAATACCAATTTTCAGTTTTTCGCGCGTTCCTGAAAAGCTCATGTTTTTTGTAAAAACAGCTGCAATAAATGCAAGAACTGCAAAAAATGCTATTGAAAAAACAAGAATACCGGCGGAAGCTGAAAAAAATCTTTTTAAATGACACTTGAGCAGACGGAAAAAAGCTGGCATCTATAAACCATCCTGCTCAAAAAATTGGATTAGTTCCCGGACATCACCTGAATAATTATATGGAAAAATAGCCTTGTTTTTTAGGACAAAGGTTTTGGTGCAAAGCTCAAGTTCCTGAACATCATGCGTTGCAAGAATAATAATTCCACCGTTAGAAACAAACTGTTTGTACCAGTCATAAAGTTTTTCCTTGCAGGCAAGATCAAGAGCACTGGAAGGTTCGTCAAGTAACAGTATGGAAGGATTGTGAGCAACTGCACAGGCAATGGACATCCTTTTTTTCATACCGCCAGACATCTTAGAAACAGTTTTATTCATAAAAGGCTGTAAGTCTAGAAGAGAAAGAATGCCATTTGAGCATAAGGCTTTTTCCAGTTCCTGTTTTGAATACCAGAGCCGTAGATTATCCCTTCCAGAGAGTTCTTCAAATAGAATTGTGTTCTGAGGAACATAACCTACAGCAGAGGAGAGTAATTTTTTGTTGTTAAATAAATCTGTTCCGTCAAGAAGAAATGTACCCGAATCTGCGCGGCATGCACCGGCAAGAATGGAAAGCAGGGTAGATTTTCCGCTTCCATTACCGCCAACCACTCCTATAATCTGACCGGATTGTGCCGTAAGCGACAGATTATTGAGTACAAGTCTTTTTTTATAAGACTTGCACAGAGAACAAACTTCAACCGTCATAACTGTAAATTAAAAAAGGAAATCTTCTACAAGTGAATCAAGCATGTCGGTTGTAACAGATTCAAGAGGTTTGATATATTCTGGAGCAACATTTGCTTTCTTAAGATTTGAGATAATTACAGATGTATCAATTTCTTTCAAAATCTTTTCATAATCATACAGAGAGTCTTCGTTCAGTTCAAAAATATCTGTTGTTGGTATAGCAATAGATTTAGGTTTTGAAACAGCGTTACTAATAGACATAGAGAGCAAATCAGTATTACCGTTTGAAAAAATAATTTTTGTATCAGCTGATGTATAATCTTTCTGTGTAACAACGAATGAAAGATCAAGATTATCTACAAATGCAAGAGCGCTTCCTGCTACATTTAATTCATCTTCAATCATATCCTTTGCCATATTGTTAATTTCTGATTTTGGATGAATGGAAATAGAACCGTTTACTTTTGCAGACTTTAAGCTTGTTATATCTAAATCTTTTGTTCCGAATGTTACAAGTTCTTCTCCTTCAGAATAAACCTTAAAGTCACCTGTCATTTTGCCGCCAACGTAAGTTCCGTAACCATTGATTGCTGCCATAGCTGATGTTGCAATATTTTCAATGCTCAGATTTGGAGCATATTCAGCAACGGCAAATGTGTAACCAAAGTTTTTCTTATCCTGAGGCATAATGGCAAGAATTACACCTTCTTCACCAATATCAATACGGCAGCCAGCCATGCTGGATTGTGAATCTACATAAAGTTTTACGGTTACATCATCATTATAGAAGATATCTTCAAATACAGATGCAACTGAATCTGCTACTTCTTCGGTAAAATCTTTTACACGGATTTTGTAGCCTTCCATCTGAGACAAGATGGGAACAATCCAGTTTGCAATGGCGTTGAAATTAGTACTGTTCAGAAAAAGGTTTTCCATAGATTCTGCAAGAGCCTCACCTGTATCCATATCCATTTTAGCAGAAAGAACTGTGTAATTTGCAGCAACAGTTTTTCCGCTTCCCATTCCAGCCTTTAATTCTTCTGTTGATTTTGAAACTGTTCCCAAAGAAGAAACAAAAGTATTTACAAACTCTTCAATAAAACCTGTAAAAATTGCTTCTTCAGGAATGTTTTTCATAAATGAAACCTGATTTAAATAATTGTTAAGCATTTCCTTTGCAGAGAATCCAAAATCTTTTTCAGAAACCTTAAAATTGTTTTTTATCAATTCAGGTATACTTAAATAGACTGTAGAGTCAGAAGAGTTTTCGAATACATTTGCAGAAACAATATCTGTATTATTTATACCAACTTTAGCACTAACCTGCATTGCATTGTCAGTAAGAGCTGTTTTTAGAGAAACCTGTACATTTTTGAGCCACTGTGTATCTACGTCCGTAAAGTTTTCAGCGATAATTGCATTAGCAAGAGCTTTCATTGGTTCTCCAAGTTCAAAGGAAACTGTCAAATCTTCTCCATAGCTGTTTAATTCAACAGAGTTCTTATATTGGGTAAGACCGCTGGAAACAAGTTTTGAATTGTCTACAAAAGTTTTTGTCATTGTCTTTTTCAACTGTTCTTCAGGAGAAAGCTTTTTTGAATCATCGTTTCCACAGGAAACTAAAATCATTGCAAGAACTGATAATACAGCTGTTATTGAAAGTATTTTTTTCATTTTGAACCTCTAAAAAATGTTAGTTTTGTCCAATTATAACACATACCTGTAAGACATACAATTTAGAAAAATGCTTTCCTGAAAATGCGATTTTTATGGGACTCTCTATATATTTTGCAAAGTTTCCAGCCGGTTCAGGCGTGCTTTATCCGGCGAAATGCACAGGTTTTTTTCCTGGGTTGGGAGGACCAGACCCTTGGGGCCGTTTTTGGCGCGGCGGAGATATTTGACATGGGTGTAGTAGAGGTCGACCTTGGTGTTGTTGCGGGCTTTGGAGTAGTAGACGGCGAGGTTACCGGCATCTAAAAGGATTTCAAGGGGGACAGTCTTGCCTTTCTGGGCTTTTACAAAAACGTAGCCGCCCGGGAAATCTCTTGTGTGGAGCCATAAATCATCACCGCGCACGTAATGGCGCAGAAGATCATCATTTTCGTTTGCATCGCGGCCAACATAAATCTGCCAGCCGTTTACAAGATAGTCCAGACCAGGATGAGCTTTTTTCTGCTGCTGCTTTGGTGTGGAATCGCGGCGCAAAAGCTGCTCAATCTTTATAGGGTTCTGCTCGTTCTTAATCTGTTCGTACTGCGCATCAAGCTTTTCAAGATTTTTCCGCGCCGCTTCTATATCACTTGTAAGTTCTTCAGCACCCCTCACAGCCTTTTTGTAATTTTTATAATACTCGGCGGCGTTTTCCTGCGCAGATTTTTCGGGGTCAATTAAAAGGCGTACCGTTTCACCTGTTTCATAATCTTCGCACTCAAGAAACCTCGAAGTTCCGTCAATCAAATATCCGTAAGAAAGAATCAAATCTCCCTGATGCTTCAGCTTATCTGCATTCTTAAAGCTTTCCTGTTTCTGCAAAAGATTATCAAGTGCATTCTGTTTTTTTGAGCGGTTGATGTTGTACCATTTTTCTGCCTTTTCAAGCAGAGCTTCCCGGCTAAGGTTGTCTGCGTGTTCCGAATACCACCAGTCAATGTATTCGTTGAAGGTTGAAAAGTCTCCTGCCCATTCCCTTATCGGAAACTTAATCTCCGCTTCCTGCCTTTTTTCTTCATCTGGCACCGGAGGAATATAAACTTCACCTTTAAGCTCCTTTCGTTCAGGGCGACGGAACATCGGTTCAAGAATCACATTGTTTTCATCGCAGAGAATTACGTTTGCCGCATTGTTCCAGAGCTTTATATATAGAAGATAGTTTTCTGTAATCTCTTCTGCTTCATCTTCCTGTTTCTGCTTTGCTGATACAGCCTGCGGAAGTGCTCCCGTTTTACCAAAAGCCTGAGCCATTCCAGGAAGAACAATTGAGTTTATCACAGCATTTTTTTTCGGGACTTCTGGTGCAACGTTACGTGTAAGTTCCAGTTTTACAATTCGCTCCAGTCCAATCTGCTCACACGAATTAATTCTGGCACCCTTTATGTGTGCGCGCAAAAACTCCATAAAGCGAAGCGGCTTTTCGTTCTTAGTGATTTTCCGCCTTGTTTCGTTCATGCGTATGGAGTTCTGTGCGGTACAGATTAAAACAGTTTTAGAAACATTTTTGTAAGTATACAGCGCAAGTGTGTCAAAGCCCGGCTGGATTATTTCCTGAATAAATGCTCCTTCCAGATCCAGCTCGGAAAGAATTAAGTTAATTTCGTTGCAGTTAAGACTCATAAGGTCATTATAGATAAAGCAGACCTTATGAGCAAGCAAGCTGATTTAGTGTGCTAGCTGTTTTAATGAACCTTTTCCAGTAAGCTTTTTACCTGTAAGCATTCACTAGGCATAATACTGAGCCTGTGCATTCCAAAGCTCGCTGTATAATCCACTTGTTTTCATCAGTTCTTCGTGGCTTCCCTGTTCAACAATCTGCCCCTCATCGAATACAAGAATCTTATCGCAGAAACGGCAGGAAGACATACGGTGACTGATGTAAATGGAAGTTTTGTCCTGAACCATTGAATCAAAATGCTGGTAGATTTCGTATTCGCTGATTGGGTCTAGAGCAGAGGTTGGCTCATCAAGAATTACAAGTGGAGCATCCTTGTAAAGGGCGCGGGCAATTGCAATTTTCTGAGCTTCACCGCCGGAGATTTCTACACCTTCATCATTCTGCTGATAAATGTTTGTATTGATTCCCTTTGGCATTTTAGCAAGACGTTCACCAAAGCCGGAACGTTCCAGACAATCCTTTACGCGAGCTTCTTCAAAATCTTTTCCGCCTGCAACATTTTCTGCAATGCTGAATGAGAACAGATTAAAGTCCTGGAAAACAACACTGAATAATTGTGCATAATCCTTGTAATCGTAATAACGGATATCAACACCGTTGAGCAGAATCTGACCTTCGGTTGGTTCATAAAGACGGCAGAGCAGTTTTATAAAGGTTGTTTTACCCGCACCATTTTTTCCGACCACGGCAGTTTTTGTACCAATCTTAATTTTCTGATTTAGATGACGGAGCACAAAATTATCTGTGTTCGGATATTTAAAAGACACATCCCGGAACTCAATTTCAAACTCGTTATCATCGCGCTTTTCGGTAGGAATAGTTCCTTCATACTGCTTGTTTTCAATCTCCATATAATCATAAAAGTAAGAAAGATATTCTGCCTTAATATTGATTTCGATGTACGAATAAAAAATACTGGAAACACCGTTTACAAGATTTGAATATGCAGAAATATATTTAAGTGCACTTCCCACAGTAATAAAGCCGAAGATTGCCTTAAGGCCAACAAAAAGATAGCTTATTATCTGCAAAAGACAGTTTACTAAAAATACCGGGAGCTGGCATTTATTGATTTGAACAAACATTTTCTGAAACTCACTTTCCAGAAAATTAACAATACTCCGGCATCTGTTTTCAATCAGCTTCTGGCTTTTATAAAGACGGATATACTTTGCATTTGAATAATCAAAAAGCAGATTATAAAGATAACCGTATTCCCGATTTATTCTTACATTCTTTACAAACATATCCTGCTGAATATCAGCTTCCTTCTTTTTTGTAAGGGCAGAAACCAAAACACTTAATGCCAGCATAATCACAAGAATTACAAAGCTGTACCACTTATTCAAAAAGGATGGTAAGAACCCGGCTACCGCTCCAGCCTTTGGAATAAAAAGCGGAACAAGAAGAACAATACTGTAAACAATGGAAATGATATTTTCTATAAAACCTGCAAAGGTAGAACAAAAGCCTGAAAAATCACCGCGAGACTGCATTCCTTCCTCGGCCTTTTTTATCATGTCCAGGGTTTCCTGTTTTTCCAGAATATCATAATCAAGATTAAAGGTTTTACCACAAAGCATCTGGTCAATTTTTTCTGCCAGTACAGAGTTGTTTACAGTAAGAATATGCTGCAATCCCCAGAAAACCATTCCCAAAAATCCGCTGGAAACAACCAGAATAATTCCTGTCTTAAATATAGTTTCAAATGGAGCGTGAGAAATAAGCTGGTCCAGAATTATGCTGCTCAGTACGATTGGTATAAAGGTACTTGTAACGTTAATTATTCGGGAAATGATGATGAGCGTAATATGTCCCGGCTGTAATCTGTGAGTTAGCTTTAATACCTTGTTTATAGTTGATGTTTTATTATTTTTCATATTTTATTCTCCAATTTCCTTAATTCTTCACTCGTAATTCTGAATTATGAATTATGCATTATGAATTAACATAATACTGACTTTGAATGTCAAACATTTCCTTGTACTTGCCGCCTTTTTTCATCAGTTCTTCATGGCTGCCAACTTCTGTAATTGTGCCGTTTTCCAGGAAAAAAATACGGTCACAGAACTTTGTAGAAGCAAGTCTGTGCGAAATAAAGACTGCAGTTTTTCCTTTTGCAAGATTGTTGTATTCTTCGTAGATTTTGCTTTCTGCAATCGGGTCCAGGGCAGAGGTGGGCTCATCAAGAATAAGGAAGTTTCCGTTTTTATAAATTGCCTTTGCAAATAAAAGCTTTTGAGTCTCTCCACCAGAAAGCAGTATTCCCTCTGACGAAAAGTTCTGAGTGATGTAGGACATTTCTTTTTGAGCAAGACTTTCAATTTTTTCTTTAAGGCCGACAGTTTCAAGACTGGCCCACATTTTATCTTTATCGGTTTCTGCTTCTTCTGCACCGGACACATTTTCCATAACCGTAAAGGCCAGAGGATTTGTGTCCTGGAAAAGAACACTTATATTATCCTGATACTTTTCAAGTCCAAGCTGGTCAATTGTTTTTCCGTTTACCAGAATGTCGCCTGAGCTCTGGTGATAAAGGCCTGTAAGTAATTTTACAATTGTAGTCTTACCGGCACCGTTGTTTCCCACCAGAGCAATTTTTTCGCCCGGCTTAATTGTAAAGTCAAGATTATTAATAGTAGACTTTTCTACATCAGGGTATGCAAAACTAACATTGTGGAAAGCAATTTCCGGAGGTTGATTATTGAGTCTGTCTGAATCTTCTTTGGCAGCAACTTCGTTTTCAGTTTTGTTTTCAGCTTCATTTTCAACTTCACAAGTTCTGTTTCTTTCTGGCAGATTCAAAAACTCATGCAAATCATTAAACTCGTGGCTTGACTTTCGCAAATCATTAAACCGCTGAGAAAGAGTATAAATCCAGTTAGTAAAGCCTTCCAGAAGTCCAAGGTAAAGAGTAAAGGTAGCAATATCCATTGAGCCATCAAGAACTTTTTTAATCAAAATTGCATAGGCCAGAATATTGCGGGCAAAGTTAAAAAACATTCCGGAAAGAGTAGGGTAAAACCACACAAGCTGCTGTTTTTTTTCAAACTTTGCACGAGCCTTTATGATTTCCACAAAAAGAGAATTAAACCACTTTCCCAGCTGATAGATTCTTATATCCTTTCCTGCACTGACATTAAAGCTCTTCTGCTTTATGTAATTTTTCTTACGCCAGATTTCACTGCTTTCTTCGCGGTGCGCATCAGAATATTTAATTGCATAAGTACGCAGGGCAACATCTTCTATAAACATT
>JAEEGK010023555.1_pt1 | contig 12827 bp, 5 predicted proteins | sample 8958771 | NCBI WGS metagenome assembly JAEEGK01 (sample SAMN16246547, study PRJNA631951) | gut metagenome | biome: gut microbiome; feature: rumen; material: SC-attached | host: Bos | place: Iran: Karaj | collected 2018-10 | reverse complement strand
ATAATTGGAAAGATAGAATGAAACAATTAGAAAGAGATGAAAAAGAAGAAAAAATGGAAATGAAAAAAAGAAATAAAGAATTAGCAGAATTTCAAAAAAGTCAATTTGCTGAAAAGAAAAAAAAAGCTATTGATGAATTTAAAAAAATTACTGATAGAGCTTATTTAACTGAAAAAATGATAAAAGATGAAGAAGATGATTATATGGAATATGTTATGAGATGGGTTGAACAATATAAAAAGGAAGGGAAGGATATTAAACCTTTAATTATTGAAATTAATAAATGGAGAAAAAGACATGGAATGGAATAATATTTATTTTTTATTTAATCATAAAATATTCAAATAATTAAAATTTTTTTTCATTTTAATTTTTCTTATGAATAAAAGATAAAATTGATATATTAAAAGAAAAAAATAAAAATAATTTTGTTTTTAATTATTTACTTTCTTCTTTTCATTTTATTTATCCCTTTCTTCCCATAACCATCATTATAAGATCTTCTCCTATCATAATTATTACCAGAAGGAAGAGCAAGAGGAGCATTCCCATAATTTCCATAATTTCCATTATTCCCATTTCCTAATCTCCTATTTCCTCCTCTTCTCATATTATTAAGCATTTCATAATTTCTTTCAAAACCAACTTTCTGTCTATAATCATTATATTCTCTATTAAAATTTTCAATATCATCATCATTAATTCCTTTATAAATATTATGTTCTTCTTGTTCTCCGGTATTCTTATTTCTTTGTTTAATTAATTTAGCTCCTTTATTATCTAACATTCTTTGATGAGCAGCTTTCTGTATTCCATTACTATTTTTATATGCTTCTTGTTTCTCTGATATTCTATGACCATCATCACCTATTTGTTTAATTGATCTTGATTGATAACTTTCTTGAACAGGTTGACCTGATGAATAATCTATTTTACTTATGTATGATTGAGATATCATTGTACCTTTATTTACTCCTCTTCTATTTTGATTATTTACTCTTATCATGTCATTCATATTTGAAAATTCTGATTCCATATCTCCTAAAAGATTATTTATATTCCCTCCCATTCTTCCACCAAAAAACATATCTTCGAAAGGATCTGAAAAATCATCTATTCCAAAAAAAGGTTTTGATATAAAATTTCTGAAAAAATTGTCCATTTGATTACTTCTATTTTGATTATAGGGATTTTGACTGCCACTTCGGTTTTTCTTCTTTGACTTATACATTTTTTTTTATTTTTAAATAAGAATTTTAAACTAAAATAGTTTTTTTACATAGATAAAATAAAAAATAAGGTTTTTATAACAGAATAAAAATAAAATATATATAACTCAATGAAAAAAGAATTAAAAAAAATTTAAAAAATAATTTTTTTAAGGAATAAAAATTCTATCAGTAGTTTCATGTAAATTAGTAGGTTTATCATTAAACCATTCCACTCCTTTAGGTTTAGCAGAACCAGAAGGTCCTTTGACAATGACAGCAAAATATTCCCAATCATTCATAGGTTCTCCATAAGTTAATTTATAATTACCATCAATAACATTAACTTTTTCAATAGTAGCACCTCTAACTACAATAATATCTTGTTTTAAAAAATCAATTTCATAATTTTTATTTAAAAAAGGATCTTCTGTATTTTCTTCTAATTTCCATATTCCATCTTCTCCTTTTACTGGCTTTTTTAAAGCCACTGAACTTAATAATATATCTCTTAATCTTGTCTCGTTTGATATTAGCATTGGTGTTTCTAATGATATTGGATCTGATAATATTCCTTGATGTGATGATATTACCATATTTATATTTGGATTTGGTTTATTTGCCATTAAGTTAATTTTTAAAAAATTATTTTTTTTATTTTTTAGAAAATCAAATTCTTTTTTTTATATCAATTGTATATAAAATTTTACACAAAAAGAAAAAGTTTATATTTTTAAAAACAATAAAGTTATATTATTAATATATTTGGTTTAAATGTTAATTTAATAAATGTTATGACTTCTTCATGCTTGAAATAAAATAAATAAATTGATTTTTAAACCTTTTTTTATAATTTTTTGGGTTGATAAAGAAAAAATAGAATTAAATCTATGAAATTTCATATTAATTATATTATTTATTAATTTGTTTAAAAAATTCTTTGTATAATGTCAATTTTAGGTTTCTATTTTTTAATATATATTTATATTTTAAAACGAAATGTATAAATTATTTTTGGGTAATAAGAATTAATAATTATTTGAATGTTAATCATAAATTAAATGAAAAATAATTTTCCTAATAATGAAAATTTTAAAAAGCAAAAAACATATAATCAAGAGCATCTAACAAATGAATTAAATAGAAAAGTAGATTCAATTTTAGAAAGAACTCAAATTTTAGATAAAAAAAAAAATAAAAATATAATGAATAATTGGGAAGAAGATAATAAAGAATATTATGAGAATTTTTTAATAAAATTAAAAGCAGAAAGAAAGAAGTCTCATATAAATATTAAAAATGGAATAAAATTTGAAAGAAAAAGAAAAAGTAAAACTTTAAAACCAAATGAAATTGAAAAAAAAAAAATTAACACAACATTAAATAATAATAGAAGAAAAAGTATGATGCATAGTTTTTTAAGAAAAAGTTTACTTTTTAAAAAAATCAAAGAACCAATAATTGAAAATATTAAAGAAGAAAAATTAGAATCAGTAATAGAAAAAAATTCTTTTCAAATGTCAAAAAATATTCAAATCTTTATTAAAGAAACTTCAAAAAAAGAAATAAAAAATAATTTAAATGATAAGAAAAAAAATAAAAAAAAAAAAAATAATATATATAATGAAAACAATAATGATAACATTTTTTCTTCTTTAATTATTAAAGAAAATCCATTTGAAAAAGATTTTAAAATTTTAAATAATAATAATCGTATTTTTACTTTTGAAAAAATAAAATTAAATGAAAAAAAAAGAGAAGAAATTACAAAAAGAATTTATGATCAAATTATTAGTCCAGTTGAAAAAAGTTTTATTTCAAATGCAACTAAAATTGAACTTAAAAAAGATAAAGAAAGTAATAGTCAAAATAATAATAATGAAAATGATAATAAAAAAATAGAAATTGTTAATGTTGGAACTAATGGAAATAATGATTATAATAATAATAATAATGTTTTTATATACACTATAAATGAAAATAGTACTAAAAGAAAAAAATTTTTTTGTTGTTGTGTTCCTTTAAAATTTTAAAAATTTACTTTTGATATTGTTTAAGAAAGAAAAATTATTAAAGAAAGATAAATTGATAAAAATGTAAAAGAATATTTTCAAAAATATATGTTTTTAATATGATATAAAGTAATAATAAATTATTTATAAATAAATAAAATAATTATTTGAAAATAATAAAAAGAAAAGATTACTTAAAGATAATAAAAAGTATTAATTATTAATCATTAGTAAAAAACATTAATACTTTATAAATTAAAATATAAATTAAACAAAAAAAATGCTTTTTGAATATTTTTAAATTATTTAACTTATAACGTTTGAATATTTTTTTGTACAATTTAATTTTATAAATGTCTAATTTTAAATATTCAAAAAAAGTTAAATTTCATATTGAATATGATGGAAAAATTCAATCAACTGAAATTTCCCCTGCACAAAATATTGAATATTTAATTAAAATTGCAAAAAATTTATTTTTTCCAATAAATAAAGATGTAAAAATAATATATGATAAAATTGATATTATACCTTTTAGTCAAAGTTTAATTGGTGATTATTTTAAAATGATAAAAAAAGTAAATTTAAAAATAGTTTCTCCAGATTTTAATTCAAATAATAAAAATTTACATGAATTTTTATGTGAATGTTTAAAAGAAAATTATTGTAATTTTTGTAGAGATTGTAAACTTTATATTTGTGATAATTGTAAAATAAATTTACACCAAGGACATAGAATAATAGAAATAGATATAAATAATTTAAATGAAAGTATTAATTTATATAGAAATACATTAATTTATGAAATGAAAAATAATGAATATAAAATTGAAAATTATAAAGAAAAAATTAATACAGAAGATTTTAATTTAGAAAATAAACATGATATAATTAAAGAAAAATTAAAGAAAATATATGATATTTATGATGAAATGATAAAAAGTTTAAAAATAAATAAAAATATAGAAAACATAATAAGTTATTATAAAATGCAAACTAAAATTACGAACGATGAAATTGAAGATATTATGAAATCAATTTATAAAAAATATATTAAAGGAAAAAAGGAAATGAAAATAGAAGAATTTAAAAATTATATGAAATTAATTAATGAAAAAGATGAAATATTAGATAATCAATCTACTGATGTTTACAAAATAAAAGTTAAATTTGAATTAAATGAAAAAATGAATGACATGTTTAATCATATTGAAAAAATAATGGATAAAACTTTAAATAATAATAAAAAAGATGAATATAATTTTGATACAAATACTCAATTTTTATATAATTTATATTTAAAAAATGAAAAAAAAAAAGAAGAAGAAAATGAAAATGTAGATAATGAAAACAATCGTAAAGATTTAGTAAATTTAGATTTATAAAATGAATTAATTTAAAAAGAGAAAAACAATTTAATAATATTTTTTATTTTATTAATTATAATTAAATAAATTTTATTTTTATTTTAATTTGTATTATTTTCATCATTTTTTTTTTCTTCCAAATTTTGATTTATTTCTACATTATCATCATCATTTCTTTCAACTCCATTTTCATTATCATCATCATTATTTCCATTATAAATATCATTATTATTACCATAAATATTATTTTGATTATTATATTGATTAATTTCAATTATATTATCATTATTTTCTTCTATAATAGATTTTATTTTATCATTTAAATCATTTATTTCTTTTGAAACATCAGAACTTTCATATCTTAATAAATCTCTAAATTTTTCTGTATTTTCAACTAATAATTTCGTAATTGGATTTTTAAATAATTCTTTATTACTTTCAATAACATTAATTAATTTTTTACATCCATTACTTAAATTTTCTTTATTAATTTTATTTTGGATATTACTTAAAATATATGACACAAATACATTTGAAATTTCTTCAGCATCTTCACTTGTTATTTTATCTATATTTTTTATTGAAGTTTCTTCAAGAAGATCAATCATTTTTGTAAAGAAAGAAGAATATTGACTTTCTGAAATTTTTTTACTTTTTTCAAAATTTTTATTGTCATTTAAAATTTCATCATAATAAATTTTAGGAACTAATCTATTATTGTTGTAATTATAAAAGGGCTCAAATTTAAAATATTCATCTTTTTTTAAATTATGGAAAATTTTACTATATAATTCATTACATTTATTATTATATTCATTTAAATCATTTTTATTATAATATCTCATCATATCATATTCTTTAAAAATTTTACTTTCTTCATTTTCATTAAATTCAATAATATTGTCTTTAAGTTTTTCATTAATTTCATTAGGATTTAATATAGTAATAACGTTAGGATTTTTAACTAATCTTTCATAAACTAATAAATAAGCATTTTTACATTTTTCTCTTCTCCAATTAAAAACATTATTCCTTCCATTAAAATTATGAGTATTATTAGTATTAGTATCATTATTATAATTTCCACCAAAAGTTTCTTCTTCTAATTTACTGATATCAAATTTAGATATTGTACTATCATTAAATTCTAGCCAAGAAAAATTAACATTATTATCATTAGGATTAAAATAACTAATATTACCTTCTCCATCCCTTATTGTGTTAATATATGAATAATAATGACCTGAATCCGCAGATCCAACATGAACTACAACACCAACTAAATAATAATTATAATATTCATCACTTCTAAAATAAATTTCTTCCTTTTTATTTTCTTTTTCTTTTAACATATTTTCAATTGTATAATTTTTTAAATTTATTTTTTTTGGAAATTCTAATTTACTATTTATTTTTTCATTATGATCAATTTCCCAATTATAAAAAATTCTTTGTAGATGGATAATTAAAACATTAGGTAAAGAAGCAATTATGTTTCTTTTTGAAATTTTACATTTTTTTTTACAACCATCACATTCATAACCATCAATATATTCTTCATTAATATATTTATCTAAAGAATCATTTAAATTTTTCATATTTTTAACTTCTAAACTAAGAAAAACAGAAGGCTCAAATTTATAAGATACATATCCACAATCTAAACAAGTAATTAAAGAGCAATTTTTTCCTCCGAAAATATTATTAATCATATATTTATATTCAGAATTTTTAGAAGATTGTTCTAATCTATCTAAAAAAATAGCTAAAAATTCTTGAGTATCTTTTTGTTCAAATAATTTAGTAGGATTTCCATCAAAATCTTTAAAAGAATAAGTAAATCCAAAAGGATTAAAATCAGATCTTTCAGAAAGTAATAAATAAGAAAATAATTTTTGTAATTGATGAAACATATTATCATCTAATTTTTCATTTTTTCTAAATCTTTCTATATTTACTATATTTACTTTTTTATTATCATTTAATTTTAATACTGTATATCTTAATGTTGGTGTCATATAAAATTGTTGCATTGTTGAATTCATATAACATATACAACCTAAATTTTTTAATCCTACATAATTTAATTTTCTTCTTTCATATTTATATTTTTTTGATGTGTCTATTTCATTATTTGAACTATTTTTCTTTTCTTTTTCTATTGAAAAATATAATTTGAAATTTTCTAAATTTTCTTTCAAAAGATTTGATATTAAATTATATGATAAATTTAATATTTCTATATTCGAAGATCTGTTCGTTTCTTTTATCTTCTTTATTGTGTCTATGTTTATAAATTCCATTTTTTCATTATTTTCTATTTCTGTTATTTTGTCTGTTAATGTTGATACTAAATTATCTTCTTTTTTTTCTTCTTCTTCATCTTCTGAGTAAAAAATTATTTTTTTTAAAATATTTTCAAATAGTTTACTATTTTCATTTGTATCTTTTTTTATTGAATCATTTATTTCAATTAATTTTGATAATATCGTTAAATCACATAATAATTTTTTATCTGATAATTTTGGTTTTTTAAAATTTATTGTTAATTCATCATTGATTTCATTTCTTAATTTTTCAGCAAATAAATTTATATCGAAATTTTCATTTAGTAAAAATTTATCTTTTTTTTCATTATATATACTTAATAAATAAATAAAACAATCAGATAAAGATTCATTTACTTTATCATTATTATTTATAGTATTTCCAATTTCTTCAAATAATTTTGATATGATATCATATTTTTCTTTTGTAATTAAAATATTATTCATTCTTTTTAAAGCATTTACAAATGAAATTCTTGTTTCTTCTTTTTCTGAAATTAAACCATTTAAAAGGAAATTTATTAATTCATTATTATATGATGAATCTTCTATATTTGGTATTAAAAGTGTTATTAATTGAATTATTTCATTTATTATATTTGTTTCCCATTTTTGTTTTATTGATGAATCTATTATATTCATTAACAATGAAAACATTTCTTTATTTGTAAAATTTTCATTTATTTTATTTATTAAATTCTCCTCTTTTAAATATTTATATAAATCTTCATTATTTGAATTTGATTTAATCGAACAAAGATAAATTAATTTAATAATTTTAATTAATAATTCAAAGCATACATTATCAATATGTTTTTCATAATTATCTTTCTTACAAATTCTTTTCAAAATATTAATAAAAACATCAATAATAAATTTATACCCATTAAAAGAGATAAAAACTTTAATCCATTCTTGAAATTCTGTACTAAAATTTCCATTTTCAATAAAATATTCAATAATAATACACACATAGCAAAAATAATATAAATTATTATTCATAAGTAATTCATCCCAATTAATATTATCATTCAAATTTTTGATTTGAAGAATTTTATTATAAATATCATCATTAGTACATAATTCTACAACAAAAAAATAAACATCAATATTTCCTTTATTCATAATATTAAATAAAACATTAATTAACTGATTATTATTTCCTAAAATAAATCTAATCATACTTTCTTTATTATTATTTTCATAATAAAATCCTTCATTAATTTTTTTTAAATCTCCTCTATAACCAGTAGCCTTAATATTTTCAAGAACTAATTGAGGTTTATTTAAAGTAGCATTTATATACCAATTAACAAATTTTTCTCTTTCAATATACCCTTCATTTAATTCTTCTTTTTCATTAATTAGACTTAAAACTCTTGAATCATTTATTCTTATTTCTTCTCTTGAATTTGTTACATCTTTTATAAATTGTGCTATATCATTTGCAGTCATTTTATCATTTGTTGAATAATAATCGAACCAATCATTAAATATTTTTTCTGCTTCTGGTATCACTCTATTATTACTATCTAATAAATTTTTATCTTCAATTTTTAATTCTAAATGATTTGTTGAAATATATATTTGAGAATTATTCCTTATATTTAATGATTTTAAACTTTTGCCATTATCATGACGAGTTAACTCTATTCTATTATTATTTCCATTATTTATATATGAAATATTATCATCATTTTGATTTTTTATTCTCGGGTTTATTAATTCAAATTTCATAAAATCATGATGATAATTTAATATATGAGATATTTGAGTTTTAAAAGAATAAAATGTACTATTTGAATATACACTTATTTTTTTAAATTGACTGTTTATATTATATGGTAAATTTATTAAACAAATTAAATTTATTAAATCACTTCTTATAATTGAAATATGAGATGATGTTTCTGCTGTTCCATTTTCTTCATTTAAATACATTAAATCTGATAATATTGATATACATTTATTTATTATTTTACTATTTGAATTTGAATTATTTATTTCTTCTAAACATAAATCTACTAAATTTTCTCTATTTTTCATAAATAAAGTATTTAATAAATCTATTCCTCTGGTAATTATTTCATTATTTGTATTTTCAAAAATTATTCTTTTTAATTCTGAAAATCCTTTTAAATCTTTTGATGATACATTATCTTTTAGAATTATATTATTTTCATTATCTTTTTCTAATTTATTTTCATTTTCATTTATTTCTATAAATACTCTAAGAAATGTTTTAAAACCTTCTATTGATATATTATTATTTAAATTATTTTTGTTGTCAGTAAATAATTTAAATATTTTTTCTTCTATTCCTTCAAATTTCTTTTCTCTTATTAATGAATTTATCCAATTATAAAATATCTTTTCATCATTTTCATTGTATTTATTTAATACCAAGAAGTTATAAACAAAATCTATTGGAGAATCTTCTTCAACTTTCCAAATGTCATTTTTAATTAAAACATCTAAAAATGTAATTTTATTTTTAATATTTTTTTCATGATTATTGGGCTCAATTTTGTCTTTATTTAAATAATAATCATGAAAAGATTTTTTAAAAAGATTTAAAAGATTATTATTTTCTAATAATAAATTAGATAAATCAGAATCAATAGTTAAATTGGATTTATTTAAATAAATAGTTAATAATCTAAAACCCAAAAAACTATTTTTAGAATCAACAATGAATTCTAAAGCATGATTAATAATATTTTTTTTTAATTGAGAATCTTTGTTTGAAATATCACAAATTTTTCTACTAATAAAATTAACATATTTACTTTGACTATTTTCCTTAATAAAATCAATAAATTTATTTAAATAATTTCCTATAATTTGAGTGTCATTTAATTCATTAATTAAACTGAAAATTAAATGAATTTCTTCTTCACTCATATCACTATTAAAATTATAATTATCTTTTTGAATTGAATTTAAAATTTTAACAATTACTAGTTTAATATTTTCATCATTAGAATTCAAATTACAAGAAATAATTTCATTTAAAATTTTTAAAACTATTTTTTTTTCATCTAAATCTCCAGTTTTAGTCGCATTCCAAATTAAACTTAATTCTTCCTCTGAAAGTTTATCATTTGTCAATAACAATTCTATTAATTCTTTACTTTTACTAACTAATTGCACATGACTATTTGGACCATAAATTTCATATATTATATTATTTTTTTTTATAAGGTCGATTAATACTTTCTTAAATTCTTCATTATTTTTATATAATTTAATAAAATCACTTATTGATTTTATTGCAGTTGTTCTTTTATCTAGAAAATTTGTTTTTAACATTTTTATTGCGAAATTTAAAGCAAATGTTTCTATTAAATATTTATTATCTTTATTTAATTCATTATTTATATTTAAATATAATTTTAATACATCAATCATTAAATCATGAGTTTCTTTTTTCATATTTCTTAAATCATTATTTGATAAATTATCAACATAATCAAAAATACTTTTTGATAATTTTTTAGATAATTCAATAGCAAGAGGTTTATATAAATATTGAATAACATTTTTAAATATATAAAAAATAAAATTAATAATTTCACTGTTATCCTTTTTTTTTACTTTTCCATTATCATGATCTTCTTTTTTATCATTATTATTTAGAAAATTTATCATAATATCAAAACCATTTAAATTTCCAAATTCAATTAATAATAAATTATAATAATATTCATAATTAAAATATCTTCCAATAGTAATATTTTTTTTTCCATTTAAATAAACATCTTCAACTTGATCATCAATATAATAAATATCATTATCATCAATTAAATTCAAATCATCCCCAATATTTAATTTAGTATCTTTCATATTTATTCTTTTACTTGTAGCTAAAATATCTTCATCATAATTAGAATCTTCTCCAATAAATTGTCTTCCATATTCTTCTTCTATTTCTTTTCCAGGAAAAAAAATTTTATATTTTTCAATATCATTATTAACCAAATCTAAATAAATTCTAAATGAAACACGATATTCTAATTGATTATCTTCTTCATTTCTTTTTATTATTGTTGCTGGATAATATTTTCTTCTTGAATAACAATCTATAATATCATTTTCTTTTAAATTTATTCTCCATTCCCAATCTTTTGTTTTTGAACCTTTTAAAGAATAATCAAATGAATTTATATTAAATTTTATTAAATCTTTTTGGTTTAAAACTTCTACATAAAAGTCTTTTTCTATTTTTGATATTATTTTTCCTCTTGACCATACTTTTGTTTCATAATAATTTTCTTTTATTGGAACTAAAACATCTATTTCTTCTCCTTCTTTTATTTCATTTATATTTAAATTTAATTTTCTTTTTAAAAACATTTCATTAAATTTTTCTAATGAAATATTCTTTTTAGATGTTGGATTTTTCTCTCTTGAATTTATACTTGATTTATAATAAACTTTTGAATCATCAAAAATTTCTTTTATTAATTCTATCATTGGATAAAATTTATTATTATTATCATTGTTTAAAATATATTTTATAAAAAAAATAATATAATCTAATAAAACTTGAAAAGCCATTTCATCTCCATTTTCTCCAAAAATAATATTTTGCCTTAAAATATATTCAATTACTTTTTTTGAAAAATCATTTATGAAATAATCTAAGTCTTCATTATTATTATTAAAATAATTTTCTATTTCTTCTATTTTATTACATTTATTTATTATGTCTTTTAATAATTCATCAATTTTTTTTAATTCAAAAACTCTATCACAATCTTTACGCCATGATTCATATACTGCATCTCCTAAAAATTTCATTTTTTCTTTTAATGATTTTTCCTCTTCTTTTTCTTCTTCTTTTTTATTTTCTAAACTTTCATTTTTCTCTTTTTCATTTTCTTCAGACATTTTTTTTAAAAATAATATTTATTTAATTTTGTTATTTTATATTTAAAAATTTATAAGTTATAAAATACATTTAGAAAATGGTAAGAAAGTTTTTTTGATTTTTTCTTTTATTAGAGTGAAAATGTTGAAGAATTGCAAAAATTACTTCTTTCTAAAGATTCAGATATAAATAAATTAACTGAGAAAAATATTTCTCAATCAAAAGAAATAGAAAATTTAAAAAAATTATTAGATGATAAAACTCCAATAGATATAAAAGAAAAGGAAAAGGAATTAGAAGAGAAATATAAATTAGAAATAGATAAACATAAAAAAAAGAATAATGATTTAGAATTAAAAATTTATAATTTAAATGATAAAATAAGTAAACTAGAAAAAAATCAAAAACAAAATTCTGAAGAAGAAAAAAATAAAGAAGTTAAAAATGAAAATAATGACAATCAAGTACCAAAAAATTTATATGAAACTTTAACAAATGATTATATGAAATTAAAAGAACAATTTGAATTATTAAAAACTTCTAAAAATAATGAATTAGAAGAAATAAAAACACAATATGAAAAAAAATATGATGATTATCAAAATAAATTATTAGTAGATATGAAAAAGAAAGAAATGAATTATTTAAAAGAAAAAGAAGAACAAAATCAAAAATTAAGTGATAAAAATATAAAATTATTAGATTATGAAAATCAAATAAAAAATTTAAATAATACAATATTAAATTTAAATAAAAAATTATCTCAATTTGAGAAAATAATAATAAAACAAGAAGATAATATAGATTTATTAAATAAGAAAAAAACAGAAAATGAAATTTCAAATAGAAATAAAAAAATAGAATTAGAAAAGAAAGAATTAGAAAAAAATCAATTATTAAATATAATAAAAGAACAAAAATTACAAATAAAAAATATAAAAGAAAATCAAGAATTAAAAGATAATAATGAAATAAATAGATTAAAAGCAGAAATATTAACATTAAAAAGTACAATTGAAGTTAAAAATGAAAATATAAAA